>ERZ791620.162-NODE-162-length-41866-cov-9.417785_pt1 | contig 41866 bp, 67 predicted proteins | sample MGYA00509962_ERZ791620 | MGnify/ENA primary metagenome ERZ791620 (study PRJEB30046, sample SAMN00715162) | human gut metagenome | study: EMG produced TPA metagenomics assembly of the A metagenome-wide association study of gut microbiota in type 2...
AGTTCAGACCAATTTGGACTAAAAGATGTTGAAAAAGGTATTGAAAGTGTTAGTAGCGGCCTGAAAGGGTTAACTAAAATTTCCGGTTTTGCTTCTGCTGGTGTTAATTTCGCTAAGTCTATGGTGCAAGCGGCTGCGTCTGTTTGGTCACTTGTTTCCGGTGTTGCTGAGGCAGACCGTGAAGCACAGCATTTTGCAAGGCGCATGTGGACGACTACGCAAGCAGCACAAGCGTATCAAGATGCAATGGAAATAACTGGTTATACTGTTGATGAATTGTGGTGGAGCACCAATGAGACGTTTAATCAGTTCATGGACTTGCGGAACTTAAGTCAAAGTTTAACACCCCCAAAGGGTTTTGAGGATAGCTTAAAATTAATCAGATCCATAAACCATGAAATTGATAGGTTAAAGGTTATATTTAAGTCTGCTACAAGATGGGTAACGTATTATTTTATGCAATTAAATGGGCGTGAAGCTCAGGATGCAAGGCAAGCACTAAGAGATTTTAATGATTATTTGGTTAGGATTTTGCCTGTTGTTACCCAGAAAGTAGCTATTTTCTTTTCTTTTGTGTTTCGGCTTGTTAAGGTTGGAGCACAGGGGATAAAAATGTTAATAGATCTTGCAGCAACATTTTTCGGGCAATTTGATCGTGGTGTACTTGGTATGTCTGCGGTTATAGGTTCTTTCTTTTTGCTGCTCAAACTTGGCCCAATTGGATGGTTTATTGCCGCCCTAACTGCTATATTGCTTTTGTTGGATGATTTCCTTGTTTGGCAGCGTGGCGGTAAATCATTGTTAGGAGATTTATGGAGTTCTTTGTCTGGATTCAATGGTTTGCTGGATACTGAGGATCTTAAAGAATATGGTAGTATATTAAACGATATATTAACTTTGTTTTTCGATCTTGGGGCAGAAATTGGAGATACAGCTCTTGAACTTGTTAAATTGTTAGATGATATAGGAGCATTTAAATTAATAAAAGATGTAGTTGTTATGTTTTTGACGAATGTAAGAGATAGATTGCAAGATATAGTTGATTTGATAAAGTTGTTAAAAGGTGACTTTGAAGGTATATCGGAAAATAGTATAATAAGAAAAATATTAAAATTTGATGAAGAAGGAAATATTTCCGGGTTTAATACAGACGTTCAAGGCTGGTTGCCAATGTTTTTGAAAAAGGGTCTCAATTTGATTGGTAGTTCGTTTAAGGGAGTATATAATTTTGGTCAGGATATTGGGGCATTGTTTTCTGGTTATAAGAAAGGAAATGCGGACAATACAGCTGCTTCTGTTACTGGGTTTAGAGGCAGCACGAATTATCAAACTTCGCAAACACAAGAAAATAATGTAAATATCAATATGTATGGATCTAGTGCAACTCCTTCCGCTGTTGGTGATTCTGTTTCTAAATCTTTAAGTAAAAATACGTTCTGGAAAAATCCATTCCAGTAAAGGGGTGAATTTATGGCTCAAGGCTATTTGAGTAGAGGATCCACAAATACAGATGGCATGAGTTATGATGCACTTCTGTACTGCAAGACTAATATAGGTGGATATTTTTTTGATGGTTTTATAACTGTTGATATAAAAAGTGAACTTAACATAACAAGCAATCCTGTTGAAACAGGTTCATCTGTTGTTGACCATGCATATATGCAGCCGAAAGAAATTGAAATGCAAATAAAAATGAGTGATGTTTTACAGAGCTTAGTTGCAGGGCAGTTTACAGGTGGTTGGAGTAGGTCAGCAAATGCATATAACGTTTTAACTAAGATACAGCAAGATAGGATTCCGGTTGCAGTTCTTTGTAGATTAGGATTGTTTAATAACATGCTAATAAAATCAATAACTGCAAATGATGATTCTGACACATATCAGGCTCTTGATTGTAAGGTTGTGCTTGTTGAGATACCTATAGCAAGAGTAAAAACAGTGGAAATAAGTAGCGAATCTCAGACTACAATAAATACTGAAATGGGAAAAATAAATGCATTAACTACAAATGATATACAAGATCAGTCTATTCTTTATACTATAGTTAATGGAGTGGGAGGTTGATTTTAAGTGTATAATATTCCTGTTGGCAATTTTCCAAATCAAACTTTCCACTGTACAATACCCGTAAATGGAGAAAATAAGGATTTTACATTTTTTCTTGAATATAATTCAGTTGCTGGATATTGGAGTATGACGCTATCTGATACAATAACTGAGCAAGTTATATTTAGTCAGTTGCCTATGCTCGTGTCATATGGTCAATTTTGGATTAATATGACATATCAATTGGCCTATAAAGAGTTTGGAGAAATATGCATAATTCCGCTCGATAGGAATGATAAAAATTCTATGCCAAATGCGGACGATTTAGGTACAAAGTTTATTCTTTGTTGGGGAGATAACCAAGAGATTATTAGTTTGGAGGATGGTTTGTATGCCAGCTAATGATAGGTGTTTTCCCTTTTTGAATAAAATGTATGTTACGTCCTTATTTGGCCCAAGAACTCCCGTAGCAACAACATTCGGAACATCGTCTACAGATCATATGGGAATTGATTTGGTAGGAAGAGGTAGTATTGTTGTTGTTGCATCTGCTCCCGGTACTGTTAAGAGAGTACAGTATCAAAAAGGATATGGCAATTATGTTTGGGTTGCAAATGATGATGGTACTGGTGCTGTTTATGCACATTTGAAGTCTGGCTCTATACTTGTAAAGGTAGGGCAGCATTTAACGTGCAAGCAACATATTGGCACGATGGGATCAAGCGGAAATGTTTCTGGCGCCCATTTGCATTTTGGTATAAGTACAAGTCCTGATTACAGTACAACGCATACAAACAAGAAAAAGTATTTTTTTAATCCAGCAGTTTATTGGGGTATGCAGAATATAGCCTCCATTTATCATAAAACTTTTGATTGTTCTGGTATGATTTCTGGTTATGCATCTGATATAAATTCTACAAACAATAATTATAATTCTGTTAATTCTTCTTCCGTTACAACTACAAAATCTTCTTATTCAAGTTCCAATTCTTTGCTTGCGTCTGGTGAATATTATAAGGTTACTAATTTTGCCGGGACTTTAGGCGATTGGTTATATGGTAGAAAATATAGAATAATAGTTGATTTAGGGAATAACAAAAGTTTTGATGTATCTGAATTAAAATGTGTGTTTGAGATAAATAAGGATTGCCAAACTCCATATCAATATAGTACAATAACAATATATAATTTAAGTCCAGAAGATGAAAATAAAATTATAAAAGAAGGGCAAAGAGTAATAGTTGAGGCAGGATATATTGGGAGTCAATACGGTATAATATTTGCAGGCAATATAATTCAGCCGATACGTGGAAAAGAAAATGGAGTAGATTATAAGTTAACTCTTGTTGCAATGGATAATGATAAATTTGTAACAGCAGGTCTTGTTAATATATCAATAAATGCACAACAAAATTCTCGTGCTGTTGTTAATGCAATAATTACTAAGAGTTCGCAGCAAACTGGTCAAGGGTATTTAGTTGATACAACAATAAAATATCCTCGTGGCAAGGTTATGTTTGGTATGAGCCGTGATTATTTGGAGCAGATTGCAAGAAGCGAAAACTCAAGGTATTATATGGAAGATGGTAAGGTTAATATTGTTAGTGCGGAAGGTTTTAAGAAGGGTAATATCCTTGCATTTGGCCCAAAAACGGGGTTAATTAATTCACCACAGCAGACTTCGCAAGGTGTTAGTTGTGATGTTTTGTTAAATCCTAACGTATCTCTTAACACTCTGTTCTATTTAGATAATCGTAAAGTACAAGGTTTTCAGTATACGCCCGGTCAACCTGTTAGATCGTTAGATACAAATGGTATATATAGGGCTATAACTGTTACTCATACTGGAGATACACGTGGAGATACATGGAATACACATATTGAGGCTATAACTCAGGCTGGACTTTTGCCAAATATGAACGCAAATTCAGCTGTATATAATTGGTGAAGTTGGTGAAAAAATGGCTGTAAATATTTCGGATTTGTATGGTAACGATATAACATTTTATGAAAGGTTAATTGGGAAAATAGGTTTTAATTTCCATGTATGTTTGCCTTGTATAGTTCAAAAATATAATTCAGATAGCAATACAATTGAATGCCAACCGACGATTAGAGAACGTGTTATAAATGAGGATAATATAATAACATATCAAAATTATCCTTTACTTGTTGATGTTCCTGTTTGTTTTCCTCAATCGTCTAATGCAAGTATTACATTTCCGATAAATACAGGGGATGAATGTATAGTTGTTTTTTCGGATTTGGCTATTGATAATTGGTTTGTAAATGGAAATATTCAAAATCCTGTTGAGCAGCGTAGGCATGATTTGTCTGACGCTTTCGCTATATTTGGGGTAAGAAACCAGAATAAGGTTCAGCCTCAATATGACAATGATTCCCTTATTATAAATTATAAAAATTCTGTTTTGAAAATTACAGATTCTGATATATTATTTACAATAAAAGGTAGAAAAGATTATAGCTTAAATGTATTAATTGATGAGGTTGAATTTTTAAGAAATCATGTGCATACAGTTGGTGGGCAAACCACGGGCAGACCTGAATAAAGGGGTGCTAAAATGAAAACAAGGAAGCTTGGTAATAATGGTGACTATTCTTTTGGCGCTAATAATTTTGATTATATTAGTGGGCTTGACGGAATAGCTCAGAATATAAAGACAAAGGTTTTGCTTTTTCAAGGTGAATGGTGGGAGAGGCTGCAGGAAGGTATACCGATGTTTCAAAGTATAATTGGTGAAATGAATCCCGATGCCCTTAAAATAAGTTCATCTTTGTTGATTACGCAAAGAATTGAAGAAGTAGAGCAGGTACAAAGTGTTGAAGATGTAGACCCTATAAGAGAAGGAAGAAAGTTAAGTTTTAATGTTAGGGTTAATACGACAGAAGGGAAAGTAGAGGTGAACATATAAAGTGGCTTATACAGCACCGTATATAGATGAAAATGGTTTACATATTCCGTCTTATACAGATATTAGAGATTATCTGATAGATCAGATGAAAGTGATATTTGGTGATGATATTTATATTGATATAGATACTATGGATTATCAGCAGATATCAATATTTGCCAAAAAGATATACGATACAAACTCTTTGCTGCAGCTTGTGTATAACAATAGAACTCCTATAACATCTGTAGGTGTTGGACTTGACAATCTTGCAGTATTTGGTAATATAAAAAGAAAGCCCGCAACATCAAGTACGGTTCAGTTGACTTTAACTGGTGTAGCTGGATCCGTAATAAATAATGGTGAGGCTTCTGACGGTACTAATTTCTGGGAGTTACCTCCTACTGTTACAATTCCGGATAACGGAACAATAATTGTGGAAGCAACAAGTAAAGAGCCGGGCAATATTCAAGCATTACCGAACACTATTAATCAGATTATTACACCTGTATATGGATGGTATTCTGTTACCAATAATTATTCTGCTTCTCCCGGTGTGGATATTGAATCAGATGCAGCATTAAGAGCAAGGTTTTCACTTGGTACTCAGATGACTTCTGATACTGTTTTCGATGGTATAATTGGTAGAGTTTACTCTGTTTCCGGAGTAACTCGTTGCCGAGGCTATGAAAATGATACGGGGCAGGAAAGTACAGAATCTGTTCCCGGTGGTGGTGTTCCATCTGGCTTACCTGCTCACTCAATAACTCTTGTTGTAGAGGGTGGTGAGGATGTATCAATTGCATCTGCAATATATCTTAACAAAACTCCCGGCTGTTATACAAATGGTACAACAGAAGTTACAATAACAAGTGAAAGTGGCAATGTTAATGTTATACGGTTTTACCGCCCTACTTATAAAAATGTATACGTCCAAGTAAAATTGCTTAAGTTATCAGGTTATAATGATGAGTATGCTGTAAAGATAAAGAAAGCAATATCTGATTATATCCTTGGTATGCAGATAGCTGAGAATGTATATCGTTCTATTATCTGGAGTGTTGCAACTTCGGCAATGGATGATATAAATACCCCTGCTTTCTCTGTCCAAGATATTCAGTTCGGTACAACTTCTGGTTCTTATACACCTGCTGATGTTATAGTTGATTTCTATAATGCAGCAAATACTACAGTTGATATGATTTCTGTTGTTGAGGTGACAAAGTAATGCCGGATACAAACGAAAAATATTTAGAGTTAATAACAAGTGAATATGCAACGAAAGAATTATTTAATGCATATGTTAAGGCTTTTCTGGATATGATTTCTCCTGCTGTTGATTGTGCAAATTCTTTTAATGAGATTTTTAAGTTGGATAATGCAGTTGGGGATCAGTTGGATAAATTAGGTGCTTTGCTTAATTTGACAAGAGAGTTACCTGTTTCGGATCCTGATATTCCTTCTGTTCTAAATGATGAGTATTTTAGGATGGTTATTAAATCCAGAATCTTATCAAATCATTGGGACGGGACTATGAAAGGATTAGCAGATATTATAAACACCGTTTATCCAGATGCCGTATATCAGATAATTGATAATCAAGATATGAGTTATCAAATAATAATGATAGATCCCGGTGCGGATATGACTAAATCTGCATTATTGTTTAACGGCTATATAATTCCAAAACCTGCCGGGGTAAGAGTTAATTATACATTGCAAGATAAGCCTCTTTTTGGCTGGGATTCTGATACCGCATTTATCAAGGGCTGGGATAACGGTATATGGAACAATACTTAATAAGCGAGGTGTGTTTTTAAGTGACAGTTGAAAATTTGTTTATTAATGTTTTTAATGCATCCAATCTCGGTTATATTAGATTGGTACAAATTGGAGAAAATAACCAAGGTGTAGAAAGAACTTGTGAAACTATTAGTGCATCTGAAATGGCTAATTTGATGAGAAAAGAAGTAAAAGCATATTATCAAATTGGTGAATATTGGTATGTAATTGTTGGTAAGTAATTTATATTAATTAGAGGTGAATTATGAATACTTTAGATATGGCAATTAAGGTTTTGGATGATGATAGGGATAGAAAATCACTTGAAAGAATAAAGAGCATGTCTAAAAATATTATGAAAAGTGGAGACGTTTTGCATGATTTTATTGATATGAAGAACACTGCAAAACAGATTGGTGATAGAAAGTTGAAAGCAGAGGCTGATAAAATAGTAAATGAAATTGCTGGAAAATTACGTAGAATGTTTTAATTTTTATTTATGATTAATGTTGAGAGGTGAAATAATGTGGCAGCATCTAATCTAAAGTTATTTGATGAAAATAAAGCAAATATGTTATCAGATGAAGAATATAATACTAATACACAACGCTTAAATGGTGTTCAAACTGGTGTTGCTAGTTCAAGCTTGCAAAATAAAACGCTTTATCAAACATCACTTGTTGCTTATGCAATTGGGCAATTGATGATTGCAAATGGTAAAGACGCTTCAGACTCTGCTGCCGTTTCTACTTTTGTTGCAAATATGGATGCTACGATGCTTCAAAAAGTAAAAGATATAGCAACGACAGAAGAAGCGCAGCAAGGTCTCCTTAACACCAAATACATGACACCAGCATTGACTAAAGCTGCTGTGGAGTATATGTGTGTTCTGAAATCAGGTAGTACTATGACAGGGCCGTTGATTTTATCGGGTGTGCCAACACAAGAAAATCAAGCTGCCACTAAATCCTATGTAGATTCCTCCATTGGAGAAATATTTGAAATAGGCGATACAATAAAAAGTTATAGCAATAAAACAGGAAATTGGCATATATGTGACAATAGCAAATATGATAGTAATACGTATTCGACTTTATATTCTAAATTAGGAAAATTAATTAGTACAGATAATATTGCATCGTATGTATATAGTAATAAAGTGCAAAATCTAAAAAATGAATTCAAAAATTATAATAATTATATATGTTGGCTAGAAGTGTCTAATAATTCAGTAAGGCTGTGTTATACAACAGATTTTTCAACAATAAATAGAAGAAGTATATATAATAATAGTAATGTAATCATAGGTGATTGGATAATTGTACCTGAAAAGAATACTATATTAATATCAATTTCAATAGGCAGAGATCTTTATTTTTTATATACAACTGATGGCTTGGATGGAGCGTTTTCTGCAAAAGGCAAATATAATGCTTTTGTTAGATACCATTCATTAACATATGAGAATGGATATTTTATATTTGTAACAGGTGACGATAGAAGAGATTATAGGTTTAGCATATCATATGCGAACAATCCAGCATCATTAGTGGAACCGCAAGAATGGACTGGTGTACAAAATCCGCAATTAGAAAAAATATCAATATATTATAATGACATAAGAAAAAAATATTATTATGTTATATCTGAAGAAAGATTTAGTCCATATTCAACGGATATATACGAATGTGATACGATAAACGGAAATTATACTCTTTCAAGATCTTATATAAACAAAAATAATGGATTTTTTTATTTTAATAATTACCTTTATGTTATATATTCAAATTTTATTTTCAAAATAGATAAAGTTAATTATGATTTAATAGTTTGCTTTAGTAATGAAAATTTTAATCCTTTACAAAATGTAACAGTATGTCAAGATTGCGTTTTATTCATTGAATATATACATTCTGATTCATCAAGTGCAGGAAATACATACAAGTTATATCAATTTAGAGAAGATAAAATAATAAATATATTAGATATGTTATTAGACTTAAATCTTAAATTATTATATGCATATAGCAATTATTTTGTTTATTCTCTTAATAATCCTGAAAAAAGTGACAATTTATATATATATGTTAATAATTATGGATCATATTATCCTTGGTTTAACGATAAAATAACATACATAAAACAAAGTTAAAAAATTATCTTAAATGTTCCCCCATCATATAGTACTATTTTATCACCGCTATAACTTGAATCAACTGCTGCAATTGCTAATTTATCATTTCCTACATTCTTAATATTTTGAAAAGTATATGATGGATTTTGATTAACTATATATATACTAAATTTGTGTTGTTGTCCACTTAAATCAGAATAATTAATTGACACCAAGTAATTACCAATTGTAGCGTATCCAGTTAATTCTGCATTTGTTTTAACTTTTGATATAATTTTTAATTTTTCAATATCTGAAACATAAGATTCACTTACAAGACTAGTATACCAATATTTAATATTATTTATAAGTATAGGCTGAGGAGCAATGGAAAAATCTCCTTGGTAATCAAACAATTTTTCCCATGAAGTAGAACCAAATTCACATCTAACAAATGTATATTTTGAATTAGAGCTTGATGTTGTTTTTGCATATGCATATAAATAATTATCTTTTACAAAGCATCTATCCTTTTGTATAAACTCACGATATCCACTCAATACTCCGCTTTTCCAATTAAAGGAAACTGCTGTGTTATCGTTTTTTAACGATATTATTTGGCTATTATCATTTATGTAAAATATTCCATTATCACTGCTATAAGATGCTGGATCATTTGTATATCGCAATGATATAGGAGATTGATATACTGCAAGTGTCGATGTTTGTTTATCAAATTTTACATAATCATATGCATTACTTGGATCTTCAATAAATAGATATATACTTGTTTTTGATTGCAATATATATTTTCCATTTCCGTCTTTAAAATTTGTTATTTTTTTTATAAAAGTAAGTTTATTTGTTGTAAAATTATATTCATAAATTTCTACTGATTTATCATAAACACTTGTTCGTACTAAATAATATGTATTTCCAATTTTTGATAAAAACCCATTTGGAGAATTGTAATATTGTCCATCAGAAGAACATTCTGGGCCATAATTACACATAAAGTTTTGGACTTCACCATTTGAATCTACAGTAAATTTTATAAAAAACCCACTATAACTATAAATATTAGTGATATCATTTACTGCAAAATTTGCACCAGTTACAGCTAAATATTCACCATCTACATAATTAATTGATAAATTCCCACTGCTTTCTTTACTGTTGTTTGTTATATATTCTTTAGCTAATTTAGAAATTAATTCATAATTTGGAAATGTTACTTCTTCAAATATTCCCTCAACGGAGGTATCTACATAGGATTTGGATAATTTTACGTTGATACAACTATAGCAAGTAAAGTTGTGAAGGAAACTTTATTACAAGATATAGATTTATCAACTGTAAAGGAAACATATGGAGTGACATATATATTTGGCAATGTTAATATAACAAATCTTGGTTATCAAATAGCTAAAATAGTTCTTGAAAATGTTACACTAAATATCAGATATGATAATGTAAGTAGTAGTTCACGATTATACTTAAATTTTATAAATATTACAGAAGGAAGAACAATAACTTCGGGATCTTCAATTAGCTTCACATATAATAAAACATTTTTATTAATCCCCACATTATATTATGATAATACTTATACTAAAAGCAAAGAAGAATATTATTTTCAAGCTGGTTTTAGTTATAACACCAATTTGCTTGATGCAATTTTAGTTGATAAATTGGGAAGAGTAACATATTCTGGAAATAGCTTAAATGTATATGGACTAACAATGATGGGTAAAGTTAAATTATATGGCGTAAAACTTAATTAATACTATAAATAATTAATTGAATAAAATTTTAAGCTTATAGTTCCTATGCTTCGTGACATTGCTTTTGATGTAATCTCAATATTTGAAGTTGCGGAATTTTGTAATACATCATAATTATATATTATATATGACTGCTGCTCAATATAAAAGCTATTATACCTTATATTTGATATAGGCAGGAATAAAGTATGATTAATATTACTTTTATTATTATAGTCTAATATTAAAATATCAGCATCGTGCAAACTAATTTTTATATCTTTATGCAATGATGCATTTATGTTTACAATGGCTAAACAGGGTAAAATTTTAGGGGTAAAATTTATATCATAATATAATCGTGATCCTGTAAAATTATATTCTATTTTTTGTTCATATTCTAATTTATAAAATTCTTTACTTGCTATAGTTGTATCAACGTAATTTTTTGTTGCAGCCTGTAATCCTGTTGTTGGATCCGAATGGAGAGTTAAGGATCCACCAAGTGTTATATCGTGTGCGAGCATATACTCAATGGCTACTTTTGTTAGTGCAGGTGTCATGTATTTGGAGTTGGAGAAAGTAAAATAAGTGTTTACAAATTATGAAAAGTATGGTATAATATAAATAGAAAAATTATTTGAAATAGAGGTAATAAAATGGAAAAATATATTTTAAGATCAGAAATGGAAAAAAGAATTTCTAAAATATGGAAAAGTAACCCTTATGAAACAAAAATGAAAGCAAATATATATGCCGATGTTTGTCATAAAATTTTGAATGAATTATATAAATGTGAAATATATTTGTTTGAAGATAAAAAGGAGGAATAATATGTGGGTGAAAGATGCGTAAATAATCCTACAAGAGATTGTTCGGCGTATCCTCTTATTGTTAAACTTGAAGAAAGAGTAAATGCTTTAGAGATTGAGAAAAGCAAACAAGAAAAGTTTAGGAAAGATTTTTATGAAGAACGTGAAAAAAGAATAGCAAGAGATACTAAGTTAGATATGTTGCTTGAACAAATTTCAAATAATGTAGAAGATTTGGTAAATTGGAAAAATAGTCAAATACAAAAACCCATTAAGCAATTTGATGAAATTAAGAAAACATTTTTCATTGCTATTTCTTCTGCTGCTGGTGGTTTTTTGTTTTCATATATTATCAATATGTTTATTAATTAAAGGAGGATTTTATTATGAAGTACACAGATCTTATTATTAGTTATTCCAAGGGTGATATTAACCTGGATGAATTGAATAGAGAGCTTGCAAAAGCAAAAATTCCAATGAAGTTTGATCCTATGGCTAATACTATTTCTGCCGAGGAAATTGCACAGACAAGAGTATCTAAGGATCCTTATAAATGTACGGGTTGGGGCTTTATGTCTCATGGCATTGGAACTCCCAATAAAATGAAGATAGTAAACGGTTATTTTGAATATGATACAGGATTTGGTGGAGAAGGTAATCCTCCTGCTACTTTCTACATTAAAGGTTTGACTTTTGATGTTGTTGGCGACCATATCGAGGTGAAATGTGATGAAGGTTAATATACCCGTTCGGCTTAAAAATCCTTGGTTTTGGATTGGTATCGTTTCTGTTATAATTGCTACATTAGGTGTAGACCCTAACCAATTTGTTACGTGGGATAGTGTATGGAGTTATATAGTTGAAGTATTACGCAATCCCGTCCAGCTTGTTTCTGTTGTACTTGCTGTTCTTGCAATATTTATAGATCCAACTACAGCCGGAATTAGTGATAGCACTCAGGCCATGGGATACGAAAAGCCTAAAAAGGAATAAAATGGAGGCCATAAACAGTGAAAATCATATATAAATTGGCTAATTCATCCAACTATGCTAAAAGAACAAATAAAAAGAATGAATGGATAGTTTTGCATTATACAGGAAATAATAATGATACTGCTAAAGGAAATGCAAATTATTTTTCCAATCCAGTTACTCCTGTAAGAAGCGCCAATTATTTTGTTGATGAGAAAGAAATATATTGTTCAGTAATTCCCGATAATGCAGCATATGGAGCTTCTTCCTCAAAATATTATTGTGCAGCAAGAAATGCAAACTCAATTCATATTGAAATGTGTGATTCTGTTATTAATATACCTGAAAAAACTAAGCAAAATGTATTCTGGCTTGTTAAATATTTAATGGATAAATATAATATAGATGATGAGCATGTAATACGCCATTATGATATAACCCATAAAAAATGTCCATTACCTCTTGTTGATAATAATGCGTGGATAAATTTCAGATACGAATTAAAAAATTATATAAAGAATGGAGGTAAAACTATGAATGTAGAAGAGGCAAAGCAGAAAATTAAAACTAAGTGTGGCCTGTCTGATTGGACTATAGAATGGTTATCCTGCTATAAATATTCAGATGACTTATTCATTAAAATTGCAGAAAACTTAAAATAATTATAACCACTAAATAAGGAGGTGGTTTTTTGTTGTCTAATAGAAGAAAAAATAGGCAAGAAATACTTGATTCTATTTGCGTTGGAAATATAGTAGCTTTTATTTCAGATAATAAAAAAGTTAAAACTATGTTTTCCGGCAGAGTTATAGATATACTTGATGATTATGTTACAATCCAAACCAATAACGGATCCATTTTCTACACCTCAAAAAAGTCCATATCTTGGGTTAAGACCGGATCCACTTGGCCTATTGGGATATACAACGCCCTCAAATACGGCCAACCCCAGCTCTAACCACCCAAATCCATAAAGGCCATAGGAAGCCCTACAACCCCCGCCTAACCTTCCCTATATGTTTACCCTGCCATCCACCCAGACCGCCCTTACGCCTCACCTATGCCCCATCCTGTGCCCATACACCCTGCTTCCCCTCTCCCAAACCCCATACAGACCACCTACCCCATACTCTACTATGTAACTATGTTTTACCGGACTAAAGCACCACCTTCCTCATAACCTACCACCAAACTATACTTTAGAAAGCTGTGAAAAATTATGCCGAAGATTTCTGTTGATAAGTTAATGCAGGATATAGTTTATATTAATAACCAACTAAGCGGATTAAAAATGCTTTTAGAACAAAAGAAAAAAATAATGGCAAAATATTTTGATGTTTCAGGGCATAGAAGCATAACAAATGATGAGGCAACATGCTATATTTCAGAAAAAACAAATATCGAATATGATGTTGAAGAGCTACAAAACCATTTATCCAAAGAAATATTAAATAAATTTATAGAAAGTAATTATAAAATAAAAAACTGGAATAAATTTACCAAGCTATGCAAGGAGCATGGAATTAAACCAAAAGAGCTAAAAGAATTTATTTCTGTTGAAAAGAAAGTAAACCAAGAAAAATTAGCAAAATTATATGAAAAAGGAGAAGTAGAGCCTGCTGAGCTGCAAGGTTGTTATACCTGCACTGTGAAGAAAAGCATTGCCCTGCGTATGAAAAATGTTGAAAAAGTTATACCTATCACAAAAGCAAAATGAATTTATAGCTTTGTTGAAATATTACGGAATATACGAAGAGCAGCCAATTTATAAAATTATTTGCCCATTCCACGCAGATAAAAATGCATCCATGCAAATAAACTTAGAAAAAGCATTTTTCTACTGTTATGGATGTGGATGTAAGGGATCTACTTTTGAATTATTTAAGTTAAAACAGAAAGGAAACAAAGAAAATAATATTTTGTTGAGAATTAAATTAAATAAGCTATTAAACAGGTTAAATAATAATATATATAATATATATAATATATATAATAATAAAAGAAAATATATAAAAGAAAAGAAAAGTATAGAAGGGTTTGAAGGTATAAGTTATATTTCTGTTGAAAGTAAATTAAATTATAAACAAGGGATAAAATTAAGTAGAAACTATTTTTATAATTTACCCGATCCAAACTGGTTTAAGCCCTCCCTAAACCAAACCATTGAGGACGAAACTAGAGAATGCTTAAATTACATGAAAGCTAGAGGATACACAGCAATGCTGTTAAAAAAATTTGATGCAAAGCCAAGCTTAAATAAATATTATCCAATTTGTTTTCCTTTGTTGGAAAATGGTTTATTTCGTGGTTATGTAATGCGGACGTTTAATATCGAAATAGAGCAACAGAGAAAATATTTATACAACAAAGGGTTCCAAAGGAAATTAGTTTTACCGGGAACTTACGAAAGCGGAAAACCAATTGTCCTTGTTGAAGGGTATTTAGATTTCCTCAAAGCAAAGCAAATAGGAATTAAAAATTGCGCAGCTATACTTGGATGGAAAATAAGCCATGAGCAAATAGAAAAGCTTAAGAAATATAAAATTTCAAAAATTATTTGCGGATTAGATAACGACGAAGCAGGAAATAAAGGGTATAATTACCTGAAACTGCTTTGCAAAAAAGGAGTAATTGCTTCTGTTGAACGTTTGAGGTATCCGAAAGGATTAAAAGATATGGGTGATATACAGCGAAATACCAAGCAAGCTGAAAAAATATTAAACCAAATTAGCTATTTACAAACCGAATAAAGTGTGGTATAATAGGCTTAAAGGAACTTAGCCTTTATAAAATAGCATTTAAGTATTGGAGGAATAAAAAATGGGCTTGATTAACAGCATGAAAAACCAAATTGCAAAAAGTGGAAGCAACAAAAAGGAAATCCTTTATTTCGGTAAGGATACAGTGAAGCGTGTACGTTTTCTGCAGGAACTGGATAATGGATATGAATTTCAGTTTCACAATGATTGGGATACGCATGTGTTTGAGCTTTGTAAAGATCCAGAAGAGCATGAAAATTGCAAATTGTGTAATGAGGGGATTGCAATTCAGGAAAACTTTGTTTGGAGCGTATGGGATTATGATTCCAATTCTGTAAAATTGCTGCAGTTTAAGGCTTCCGGAGTTTCACCCATCCCTGCATTGATCGAAATGTACGAAGAATACGGCACTATTTTGGATCGTGATTATAAAATTAAAAAAGTTGGACAGGGGCAAGGTTCCAGTTTCTCTGTTACCCCGTTGGATAAGGAACGCTTTACAAACAAGAAAGCAAAAGCTCTCAGCAAAGTAAAGGTGAAAGAAATCCTCGAAAAGGCATGGACTTCTACCTCTGTTGAAAATGTGGATGAAGAAGAGGACGAAGAAGAAGAGGAAGTAAAGGAAAGCCCCAGAAAAAAGAAGGGTAAAAAAGTAAAAACAATTATGGATAAAATGCTTGCATGTGATATTGAGGATCTGAAAGAAATTGCTAAGTTGCTTGGTATGAGTAAGAAAGAGCTTAAACAGTTTGATGGCGTAGAAGAACTTTCCGGCGAATTGTACGATAATTTTGAAGAAGAAGATATTCAGGATTGCATGGATGAATATTTTGAAGAAATTGAATAAGAAATGAAACTTGAGAATATGTTTAACCTGCAAATGGAGCTGCAGAAAGGTATTACAGGATCTAATTTCCCTGTTGATGATATAAAGCAATTCCATTATTCGATGACCGGGTTAATGTGCGAAATGGGTGAAGTTCTTCAGGCAGATAAACGTTGGAAAAATAATGGAAGAAATTCTTATTATAACAGACAGGAAAAGCTTGAGGAGCTTTCAGATTGTTTTGCATTTTTGATTAACGCTTGTATTTATTCAGGTTTTTCAGCAGAAGAAATATATGCCAAATTTATAGTAAAAAATTCAGTAAATAATGAAAGGTTAAAAAGTAGCTTAGAAAAGAGGTAAGTTATGTTTGATGCTCACAGGCATGATGAGTTTTCCTTTTTTGACGGATCTGGTAAAGCAATTGAGCTTGCGCAGCTTGCGAAAGAAAAAGGATATACTGCATTAGGATTAACAAACCACGGTAATACGTCAGGTTTAATTCAGCATTATGATGCATGTAAAGCTGTAGGAATTAAGCCAGTTTTAGGTGTAGAAGCATATTTTCTCCCTGTTTATAAAGAAAATAAGCGAGGTTTTCACCTTTGTTTATATGCAAAAAATTTAGAGGGGTATAAAAATATAAATGCAATTCAAAGCGAAGGAGAAAAGCAAAAATATTATAACCCAATTATAACATTTGAAATACTTGAAAAGTACAGTGAAGGGGTTATTTGTTCCACGGCATGTGTAGCTGGTTTTTTAGCTCAGTGTATTATTAATAACAAGCATTTGCAGGCTAAAAAGTTCTTGAAAAGGATGCTTAAAATATTTGGCGATGATTTGTATATTGAAATACAGCCGTATAAAGTATCCGAAAAAGGTTTGCAAGAAAGAGTAAATGTTGAAGCAATTAAGCTTGCGGAAGAGTTTGGTATTAAATGCATTTTTACTTCTGATTCGCATAGAGGTAGAAAAGAGGATTTGGAAAGCTATATTGCAATGCATATGCTGAAGAATAAAAATCCAGAATACGTTAACCATATAAGAAATACTTACTCTGCAAGGTATATGCCAAATAAAGATGAAATGCAAAAACGATTTTTGAAAATGCATGAAAATGATCTAGGAATTGCTAAATGTAAAAGGATCATTGCGGAAGTAGAAAGAAACATGGATGAATTTGAAGAAAAGGTTGAGGGAGATATAATTGACCAACTTTCTTCTGTTTATTCGTTGCCTAAATTTGATGAAGAGCAAAATTCCTATGTTTTGTTGAAAAGTAAGGTAAAAGAAGGGTTAAAAGAAAAAGGAATATATAAAAAGAATTATATAAAACGTGCTTTAGAAGAGTTAAAAGTTATAAAAAGCAATAATTTTGAAGATTATTTCTTAATTGTGCAAGATTATGTTAAATATGCAAAAAATAAGGGTATAGTTGTTGGAGTTGGCCGTGGAAGTGGTTGTAACTGCCTTATAAATTATGCCCTTGGAATTACAGAAGTGGATCCAATAATTTTTGGATTAGATTACAAAAGGTTTATACGGGAAGATAAAAAACAGTTACCGGATATTGATGTTGATTTTGAAACGGATAGGAGAAATGAAGTAATTGAATATATGGTTAATAAATATAAAGGCCATGCTGTGCAAATTGCTTCTTATGGAATGTATAAAGTAGATAACCTTGTAAATGATGTTGTTAAATTGTACGATGAAATGGAAAAGGAAGATATAAAAAACATAAAAAAGCTTGTAAATGAGCACAAAGACAGTGAAAAAATGGTAGATATAGAGAAGTTAAAAAGTAATAGTTTAGCTAAGAAATATAATGCAAAATATAATGGTATAATTGATAATTTTTGTTTTTTGTATAATAAAGTTAAATATATTGGCACACATGCTGCAGGTGTAGCTGTTTCAAAGCTTCCGATTTATTATTATACCGCAGTTCGGTACGATAAAAAAAGTAATAAGTATTTTTCTAGTTATAACTTGGTAGATCTGGAAAGAATTGGTATAATTAAATATGATATGTTAGGGCTTAATACTCTAAATTCTTTGAAAGATTATGCTGAAAAGTCCGGAGTAAAACCAGATATTTTAGATATGATAAAGGATAAGAAAATATTAAATAAATTTGCATGTGGTAATAGTGATGGTGTTTTTCAGTTTGATTCACATGCTGCCCAAAGTATCCTTAAGCAGATTAATGTTGATAGTTTTAAGGATGTTGTTGCTGCAAATGCAATGGATAGACCCGGCCCGCTTAGTTTGGGGATACCAGAAAAGTATGCAATGGCAAAAGAGACGTGGGTTGAGAAGGAAAATAAGCCCGTGTATTCCAAGTATATAAATGATACTTATGGATGCATTTTGTACCAAGAGCAGGTGAACTCCATTGCCGTTGAATATGGAGGGCTTAATTGGAACCAAGCGGATAAGCTGAGAAAAATGGATGATCCCGGATCTTTCAAGGCTAGGAAGCTTTTAGAGCAATACCATGATGAGTTTTTGAATGTATTTATTAGGGGAATGAAAAAGCATGGTGTTGGAAGGTCAGAAGCAAGTGAGTTGTTTGGGAAGTTTCTGAATTACACTTTCAACAAAGGACATGCAGTAGGGTATACTTTGATTTCGTTTTATGAAATGTTTTACAAGGTATATTATAATACAATATTCTGGCAAGTTAAGTTAAAGTATTGTAGTGATGAAAATGAATGGAAGTTTCAAAATTTAGCTGTAAAAGATGGTGCATTAATATTAACACCACATGTTAATGGTTCTGCGTATTATTCTATTGCTAATGTTGATAATGAGGATTGCATTTTGATGGGTATAAGCTCCATTAAAGGTGTTGGCGATAAGGTTGCAAAAAGCATTGAAGAGGAAAGAAAAAAGAACGGTAACTATAAAGATATAGATGATTTATGCGATAGACTTCCAAAACGTATAATTACAAGTAGGGTTAAAGAAGCTTTGAAAGAAAATGGTGCTTGCATTTTTGATAAAAAAAGGTATTTTGACCATGTAATGCGATATAATATTGAGCTTGCATCGAGGTAAAAGTTATGGATTTGAAGGAAATACAAAGTATTTGTAAGGATTTAGAGAAAAAATCAGGAAAAGGATCTGTGTTTTTAACTGGTAAAAATTCTACTCTTAAGATTCCTCGTTGGAGTACAAATATAAAGGCTCTTGATGATCTAATAGGTGGAGGGATGCCAAAAGGTAGAATTATAGAAATATTTGGGCCGGAAAGTTCTGGGAAAACCTCCCTTGTTTATTGGTTAATGAGCTTGCATTCTTTGGGTTGTTATATTCCAATTGAGGGTACATATGATGAGGAGAGAGCTAAAAGTATTGGTGTAAAGCCTAAGCAGATGATTGTTTACAGGGCTAATTACGGAGAAGAGGCATTAAATGCTGTAATTAAATTTGCTAAAGCAGGTATCCCAATTATAGCAATTGATTCTGTTCCAGCCTGTCAGCCTAAAGAGGATATAGATAAGATTGAGAAGGATTCCAGAAATGAAATGAAAATAGGTGGAGTGGCAAGGCTTTTTTCCAAAACACTTCCATCTATTGTTCGTATTTGTGAGGAAACTGGAACAACATTAATCCTTGTTAACCAAGTAAGGGATAAAATGAATGCAATGTTGTTTGGTGAGAAGGATGATACTCCTGGTGGAAGAGCCATAAAGTTTTATTCATCCGTTAGAATTAAGGTTGCAAGGAGAGCATGGATAGAAATACCTAACAAGAATCCTGAAATAAGCAGTGAATCAGAAAAAGTTGGGATAATTATGAAAGCGAAAGTAAGCAAGAGCAAGGTAAGTAATCCATTTGGCGAAGCGGAATTACCTTTTTTCTTTGATCGTGGTTTTGTTTCATATGATGATATTAAGTCCATAAGATCTGAGATAATGAAGTTAAGGAAAGAACAGTATGCGGTGTAATTTAAGGTTGTATGGATAAATAATACAGTTAATATACAAGGAAGAAAGTGATATAATGAGTGATTTTTCAAGGGCTTTGAGTGCTGCTCAATCTGGAGATAAGCATGAATTTGAAGCGTTGCTATATAAGAATAAGCTTAATAAAATGTTTGTTGATGTACTTAAAACTGAAAAACACGAAGAAAGGTATGGGCTTCATGCATCTGCAATTTTATCATCTGATAATGATTTCTGTTATCGTGAGCAAGTCCTTTCTTTGTTTTTTAAGATGAACCAAGGGGAGAATTTACCAATTAAGCTTTTGAGAATTTTTTCCCAAGGCAATGCAATGCATGAAAAGTGGTATAGGATGTTTCGGGCACTGGGATATGATGTGGCAATTGAGCGTACCTTGTTTTTGCCGGAGTATGATCTTAATTTTACCATTGATGCGTTGTTAAACCTTAAACGTTCTGGGGATCCTAAAGATGAGGTTATTGTTGATGTTAAGTCACAGAGCACATTTGCGTTTAAGAAGCAAAAAGGGCATCCATCCGGAGAGAAACAAATTAATTTTTATATGTGGGCTTTAACAAAATATACAGGGATACCACACAGAAATGGATTTGTACTTGTTGACAGTAAGGATGACCAAGAGATAAAACCTGTGCCTGTGCATTGGGATAAGAAGAAAAATGAACCGTATGTGAGGCGTTTGAAAGAAATACAGGAAATGAAAAAAGTATTTTTGGAAGAGCATGAAGCACCTCCCAGAAAATGTAAAAACTCAACGTGCAAAAGAGCAATGGAATGTAATATGCGTGATGCTTGTTTCAATATTGGTATTGGCAGAGTGAGGTTGAAAACTAATGCCGTACAAAATAGGTAAAGGAAATTTTGGTTGGCAGAAAAGCAAGAGTGAAAAGCCTAAGAAAGCCCCATCTATGGGATATAAGAAATGCGTTATAGGGATAGACCAAAGCTATAAGCGCACAGGTATATCTATAGCGGTAGATGGGGAACTAAAAAAGGTTACAAGTGTAAATCTGACAAAAATATTGACAAAGACAATGAAAAGGAGAACGGTAAACGAGAAAGTAAGGAAATGCATTGAGCTTTGTGTTAAGAAATATGGTAGCGATAATGTAGGGATAATCTGCGAAAGGGTTAGGACAATAACAAACGGATTTGAAATACGGCCGAACGTCATAAAGCCGTCTGCGGCAATGGTGGCGAATATTGTTGATGTTGCATATGATTATGGGATCTCTGTGTGGTCTGTTGATACAAGGGCATGGAAAAGTGCGATTTTGGGGACAAGCAAGCCTGTCTTTGAGCCTATAGAGGGGGTCAGCAATATTCAAAAGTTTGGATCTGTTAGAAGGGTTATAGAACTTGGGTTTTACGATTCATTGGTTAGAGAGGGTAGGCACGGTGCGCATTATACATTGGATGATGATGCTGCAGATTCGGCTTGTATTGCGCTTTATGGGTTTGTTCGCAATAAAAAGTTGATAAAAGAAGTATAAAAAAGCTTGACAATTTAATGAAAAAGAGGTATAATATTATTGAAATAAAGTAAGGAACGGATATTGGAAAAGATAAAATAAAAGGAGGTTGCAAAGTTAATGGTAAAGTTTGCTTGGCATGTTTTAGGGTTTGAAGTGGTTGGGTCAACAGTGTTCGATCTAATCAAGGTGTGCTCCGTGTTCGATAATAATCCTCATAACTGGAAATTCTATGATGAGAAAAAGAAGCGGTAAATTTTATAGTAATAATGAGAAAAAAACGCTTGAAAGTTTAGGGTTTGTTCCCTCCCCTATGTCTGGAGCAGGATGGATTGTTAAGGAGGATGGGGAAAACGATGTGGCAATGGTGCAGCTTAAGTCAACAGATTCATCAAGTTATAGGCTTGATATTTTGGACATGAAAAAGTTAGAATACCATGCTTATGTTTCCAATAAAGTCCCTATATTTTTAGTGCAGTTTCTTAAGCAGGATAAGGTATATGCAATAGTTGATGTTTCAAATATAGATGATTTGTTTGAGGCATTTAATTGCAATAAAAAGCCGGAATACCAAAAGATAACAAAAATTGAAAATAAAAATGAAAGGAAAATGATAAGGTCAAGTAAAAAATCGCGTGATGAATTTATGAAAGAAAGGAATGATAAATATACAAAACGAAAATGATTTTATTGCAGTAGGTATTTATAATGGACACTCGGTAAAAAATAATTATGATGTGGAGTTGAAATTAGTTTTTACCGAAGAACATCTAAATGAAGCGCTGCAGCTACTTTCGGGATTAACTTGTTACATGAAAATAATTTGTAAAAAGTTAAATGAAAAGATTAACCTCGGTGTTTGGTCATTAAACAAATTATTAATAGATAAAAATGCGCAAACAAAGATCTCTTTGAAATCTACCACAGAGAATGCGGATTTGGAAGGGATACAGAAATTAATTTCTTCTGTTGAGGAAGAAAGGGAGCTAATCTTCAAGATTAGATTAATTAAATAATATATAAAAAGGAGTATGAAAAATGGCTAAGAATTGGAAAGTTGGAGAAGCAGTAAAGGCAATTAAGGATGGAGATAAGCAGGCAATCTCTGATATTGCAAGACGTTTCCCCCTGTTTGCAGTAAAGGCAGCAATGGTAAATGATGCAGCGGTTGAACTGTTGGATGCTGTGCCTGAGTTTATTACTGCCCGAAAGATGGAGGCGGTGCTTAAGAGTGGATTGAGCGCTACTACGTCGGATCTGGATGAGGATGAAGAGGTTGAAGCCGAGGAGGAGGAAGAGGCTCCTAAGCGCGGTCGTAAGCCCAAGAAGAAGGATGAAGAGGAAGTAAAGGAGACTAAGAAGAGAGGCCGCAAGCCTAAGAAGGTCGTCGAGGAAGAAGAAGAGGCCGAAGAGGATGAGGATGACGATGAGGAAGAAGAAGAGGAAGAGAAGCCTGCAAAGAAGGTAGCTAAGGGCAAGAAGGGTCGTAAACCGAAGAAGCCTGTCGTCGAAGAGGATGAGGATGACGACGAAGATGAGGACGACGATTTCGACTTCGATTGATAAATAAATAGGAGTAGAAAAAGATAGGTGCCTATGAAATTCTATAGGTCAAAAGTGAATGTGCAAAAATCTGCCTATCCGCTCCTATATAACAAATGCACATAATATATTATATATTTTATAATATAAGGAGGAATCTCTTTCACTGATTTGCAAATTATGTGCATTTGTTATATAGGAAAGCAAGGTGCAGCAATGGAAAGTAAAATTTATAGAATACAAAACTTAAATTGTTCGGATAAGAGGAATAGAATAAAGCTCGTAAAAGCAGTAATGAAAATAATTAAAGCAGATAAAAAACCATCAATAGAACTGTTGGAAAAATGGCAAAGGTCATTGCAGAAAAAATATAAAATAAATATAAATGTATTTGAAATAAGTAAATGTGATATGCAGGTAAGCATGGAAATAGAGCAAAATGTTTATACTTCTTTTGTTTGTAATACATATTATGAATCATTATGTAAGTATATTTTAATGGTTAAAGAGCATGTAAAATATAGAGAAGAGGTGGGTAAGTACAAATGAAAATTGTGGTGTATACGGACGGTGCATGTAAAGGTAATCCGGGATCCGGAGGTTGGGCTTATGTATGTTTGTTTAACGGTAAGCCTCACATGATAGCAAGCGGGCATAAGGATGATACGACAAATAACTGTATGGAATTAACAGCAATTTGTAAAGCATTAAATTACATAAAAAAATATAATGGTGTATATCATTTTAATATTGAGTATTTCTTTATTTGTTCAGATTCTGCGTATTGCATAAATGCAATAAACCAAAATTGGATCGAAAACTGGAAAAGAAATGGCTGGAAAACTAATAAAAATATAGAGATAAAGAATAAGGATATTTGGGAAAAGGTTTACAATCTGTTGAAAGAATTTGGCAATGTTAAGTTTATAAAAGTTAAGGCGCATAATGGTGTTAAATGGAATGAGATTGCAGACAAGAAAGCAAGTGAAGCTGCAATATATGGTGCTTGAAAGTATTTACTTTTCCAAGTTAGAAGGTTTGTAATATGCTTTATTCGATGAAGATAAAAAGCTTTGTTTTTAGTGGGTATAATAAAAAGGATGCGTACTTAAAAGGTTGTAAAAAACTTGCAAAGTTTATAGCAAATCCAAAATATAAAAATATAATATTAAAAGTGGAAGAAAAGGATAATAATGTTTTTATTTTTACCCTGTTTTCATCCATAGATATTGGAAGAGAAGTATCAGAATATTGCAAAATGTGTAAGAATTTTCATTGTTCATTTTATGTTAATGAGGAATATAATTGCTCTAGGTGTAACTTAAAAAATTGCATGAAAAGGATAAAAGAAAAAGTGGGTGTAAGTAAGATGTATTATAATAGCATTATTAAAAAGGAGTAATATCGTAGTGGGTCGAAGAGCTATAGATTATGATGTATATACAACGGAAGAATTGCTTAATATGAGCCACGAAGATGCGGTAGAGGGGTTAACAGAAAAGCAAATAAAATTCTGTGAAGTTTATGTGTTGAATTATAATATCTCTATTGCTCTTCGAAAAGCTGGGTATGAAAGCGAAACATCCGGTGCAGCTTATAGAATAAGGCAGAAACCGGGATGTAAGCGGTATATACAATGGTTAAAAGCAAGGATGCTGCATGATACTTTGGTAACTGGTGCAGATATCATAAATCAATGGATAAAAATTGCTTTTGCAGATATGACAGATTTTGTAGATGTTAATAAGTTTGGTATAGCCTTAAAACCTGTCAGGGAAATGGACGGGCAGCTTGTTAAGTCGATAAAATCTGGTCGTGATGGAATAAGCATAGAATTGTATGATAAGCTTAAGGCTTTGGACAGCCTTGCAAAATATACAGATGATATGCCAAAGGACTATAAGCAAAGGATTGAAGAAAGAAAGCTTGAGCTGCTTGAGCAGGAATTTGAGCTTAAGAAATCCATTTATGATATGGAGAATAAGGCAGAAGAGGATGACGGGTTTGTTGAAGCCCTTAAGGAAAGTGCAAAAGTTGTTTGGGAGAAAAATTAATATATAAAAATGAAAGGGAAATTGCAAAATGAACACGAAAGAACAGTATTTACAAGCAAGAATACAAAAGGGTATGAATAATGAAGAAATTGCAAAGGCTTATGGTGTTAAATTAAAAACTGTAACTAATGCAATTGGATCCTATAAAAAATATTTGAAAGGTGTGCAAAATAAAATGGAAAAAGAATTTGAATTTGTTGAAGAAGCAGAAGCAGTTGAAGCAGTTCAGGAGGCAAACGAGGTAATTGAGCCTATTTATTGTAATTGCGTAGATTGTGGAGAAGAGTTTGTTGTAACTCCTGTTGAAATTAAATTTTACAATCGTTTGGGATATGCTATGCCTAAAAGATGTGAAAGCTGCAGAAAGAAAAAGAAGGTAGTCCATAAATTTAAGTGTATTGATTGTGGAGCAGAATTTACAATGAGTGAATCTGAGATTGAATTTTATAATAAGAATAATTTGTTTCTTCCGGTTAGATGTAAACAGTGTAGAGAGTTTAAGAAGGAAAGAAATAATAAGTGATGTATAAATTGGTAAGCCGGGATTTTTCCCGGCTATACCTGCATATTAAGGAGGTAACAAAAGTGCACGATATTGATGAAATGATCTATGCAGATCCAATTGACTGTAAAGAGCATAGCACAAAATGAGTAACAATAGTTGTCAGAGTTTCCAGTTATGTTGGGATTGTAAAAATGCAACGAATAGGTTTGCTTGCCCTTGGGTGGAAGATTTTTCTCCCGTAGAGGGATGGGTAGCAAAGAAATCAAAAAGAAGGTATAACTTAAACGATTACGATTCATTTGAAATTATAGAGTGTCCTTTGTTTGAGAGGGGATAAAAATGATAAATCAATTGCAAAGTTTTTTGTTTACATGTGATGTTGAGGGTTGTAATAGTTCGCAAGAGGTAAAAACATTTGATATATTACATGCAGTTAAATTGCAAACAATCCGTGGATGGGAAATAAATTTAGAAAATTGTAAATGTAAATGCAGATTATGTGTGCAAAGGGAGAAAGAAGAAAATGGAATGGAAAATAAAGTTGAAGGTTAATAATAGAGAATATATAACTGTTTATTCATATAAGGGCTCAGAAAGAAAAAGTGCAATAGAAGATGCAATAAAACAATGTATTAATTATGTTAGTTATGAAATAAAAAGAATAGAAATAATCTCGTGTGAAGGTATGAATTTTTGGTGTACTTCGTGAATGGAAGGAGGTGTGAATATTGTCTATAAAATATGTTGCTTTTAGTAAAAAGCAGCTACAATTATTAACATGGTGGACGGAAGAAAGTCCATACCATGATGCAAATGGTGTAATTGCTGAGGGTGCGATCAGAGCAGGTAAAACCGTAATAATGGGTTTAAGTTTTGTTTTGTGGTCAATGCAAAAAACCAATGAGGTAAATTATGCAATATGTGGTAAAACTGTTGCAAGTACACGTAGAAATATAATTGAGCCATTAATAGAAATGCTGCGGAAAAGGAAATACAAAGTAATAGATAGAAAAACAGATGGTAAGCTAGTAATAATAAAGGATGGAAAGGTAAATAATTATTATATATTTGGTGGTAAGGATGAGGGATCTGCAGCTTTAATACAAGGTATAACGTTAGGTGGAGTATTATTCGATGAGGTTGCATTAATGCCAAGATCTTTTGTTGAGCAGGCAATTGCGCGTTGCTCTATAGATGGTTCTAAATATTGGTTTAACTGCAATCCGGAAAGCCCCCAGCATTGGTTTTATTTAGAGCATATAAAAAAAGCAAATGAGCATAAATATTTAAGGATTCATTTTTGTTTAGAGGATAATCCATCATTAAGCCAAGAAAGAATAGATAATTATAAGTCACTATATACAGGTATATTCTATAAAAGGTTTATATTAGGTGAATGGTCTTTTGCAAATGGTATAATATATGATATGGTAACTGATGATAATTTCTATAATAATAGTGATAAAGAAAAAGAAGTTCCTATCAAGATATTAGAAAATGATATAAAGCCTTTTTATGGTGTAGATTTTGGAACAGCTAATCCTCAAGTGTATTTAGAAGTGTATAAATATATAGATTACTCTAAAAAGAAGCTTTGTTTCTACGTAGAAAATGAGTATTATTGGGATAGTAGAAAGATGTTAAAGCAGAAAACAACAGAAGAATATGTAAGTGATTTTAATAATTGGTGCAAAGAGTTTGTATGTTTGTTTGTGGATCCAAGTGCAACTCCATTAAAAGCAGCACATAGAAAGTATGGACATAATGTAGTAAATGCTAAGAATGATGTTGCTGAAGGTATAATAGGGTTAAGTACATTGTTCGCAAATAATATGATTAAGATAAATAAGGATAATTGCCCAAACCTTTGTATGGAATTGGGTTCATATAGATGGAATGAGAAAAAGCTAGATAACGGGAAAGAAGAGGTATTAAAAGAGAATGACCATTGTTGTGATGCATTAAGGTATGCTATAATGACAAGTACACCTTTATCTGTTATTAATGCTTTTGTAGGAGGGATTAGTTGATGGGAGTGTTAGTTAGATTATATTATGTTGCTGTTTGTTTGGCGAATGATATGAAACATATACACACTCATATTAAAGGCAGAAAGTTTGATATGATCCATAATATATGCAATGAGTATTACGAAAAGGCAAGTAAGGATGCAGATGATTTAGTAGAATTAGCAATTGAGTATGATGAATCTGTAATGAACGCAAGCTATGCTGCAGAGTTGATAAAATATAAGCCAGCAAACTTAAAAGCATATAATTATGAAGAGGCAATAAATACAGTTTATAATAGCATTAGTTATTATGTTGAAGAGTTGGAAAATGCTCTTGCAACAAATTTAGATTCTGATGTTGAGAATTTAATACAAGAATATTTAAGATATTGGAAGAAGGAAAATAATTACAAGAATAAGGCAAGAATGGAGGTGTAAGAGTGAGCAAGAAAAAGCGCAAGAAGGTTGCTGCGAAAGATAGCGTTTATAAAGCTCCAACAGAATCAACCGGCTTTGTTAATACAATGGATGAGGTAATAAGCGTAAAACGTGCATTAGATGGATACTCTAATGTTCCTGCAAATTTAGGTGCTGGATCTAATAACTTGGCACAAACTGCAAGCTATGTAATGGAGCGTTTTACATGGGATTATTATACTCTTAATATCCTGTTTAGAGATAACTGGATTGCAAAGGCAATAATCGAAAAGCCAGCCAACGAAATGCTTAAAAATGGGTTTAATATTAATTCTCAGATAGAGCCTGATAAAATAGATAAAATAATGAATACGTGGAAAAGAACAGGCACAAATGGAAAGTTTTTGAAATGCTTAAAATGGGCACGTTTATATGGTGGATGTCTGTTAATACCTATGATTGAAAATCAGGGTGATTTGTCTCAGCCTCTTGATTATGATTCAATAATGCCAGATAGTTATAAAGGTTGCTTTACAATTGATAGATGGTCTGGGGTATCTCCGTCAATTGAGCTTGTTGAGGATATAACAGATACTGATTTTGGACAGCCTAAATATTATGATGTAAGCGATAATACAACCGGAAAAACATTTAGGATACACCACTCTCGTGTTATTAAAATGATCGGCAGGGAAATGCCTTACTGGGAAGAAATTGCAGAAACATATTGGGGTGCATCTGAGCTTGAGCATGTATATACCGAACTCAAGAAACGTGATGATACATCTGCAAATATTTCGTTTTTAATTTTCTTGGCAAATATTCGTGTGTTTAAGATGGAAGGTATGGCTCAAATGCTTTCTATTGGCGATCAGCAGGCAGCGCAGCGTGTTTACGAAACGATGAAAAGTATGAACCATTTAATGTGTAACACTGGCACTCTTGCAATTGACAAGGAAGAGGATTTTGCAATGCATGGTTACAGTTTTACGGGGATAAATGATGTGTATGAAAGCTTTATGCTGGATATATCTGGTGCTGCAGAAATTCCTGTTGATAAGCTTTTTGGTAGATCTCCTTCTGGTTTTAACTCTGGTGCAGAAACTCTCCAAAACTATTATGATACAATAGATGAAAAGAGAGAAACTTATGTGTTAGAGCCTCTTGAAAAACTGATTAGAATTATAACTGTTAGTGCATTAGGTGAGATTCCGGATGATTTGGAAATTTCCTTTAATCCTGTTAGACGGCCATCTGATTTGGAAAAATCTGATATTGCACAGAAAAATGCACAGCCTATATTTGATGCATATGCAGGTGGATTAATTGGGAAAGGTACAGCCCTGAAAGAATTAAAGCAGCAGAGCAGTATAACAGGGTTGTGGACGAATATAACGGACGAAATGATCCAAGATGCGTATGAAGAGGATAAAAGAAAAGAAGAGGAAGAAAGCGAAAATAGAAATGAATTAATGGCAGCTGCTTTAGGGAGTGGTGATAATGTTTTTACGAAAGAAGCAGGTGAATCGCCAATTGACAAAAGCAATAAAAATGCTGGATTCAGTTGAAAATCCACAATATTATGTTAAATTTGCCTATGTTATGGGTGATGAAATAAGAGAGAAAGAAATAGTTGTAAATGCTCCGTCAATAGGTAGAGCGAAAATAAATGCACATAATAAGATGCGTGAATTAGGGTATAAAGGCTTTACAATGAAGGATATTTCTTCTGTTTGAAATTTTTTGAATTATTTTTATAAAAACTATTTACAAATACAAAATAGTGTGTTAAAATACAAGTACAGTAAAGAAAAGAACAAAGGAACTTAAAAAATAGGAGGAAATGAAAATGAAACACGTATGGAAAAGAGTTAAAAATGCATACCTGTTCCCTAAGTATATTAGGGATGATAAAGAGTTTATAATTGAAAGTTCTCCAGCGGGTGTGTTTAATGTTTATGATAAGAATGGTAGCTTTCTTGCTAGGCTCAAACAGCTTAAAGCTGCTAAACTATTCTGTGATGAATACTAACTTTATGTTTACCCGCTTTGGGGTATTGTAATTTTGAAAGGAAGATTGAAAATGTTAATTAAGTATTTGAGTAAGCAAGATTTTATGGAAGAGATTACAAATAAACTTGATAATAATTTGTATGAATCTATTAAAGAACTTGTTGAAAGTGATATGTTTTCCATTAGAGTTTTCGATCAGTATCAAATTTATGATACGGAAGATATCGTAAGATCAATTAGGAATTGCATTGAAACCAATAAATATAATTTGGATATTAACGTCCAAAATAATGCAGTTTATGTATATAAAATACAGCCTTAAAAAGCTGCATTATGCTCCATTAGCTCAAAGGTAAGAGCCATCGACTTATAATCGATAGATTGTGGTTCGAGTCCACAATGGAGCACCAAAAAAATAAAAATGAAGGGAATAAGAAATAATGGAAAGAGTTAGCTTGAAAGAAAAAATGTTAAAAGAAGGAAAGTTCCTAATTGATAATACGTTTACAACAGATAGAGGTATTTATAGAGTGCGTATTATTTTGTTTGAAGGGAATTTGTTCTTCCATAAAATGAAAAATGGCGAAATTGTAGAAGTACAAAACATAAATAAACTTGTTAATAAGTAAGGTGTTAAAAATGAGAAAAAGAGAAAGTATTATATTATTGGTAACTTTTGTTATTGTGTTTGCTTTGGCAAGCTGTGTATATGGGACTGCTTATGCAGAAGGGTATAATAAGCAGAAGCAAGCTGAATCGGAGATCGAATTGGTAGTAATTCCGGCGACTCCAATTGAGGCACCCCAAGTTAAAGTAGAAGTTGAAGAAGAGTCAGAACTTGTATTTGAATCCTTTGTTGCAACCGCTTATTGCTTTTGTGAAAAGTGTTGCGGTATATGGGCTGCAGGTAGAACTGGTGAAGTAGTTGGATCGGCAGGACGTGAATTAATTCCGCAATATAGTGTTGCTGTGGATCCGGATGTAATCCCTTATGGTTCAATCCTTGTTGATAGCAAAGGAAATGAATACAGAGCAGATGATTGTGGTGGAGCAATTAAGGGTAATCATATTGATATTTATTTTAGTTCCCATGAAGAGGCATTAAACTGGGGTAGGCAAAATATAGAGTTAGCTATAAAGCAGTAAGGGCTGCATGGTGTTATGAGGTACAATAAGTGGAAAACAGGCTTAAACATAGAAAGGGAATTTCTAAAAAGTTTAACATTTTTGAATGATATATTTGGTTTGATATGTAAGAATTATGGAAGCGATAGGGAAGAATATTATAGGAGAATGGTTAATTTTCAAAATACATATCAGTATGAGAATTTTATAAATTCGTCCGTTAAAAGAATGGTTACTGCAGTATCAAACTTGAATATGTCAACTTGGAGAAGGGCATCTAAAAAGGCTACTAAAAATCCTTTGTTTTATCGCGAGTTAATGCGAGAAATAAATGAAGAATTAGAGAATGATATAAATAGTCAAGTAATTGAAAATGCAGCATTAATAAGAACGTTACCCTCTGATGTTGCCAATAAAGTATTATACGATATAAGAGATTATACGTTTGAGGGATACAGGGCATCCGATATATCATCCCTGATAAAAGAAAAAACAGATAAACATGCAAAAGCGAGTGAGAGGTTAATAGCTCGTACTGAGGTAAGTAAAACAACTACTGCATTAACAAAGGTAAGATCCGAAAATTTAGGAATTAATTGGTATGTATGGCGTACTGTCTTGGATGGTTTGAGAGTAAGAAAATCACACCGTATAATGGAGGGTGTATTGGTAAATTGGAATATGCCTCCATCACCCGAAAGGCTTGCTGGTGAGAAAGATGTTGGAAATTACCATGCAGGTAATATTTGGAATTGTAGGTGCTATCCAGAGCCATTAATTTCCGTTGATGATATAAAATGGCCTCATAAAATATATATAAACGGAAGAATTGAGAGTATAAGAAAAAAAGAATTTGAAAAAATTTTATAAAAGGTATTTACAAATGCTTATTTTGGTGTTATAATATATATAAACAAAGGAATAATAAAACTTGAAAATTTAAGGAGGAAATTAAAATGAAAAAGGTAGAAAACACTAAGATGAATGAAGAAGTTAAAGAGTATTGGGAAAATGTTTTGAAGGATGAAAATACAAGTGATAAATTCAAGGAATTTGTTGGGTTTATGCTTTACGTTGCAGATAATAGTAAATGAAAATGAAGGAGTACATAGAACGGGAATCTGTTCTAAAAAAAGCAGTAGAAGTGTCCGGGTGCTTTTCAAAAATGGTATCTGCTTGGGATATTGCGCATGAGCCCGCCATCGACGCCGTGCCTGTGGTCAGGTGCCGGGAGTGCCGCCATCGTTATACCATGAATTGCTCCATGTACTACGAGTGCTCCCAGTGCGGCGGACAATGGGATTGGACAACCGATGATGGTTTTTGCGATAGAGGGGAGAGAAAGGAGTTTGCGAGATAGCAGAAATGAAATTATCCTTTTGGCAAAGAAAGCCGCTGACGCATGGAGAAGCACTGACACGTATCACCAAGCGGCTCAAATCATTGATATGCTAATTTCTGAATTGGAAGGAGATCCAGCCCTCACTCCGCCGAACGAGCCACTGAAGCTGGAGGATGCCAAGAAAGAACGGTATATTTGGTTTACCCCGCTGAATGACTGGGGGAAAGTAACGCCTTTCGGGGTTCTGTTCTTTGGATCTGAGGAGCTGATGACTTGGGAAACCTTGTGCGAAGAGTGGGGGTATAGGTTCAAAGCCTACTGCCGCCCGCCGGAGGGAGAGGAGGAAACCTGATGGAAATTGAGAAGCTGCGGGCCGAAGTAGAGCGGCAAAGGAGGAGCGCAGACGATAGATGACACCTCTATGAAAATGCAGAACGGGCATACATGAAAGTTCTGGCCGAGCTGGAGCGGATGAAGAAAATTATGAGAGAGAATGGAATCATGGTTATCCCGTCAAAATATCCCGGTGGCCAAGCAGAGTGGAATATTTCAAAACCATAGGCTAGAAGGAGGCCAAGCCATGAGCATGACGCGGGAAGAAGCGGTTGAACGGAGGGAGCAGAAATGAAGTTGATTGATGCAGACAAATTGCTTAATATTTGTGGTGATATAATAAGGGAAGCCGGGAATAGCGGTGATGCTCCCTTTACTCTTGAGGAAGTAGCTAAAATTAATAAGGATTCTGAAGATTGTAATGCAAAAGATCGGAAAAAATGTAATTGTGATAATAAATCTGATATGGTGAACCACCCTTTGCATTATTTTGGGGAAATTGAGTGTATAGATGCAATTGAAAGTGCTGTTGCTGAAATTCCTGCAAATGAAGCTATTTGTGTTTCCAACATTATTAAATATATTTGGCGTTATCGTAATAAAAATGGAATGCAGGATCTTAAAAAAGCAGAATGGTATTTACATAGGTTAATGGTTAATTATAATAAAAATGATAAATAAGAATACTACAATGAGGTGATAATATGAAGAGTATTCAGTTTCCGAGTGAGAAAGAAGCAATAAAATATTGCAAGGAAAATGGTATTGATTGCCATAAAATAAAACTTGTAGGAGATAAATATATAGTAACTGTTAAGGATTCTAAAGTTTTGGATAGAGCTATAAGCATTATAGGTTGCTGATAATGGAGGTGTAAAGTAAAAAATGCCTATTGATAAATTGCCGGATGATTTTGAAGCAATAAAGCCCAATATTCCTGCCTGTTGGAGTGCTCAACCCATTTCTGGTGGAGGTTCATCTGGAACGCAGGACGTGAAGGTTGTTAATACCTCCCCAATTTCTGTTTCCGTTAATGGGACTCCTAACGTTAAGGTAACTAATACAACGTCTGAGCCGGTTAATACAAAAGAAGTTACTGCATGATATCATAAGGAGAAGATTTATATATGAATATAATTGCTGCAGATTGTGGATTTGATCCTGCGTTGATAGAAAGATTTGAAGATATAACTGTTGAATTTATCCGTAATGATAATGGAGTTGATTTAACTGGACATAGAAACATGCATATTTCTCTTGCTGCGGAAAGTGGAGACGTTACCATAAATGACTTTGAATGTATGATACCCGGAGTTGATTATACGATTGTTTGTTCAAATGGTGCCTCTACAAAGAATCAGCTTATTTTCCCTTCAGCTTCAACATTATATTCTGGCGATATTACTCCTGTTAATAATATGACAGTTGTTTATAAGTTCTTTACCGATGGATATTCGATTTATTGTGATAGAAAAATTTATAAATAAGTTCAAAAAGTGCTTTACTTTCCCGATGATGTATGGTATAATGTTGTATATGGGGAAGGTGGTGCTTAATGCCTAAGAGGTTTTACTATGGATCGAAAATATCTGACAATTTGGTTAAACTCGACAATGGTTGCCTGCTTTGTTTGAATGTTCCTATTGCAAGAGCTGGAGCCTATCAATATGCTCGTGAAGAATTGGGGCTTGATGGATCCGGAATTGTTACTGTTTACAGGGAACCTTCCGAGGTGTTTGACCAAATTGCCATGGCATCTTTTGAGGGTAAAGCGTTTACCGATACACATCCATCTGTTAACGTTACGGCCGACAATTGGCAGATGTACTCTAAGGGTGAGTTAACTAATATTAGGCGGGGAGAGGGAGATAAAAGTAATTTCTTGCTTTCCGATATCCTTGTTAGAGATCCGATAGTTATTAACGAAATATACAGCGGGGCAAAGAGAGAGATATCTGCTGGTTATGATTGCGAATACGCTGAAAGGGACGGAAAAATATATCAGACAAAAATAAGAGGGAATCACGCCGCGCTTGTACAATGTGGCAGGGCGGGTTCACAAGTTCGCATAAACGATGAATGTAAAATAAATAATAAATATAATTTTGTTAAAACTATAAGCAAGGCTATAAAAGTGCTTGCTTTTTAATCATATATAAATGTATTTAGGAGGTTAGTATAGTGGCAAATTCAAGAAAGGTTAGAGATTCTATTAAAGGTTTTCTGGAAAAGATGCGGGCTATGGATGAGGCTATCCCGCAAGAGCTTGCAGAAGATGCCTTGGAAATGACGGAAGAGGTCAATGATGCTCTCAATGAACTTGAAACGATTGATGAGGGCGAAGAGATCGTAAAGGAAAAGGAAAAGAGTGAAGAAGTAGAAAGCAAGGTAGAGGACGCTTTGGTTAAGGTTATGCGCAAGTATGGTTTGATCGAAGATGGAGCCATGAAAAACCTTGATGAGATCGAAGAAAAAATTGAGGAAAAGCTTGAAGATGAATGCGGTGTTGATGAGGTGACTGTTGCACCTGAAAAGATTAATGACAGTGCTGCTGAAATTAGAAACTTTATCCGTCAGATTAAGCCCGTGATTGCATCTGTTAAGGATAGTAAGCAGCGGAAAGCACTTGCCGATTCTGTTGCAAATATTGCTAAGATTAGCATGAATGACCAGTATTCCGAAATTTATAATGTGACTCGCAAGAGTTCAAAAGATGCAATGAATAATAAGGTAAAGGCTAAGGATTCTGATTTTGATTTTGGTATGGAGATTGCTAAAAAGTTTAATCCCCATTATAAGGAGGTCTAATAAATGCCCGGTAAAGCTATTGGTATTTCCCTGTTGAGCGGTTATGCTGGCACCCAGTCTCGGACTGCTGATGCAATTATCCAGAATAGAGTTGCAAAAAATAATATTGCTTTTGGTCATGCTGTAGTTTTGACAAATGATAATAGATGGGATAATGTAGTGGACGCTACTACTGCAGCGCAGATTGCTGGTGTTGCTGTACGCGAGGTTATTCAGGCCAATACTTTTGACCCTCAGTCTAATCCGGACTATATGGCAGAAACTCCTTGTGATGTAATGGTAAGGGGTAACTGTACCGTTAAATGTCAGAGAGGTACGCCTAAGTCTGGTGATGCTGTGTATGTCCGTGTTAAGAAAAATAATACTTATGTCGATGCCGTTGTTGGTGGTTTTGAGGCAACTGCAGATGCAGCAAATACTGTACAGGTTACAAATATTGAATGGACTACAGGCGTAATGGATGCAAATGGAATGACTGAAATTACGATTAAAACACGTGCAAAGGGTTAATTTGGAGGTGGATAAATAAATGCCTAATATTGTAAGTTCTAATGGTGGTGTATCTTTTGGCACCAATGATAACGTAAGGATGTTTACTGATTCTTCTCTGGGCTCTGGTATTCGTACTATGGATGCCGCTGGTATTTCTACTGGTATGGCTTTCTTGGAGGGTGAGCTTGAGAAGAGGGATCCTAAGGTACGTGAGCCTTTGACCTCTGTAACATGGCCTCGTGATATTGTTGCAGAGACTGGAGGCGGATGGGTTGATTTCACCTCCACAATGAACGTCGATTATGCTACCTCTGGTGCAAATGATGGTTCTCTTGTTGGCGGTGCAACCGACGTTATTTCTCTGGTGCAAGCAAATGTAAATAAGGATATTTATAAGGTATTTACGTGGGCGCAGGGCATGAAGATCCCGTTTGTGGATAGCCAGAAGTTCCAGACAATAGGACGTTCTATTGATAGCATTTTGGATCGCGGTATTCGCCTGAATTATAACAAGGCAATAGATCAGCTTGTTTATAAGGGCTTTGATTCTGTTGGTATTACTGGCCTTGTTAATGATGAAAATGTTGTTTCTTCTGTTGCCCCCAATGGTGCAGCAGGTACTCCTGGTTGGACTACTAAGACTGTGGATGAGATCTTGTGGGACATTAATAAGCTGTTGACTGAGGCTTGGGCTGCATCTGAATATGATGAGAGTGCTATTCCCAATCATCTGCTTCTGCCTCCCACCAAGTATGCTTATTTGCTGAGTACGCGGATTGGTACTTCTGGCGATGAGAGCATCTTGAGCTATGTACAGAAGAATAACCTTGCTGCAAATCAGGGCAGAACTTTGGAGATTGTGCCTTGCCGTTGGTGTACTGGTGCTGGCACAGGTAATACAGATCGTATGGTAGCATATGTTAATGATAAGGATAAGGTTTACTTTGATCTTCCTGTGCCGCTGACAAGAGCAATGACTCAGCCTGTTGCACTGCAGTTTAGTTATGTCACAATTTATGCTGCACAGATGGGACAGGTTAAATTCCTCTATTATCAGCCTGCTCGTTATATGGATTCTATCTAATTATATAGGAGGCCCTAAACAGTATGAGAATTTTTAGTAAAAAGGCTTTTGCAATTGGCCCGGGTGCACAGAAAGGTTTGGACACTGTTGAGTTGTTTGTAACTGTTCCTAAGGCTTTCCAGGATATGCCTGATAAATATATTGATGATCCTACGTTTAAGCTTGCTGTTTCTTCCGGCGATATTATTATTGCAGATGCAAATAATACGGAAAAGAAAATTGTTGATGCCGAATTTTCCGATGTTCCGCAGGAAACAGTTAAGGATAAAATAGAAGTATTTTATGAAGAATTGAAAGCAAAAAATAGAGAAGAAACGTTGAAGCTTGCTGATGAATATTCTGTTAAATATTCTGCTGATGATAAGCTCGGAAATATTAAGAAAAGAGTATTTGAGGCATACAAGCTAAACAATAATGAAAATTAAATAATAAGGAGGGGCTTTTAGGTGCTTTCTTCATCTTTGAATTTTTGGAACATGTTAGGCTATACGAATAACGCTAAGATTATGATGGAGGCATTTGAAAGCCCCTCAAATGTTATTTTAACTGATAATCCGGAATTTACACTTGCTGATTTTACTTCTGTTTTTCCCGTTTTTAAGATAACTGATGATATAATAGATGGTGAAATAAATATACCTGTTGCGTTTTTTAATTTAATTCTGTCTATGGCAAATAAATCTATTAAATATGATAGATATTATGATATGTGGAAATATTTAATGTGTTTATACATTGCGCATTTTTGTGTATTATATCTGCAAACCCAAAAAGGTGATGCAGATTCGCAAAAGGCTTTGCAAGGTGCTTTGCCAACTGGAGTTGCTACAAGTAAAAGTGTGGATGGGCTTTCGATCAGCTATGATTTGCTTGGCATATCTGATGATCTTAATGGGTATGGAACTTGGAAATATACCGCATATGGGCAGCAATTGGCAACATTAACAAAAATGTATGGTATGGCAGGTATGTGGGTTAATGGCTAATAGTTTGGTATCTGTTATAGAGAGTGCAAGCAAAATGCACAATATAAAAAAAGCACTTAAATGGACAAAAAATAATTATGTTCTTGTTGGGATACCGCAGAAATCTACAGATCGTCCTAAAAGTAAGCAAAAAGTTGGTGTAACAAATGCTGAGTTATTGTTTATACATACAAATGGTAGCCCAATAAATAATGTACCTGCACGACCTGTTATTGAGCCTGCAATATACAATGATAGAGAGAGAATTGCAAAGATGCTTTCAAAAGCTTTTTCTCTTAAGCTTGATGGAAAAAATGAGGAAGCTGAAAAGCAATTAAAGCTTGTTGGTATGCGTTCGCAAAATGTTTGCCGCGCATGGTTTACAAATCCTGATAATGGTTGGCCTCCGAACGCTCCATCTGTTTATAGCAATAAATTGAAAAAAGGTAGTACGGATCCAAAACCATTAATAGATACTGGAGAGCTAAGAAAGAGTATAACATATGTTGTCGTAAAGGATGGTGTACGAGTTGATTAATGTATCCGAATTAATAGGGGATCCTGACTTTACGCAGCAAAATGGCGTTAATGTAATACGGAGGAAAGTTAGGGTAGAAAATCATAAACAAGTTATAACAGAGCAAAATCTAAATGTCGTAGGTATAATTACAATTGCAGATGATACCTCTATAGAAATGCAAGAGTATGCAGATAATAGCTCTGAGGGTATACACGTTTTTACCTATTTACCATTATATACAACAGGTAAATTAGATGATAATGCAATAGACGGATATTTGTCCGATATTGTTGTGTGGGATAATGTATTGTATAAAGTGATGAAATGTTTAGATGATGCGCAATATGGATTTTGCAGAAGTTTAGCCATTAAATTGCAACGGGATGTGATGTAATATGGCTAATAAAATTGATAAACTTGAAGATATTGAGTTGTTTTTGGCTGATATTGTTTGTGATATGGTAGGATTAGATCAGAAAAATGTATTAATCCAGTATCTAACTGATGGTCAGCCAAGTTTTGATATAGAGCAAGATATATGTTTCGTGAAAGTTGCACAAGAAATTGATGAGAGAGATATTTATAAGACGCGGAAAATGGTATATAATAAAACTAATGATAATTTTGACTATAAACAATATTCTCAAAGAACATTAAATGCGCATTTTGTATTTTATGGGCCGAATTGCTATGAACTTTGTAAATTGTTAAATGAAAGTTTTTATTTTCCAAATTTTGAGTATATAATTAATAATAATAATTTGTATTTGGTTCCCGATAGGACAGTTGGTCCGAATAGGGTTCCGGAATTGTATAATGGTAGATGGTGGCAGCGGTCAGATTTAGAATTGAGATTTTATAATTCTGTTGTTGTTGAAACTAATGTTGATAGAATAGTAGAAGCAGATATAAGATTGGAGGCGGATAAGTAAAATGAGCATATCATTATCTAATATTGTAAATGTTAACGTTGAAGTTAGCAATCCTTCTGTTATAAGTTCTGATTTTAACCTTGGCTGCATTATTGGTGATTCCAAAAAGCTTGATGCAGATCATAGAGTTAAGGTTTATTCTTATCAGACTTATAAGACAGAAATGGTAGCTGATGGATTTACCACAAGTTCTAATGAGTATAAAGCTGCAGTTGCATATTTTAGCCAGAATCCTATTTCTCAGCGCCTTGCAATAGGCCAAAAGTTGGATGGGGAAACGGATCTGCAGGCAATTACAAATACTAGAGCGTTTAATGAGAATTTTTATGCAGTTAGTTTTTCCTATTCTGTTGTTGATACAAGTATTGATGCTATAGCGGCAGCAGTTGAGGCGTTTAGTTCTCCTACTGTTTTCTTCCATCAGACTTCTGATAAAAAATGCTTACAGGCGAGTCAAGGCGGTATTTGTAAAACCTTGCAGGATAAGAATTATATGCGCACATGTGTATTTTACAGTACACAGAATTATTTTTCTTGTGCTGTTAATGGCTTGTTTAGCGGTTTGAACAGTATGCAGGTAAATTCCGCATATACACTTGCCTATAAAAATATTATTGGATTTACACCTGAATCTATTGACGATGTGCAATATGATAATCTGATTTCCTATAATGGTAACAGTTATGCTGAGTTTGGTCGTAGATATAGATTTATTTTCCAAGGTGTAACGGCAAATGGCTATCATGTTGATGAGGTATTTTTGCTTGATGCAGCAAAATTCTTGATTCAGCAGTATGTTGTTTCCGGCTTGATTGATAGCAGAGTTATTTCTCAGACTAATTCTGGCGTAAGTAAGATTATTTCTTTCTGCACCGATGCATGTGAGCAGCTTTCAACAATGGGAGTTATTTCTTCTGGTATTTGGGGCGGTGGAAATGTCCTTGATTTGGAAACTGGCGATTCCATTCCCAATGGTTATTATATTCAGGCCGGTAGTATTGCTGAGCAGTCTGCAAGTGATAGAGCAAAGAGGGTTTCTCCTCCTATTTATATTTGTTTGAAGGCTTCTGGTGCAATTGAATTTGTTGTGATTAATGTTTATGTTAATCAGTAAGTAAGGAGGTGCAAATTAAATGGCTAATTTTTATACATATAGCTTTGAGGATACAACTGTAACTATTAACCATCCTTCTATTGGTAGTTATTCTGCTTATGGCACTGGTATTGGAGAGATTGCAATATCTATGTCTAATGATATAACTGCACATGATGTTGCAGCGGATCTTGCTGTTGTTGTAAGCAAAATGCCAAAGGATAATGGTACAGTTACGTTTAATATTTTGCAAAGCTCTGATTTTAACGCATGGATGAAAAAGTATTATAATTATGTTATGACTTCCCAGACAAGTGAGTTTGCACTTGCAACAATTATTATAACTAATTCGAGCACTGGCGATAAATATACTTGTACTGGTGTAAGTCCCCAGAAAATGGCTGATAATAATTTCCAGAGTCAGGCGCAGAATAGAAGTTGGGCTTTGATGTGCGCTCATATTACGCCTAATTAAAAAAGGAGTATAATATGGAAAATAGTATTGAAAATAGTAAAGCAAAAGAGCTTTTCGGTGAGATTAAGAAGAGAAAAGTTGAGGATACAATTATAATTGAAAGAAGAACGTTCAAGCTTCATAAATTCGATCCGTTGCTTGGAAATTATATTCTTCTTCAACTTTTCACCGTTGCACTTCCGTTTGGAATTGGAGATATGCTTTCGTCGGCTGTTGGTTCAGAAATTCCAAAGAACAATGTAAGCTCTAAGCAGCTTAGTAAAGCAGAGTTTATTGAGTTACAGAAGGATATTCTGGGGTCTGTTTTTGAATCTCTTCCGGCCGGAGAAACTCCTGTAATTCGGCCGAATGGAACATACGGAATTTCTGAGATTAAAGGATCTTCAATTATTCAGCTTATTGTTGCTGAGCTTGCATTTAATTATACCGATTTTTTCGCCGAAGGGCTGTCAAGCTTTTTAGGCACAAGCAGCCAGAATTTGTAATTTGTGAGTACGAAAATATAAATGCTCGTGTTTATTTGCCTGTTATAGCTGGATTCTGGAAACAACATGAAATGTGGGATGGTACATATACATTTGATGATTGGTTAGATGCAGTAGAAATGATAACTGTAAAGGCTGAAAATGAGGCGAGGCAGGTAGAAAGTTTAGAATCGAAGCGAGGTGATTAATTAATGCCAGCGGAAGGATTGAAAGAATATCTTGTAAATATAGGTTGGAGT
>ERZ791620.225-NODE-225-length-34427-cov-5.347870_pt1 | contig 34427 bp, 40 predicted proteins | sample MGYA00509962_ERZ791620 | MGnify/ENA primary metagenome ERZ791620 (study PRJEB30046, sample SAMN00715162) | human gut metagenome | study: EMG produced TPA metagenomics assembly of the A metagenome-wide association study of gut microbiota in type 2...
ACGATCCGTTTTGATGACGGCGGTGTAGTACAGCCCTTTGCCGGGCGCGTCGACCCAGCCGCGGCCCAGACGGCCCCGGCCTGCGGTCTGATTGGTGGTGTATACCGCGCCCACCGGGCCGAACTCTTCAAAATGCTCTTTTATATACGCGTTGGTGCTGCCGCATTCGGGCAGATAACGCACCTCATTGATACTCATTGCTGCGGTACCTCTTTGTGTGCAAAGCTGGTGATCCTGCCCTTGTCCAACAGCATCACGCCGTAGGTGTTGGGGCCGGTGTAGCAGCGGCCGCAGGAACCCGGGTTGAACAGGAACACGCCGTTTTTCTGGAGGGCGATGGGTTTGTGGGTGTGACCGAACAATGCCACCTCAGCGCCGCGGGCGGCGGCGGCATCCGCCAAAAATTCGTCCACAACCTCGGCGAACGGTACGCCCTCGGCAATTGCCCGTTCGGTCGTTATGCCGTGTATGGCGGTCGTTTCCGGCGGTATCTCGTAATTGTCCGGTTTGATTATAAAACTACGTTCTTTGTCCCCTAACGACCATGCCAATTGTACGACGTGCGGGAATTGGTTAAAATCCGCATCCCATTTCAAACCCTTTGCGGGTACTCCGGTTGTTTCGCAATCAAAGAAACAAACATCTTTCAAATTAAAATTCATCGCTCTTTTACTGTTTAATTATTATTACTCGTTTTCGTTGCGGAATTTATCCCGCTTTTTCTCTAACTCCAATACGTCCCGGTTTTCCTCGACGTATTCCCGGACGTCCTTACGGCAAAACGGTTGGTCGGCTAACCAAAGCAAATGCCAATACGGTACGTCCTCCATTTTTTCGCCCTTAAATTTGCCTTGCGGCATTAGGTCGCTATCTGTCAAATTCGCCATTCTTGAAAAGTTTTTGTTGCCCGTTTTGTTCGGGCGTTTGTTCTACATATCCCGCACCTGTTACCCATGTACATTTGCAATTGAGGCAATAAATACGGCTCCAACGGTACGGGGTATATTTCGACCGTATAACCCGCCAACCCGTCAACGGGTAATCCTTGCGTTTGCCGCCACATTTGCAAAACATGGTTACAACGTTCGGGGGTCGTCAATATACGTGTTGTATTCCTCGGCGGCAATCTGTTTGAGCGTTTCGATATGTTCGATTAACTCGGCGTTCGATAAATCCGCCACGGTGCGCAATTCGTGGGTATATTCCCCCGTTTCCGTATCGACCCGTTCGGCGTACATAACCGGGGAAAATTCCCGCAAACGCCGTTCGGTTTGTTCCTCTGTCAGACGTTCGCCCGCCTCCCAAATTGCGTGCTTAAACGTCGGGACAACGTAATTGAAATAATACCCTTTCAAAGCCTCGGACGAACCGGGCGACGCAACAATGAAACGGGCAATAATGCGGGAACCTTTCCAACCTTTGAAAAACTCGTTTAATTCCCCCATGTACATTGCCAACCCGCCGTTATTGTTTATCGTTCCCGTTGCTGTTATCTCTCTTTTTTTCATCGTCGATTAACTTTTGCATGGTAATATTAAACGCTGTCATTCCAACCGCCCGGATAAATTCCCGTTCGTTCGACGAATACCCGGTTGCCACTTTATCCAATATCGTTGCGAAAATAACAACGAATTTTCCCGGCTCCCAATCCCCGGCGTTGTGCATACGGTCGATAACGTGCGCTTTCAACCGTTGGTTATCCTTTGCGGCTTTTTTGCGGGCGGTTTCCCGGTCGTTCCAAAGGCTCGTTAATTGGGCATTCACGTTATCAAAGAACAACGGCATTTTCAGAACGTCCGCAATACTCAAATCCGCAACCGGGGTTGGAACGGCGGCGGCGATTGCTTCGTTGGCTTTCTTTTGGGCTTTGGTTCCCTTTTTTGTTGCCTCTGTTAATTTGGTTGTTGCCTCGGCAATGTCATTTATCCCGGCGGCGGTTCCTTTGTTGACCCCGTAACCGAACAACGCAAAATCCCCTTTGGTCGGGTCGTCCGGGAATATCTCGGCGAAACGGTCGGTTATCTCAATGGCGGTGCGCAAATCCGGCGTCCGGCGTGTCGTCAACCCCAACCGGATTGCCTGTTTATGTACGTGCGTATCCAACGGAATAATCAAATTGCGGGGTTCGCATACGTCCCACAATCCAAAGTCAACCGGGGAACCTTTGCGGCACATCCAACGCAAAAACAGACACAACCGTTTACACGCCGATTGGGTTTCAAAATCCGGGATACCATTAACGGAACCGAACAACGATTGTAATGTTTGCAACGACGGTTCGCCGTTTATTTCATGCGAATATTTTATTGCCGCCTCCATACTTTCCCAATTAGTATAAACATGGTGCAAACGCTCGCAAAGGTCGTGGAAATCGCCAAATGTAAATGTTCGGTAAAAACTTTCGGTACTCCCTTTGTATTGGCTCCATTCCGGGGCGGCTCCCTGTGTGTCGGTTCCGACAATGTAATGATACGGCGCACCGTGGAAAATTTCCCGGTCAATAAAATCCGCCTTTTTGATTATCTGTTTGCGGTTGCCCCATGCAATCCACGCCGTAACAAAAGCGGATATTTCAATATTTACCCGACTATCGTAACGGCGTGGAATTTGTACCGGGTCGTTTTTCACGAACTCGGCGGTTTCGTATTGTTCCGCCCAACGCTTCAAATTTTCGTTCAATGTATATGCCATTGTATTTGCTGTATTAAGGGGGACGGGAACCCGCCCCCGGTTGATTATTCGTTTTCGCTGTATTCCTCAATAATTAAATCGTCCTGTCCTCGCTTTACCTCTTCAATAAAGCCTTGATAACCCTCTTTGCGGGCTAATTCGATAAGGGATTGCAAGCGTTTTGCGCCCAAACTTTCGCCCCTCGCAATGCGGAATACCTTAACGGTCGGATTGCTTGCGATAATCAATTTGGCGGCAACCTCCATTATCTGACTATCTGACACTTTCCCGGCAACGAACGGCACGCCGTTTAATTCCAACCCGTCGTCCGTGAATGTCAACCCGGCAATCGGCAATTCCGATTTTGCAATAAGGGTTTCCCGTTCTTTGAGTAAATCCGACAACTTTTTTTCGTGAGTTTGGGCGACCTTTTCGGCGGCGTCCTTTTGCTTTTTCTTTGCCATATAGTCCACAACCAACGCATTTATTTTGTTGTGTTCCTCGGCTTGTTTGAGGCGTTCCGCCGTATCCAATTTTTCCGGGTTATTTTCCTCGTATTTCTTTAACCATTCGGCGGCGTTGTTCTTGCGGGTTTCGTAATCGGCTTTGTCGGTTTCGATTTGCTTTAACGTATCTTTCAACTCTTTGTCGATTAACTTTTTGGACGTTTCCGCCTCTTTTTTGGCGTCTGCTAAACGTTGTTGCGCCTCGGCAATAATGCGGGCAACCTCTTTTTCCTCAAACTCCAAATCGTCCGCAATGCGTTTGGCGGCTTGGTCGTGGTCGGCGTTTGCCTGTTTGACACGTTCCGGGATTGCGTCCAATTGTTCCGTCCGGGTCTGTAATGCAGTACGAACGGTTTTTGCTTTTTCAATCAATCGGGCGTTCTCGTTTTGTTCCTCCATTAAGTCGGCAATGTCGATTTTCTCGGCATACGTTTTGGCGTCGCCCGGCTTCAACTGTTTTTCGGCGGCGGCGCAAATGGTCGTGTACGTCTTAACCTCGGCGTTTGCCTCTTTGCGTTTGTCCTTAACGGTCGTAACCTCGGCGTCAATCTCGGCGATACGTTTTTGCACATTTTCCGGCAATAACGCCCGCACGTACTCAACTTGCTTGCGGCGACCCTCGGCGGTTTCCGACCAACGGGAAAACTCCACGGCGTCAAAATCGGTATATCCGAAAACCTTTTGCAACATACTTACGTTATCCGACCGCATCCCGGTTGTTTTCTGTTTGATTGATAACGTACCCCGTGGGTTGGCTTTGGTAAATCGCAATTCAACGTCGTATTCCTCGCCGTCGTCGCCTACAACCATTTTTGCAAACCCTTTGTCCTCGCCATTACGCAACACGGCGTCCCGGTTCCCGGTCAATAACGCCCCGATTGCCTTTAATAGCGTTGATTTTCCTAACTCATTGTCCCCGGTAATGAAATATACATTACCCTCAAAATCTGCGTTGAACTCCTTAATTACTTGGAAATTCGACAACTCTAATTTTTTGATAATCATTTTATCGCTCTTTTTATGCCGGGGTTGCCCCCGGCGGTTACTACTTATTTTTTTGTTAATCTCATTCTTTGGTGTATCATGGTTTGAACCTTATTAATCGCATCCCGGTTGGCGTCAACCTCCGACCGGGTACAATCGGCAATAAAGTTTTCCAACCGCTTGTATAAGTCCCGCAAATCGTTCATACTCATTGCATGGCGGACGGCTCCTAATTCATCCTTTACCATATCGTTACGTCTTTACGTGAAATATCCATTTTCCAACACGCAATAAAAACGTTGTTGATATTCTCGTTTGCGTATAATATCGCACAATCTTTGGTTCGTACCAACTGAAAGTAAAACGATTGTTTCCCGTATGCGTCAACCGGGTAAACATATTCGATAAAATACGCCGTTTTCGTCCTTTGGGCTGTTTCTATTGTATCCATATTCTTTGTTTTTGTTCCGGGAAAACGCCCGGTCGTTGTTATTTCATGCCACAAAAATACGGGAAATATTTTAATTACCAAAACTTTTATCTTTTATTTTTGAGTTTACGCAATAATCGTCCCAAAACAACCACTTTACCAACTCCGGGAAATTCGACTAACATATTGCCGTTACGTCCCCGAATACATTTGCCATTCAAACGACGAACCGCCCGGCACGGCATACGTCGCAATTCCGGGCGGGTCAATCGGTCGCCTAAATAGATATAATCCATTTCGTCCATATCAAAATAATTTCATTTGGGTATCTGTCAGAACGGCAACCACGGCGTCAACCTCTTTTTCCCAACGTTCCAACGTTGCCAACTTTTCCGGGGTTGGGTTCCGTTGGCAACGTCGTTGGTTGTGCCGCATCTGCTTTACCATTTCCGCCAAATCTTTTGCCGTTATTTTTTCGGGATTTTCGATTTGCGGGGCTTTGTTATCGTCTGCCATACTCTTAACCATTTGGGTAAATTAAAGCCGTGTGCGGGCTTAAAATAAACGATTGTGCATTGGGGCGGGTAAATTTTCCAAAACCCAACGGGGGTTGTTGTGCAAAATATATCGTCCAAAGTGCAAAATCATAAGCGCATCGGCGTTCCACAATGTCGCCTTAACATCCGGGTAATAATCGGCGGCGGCTCGTTGGTATCGCTTTTTTCGTTGTGGCTTTTCCTCTCCCTTAACCCGCAATTTCAATTCGTTTTGCCATTTTTGGGGGTGTACCAAAACAAACGGTACGTCGCACATGGCAATTATTGTTTTCAGTTTTTCAAAATCCGATAATAGTTTTTGCACCCGAAAGGCTTTGCCGGGGTTATCGTTCACGTCGTCCGGGCGCAATTGCACCTTTTCGACGAATACCAACGGGCGGCAAATACTTTTCATGTATTCAAACCATTCTTTCAACTCCATAAGGTCGCCCGGCATTTTGATAACCTCGGTTTTATGGTTCGGACGCCAAACGGCAATCCCCCCGGTTTTTCCGGGGTCAATGCCAATAATACAATCAATCGTTATTTTATTCATTTTCAAACTCAATATAATTGTCAATAAATATTTCGTCCGCAATCATGTTGTCGAACGCTTTAATAATCGCTTTACGCCGGGCAACCTCATACGCTGTAAAATCAATTTCTTTGCTTTTTGTTCCCTCCTTGCGTACATGGTAAATCGTAAATTCATTAACGAACCCACGGGCGGCACGTTGCAAGAAAAGGGACAACGCCGTTTTCCGGTCGTCCTCTGTTTCTTGGACGGGTTCCGCCAATCCCGACTTTACCAACCAATCATATACAAACATTTCGTCCGTTAAGCCAAATTTGAGGCGTCCGCAATACTTGTATTGCAAAAACAAATCCCGGCAACGCCTTTTTACGTTGTTTCTATGGTATCGTTTTTCGCTTTCGCTCATTTCCTTTTTTGGCTCCGGTAACGCTTGGTACGCCTTATGAATTACCCCGTTTTGTTTCCGCCTGTATGCGTTCAAAATCTTTGCGAAATAATCGGCGTTAAACTGTTGGTAATGCGCTTTGTCCGGTTGTCCGTCCCTGCCTTTCGGCAAATATTCGTCCAATTCCCCGGTCGTTGCCAACTCAAATGCCAACTTAATATCCGCCAATGTCATTTGCGAATAGTATTTTTTGAGTATATCCAACAACCGGGTACAAATGTACGCCCAATCGTCCGTATTGGTCGGGATAATATACCCGACGTCCAAAGCAATAAACCGGAACATTTGCCCGGTTTTGGCAACCAATGTGGCGTCGTCAATCTCGGCAATCTGCGTTTTCGTTGAGGCGGCAAAAATGTATTTTTCGACCCCGGATAACGATTTGGCAACCTCCGGTAATTGCACCATTTGTCGGCGTATGTCGATTGCTTTTGTACCGGGCGTTGGGTTATATATAGCCAACGCCACGGATTGCGTATTTACTTTTTCCGGCAAATTTTCCATATACTAATAATCGTTATTAAGAAATTCCATTGCGCCCGCAACGTCTAATTTCTTTTGCGGGGCTTGGTATTCCGGTTTCAAATGCAACTTTTTCTTTTCCACATCGCCACGAATGAAATTGCGTACCGTGGCAATCCAACCCGTCCGGGTTCTCTTTACGCCCTGTTTGGTTTCCGACCAATCGGCGACCGTATGGAAATAGTAAACCAAATCGACCCGTTCAAATTCCGGCGTCGCAAATAACTTTTCAAACTCGGAATAATCGTTGTTTCCGTCGGGCGCAAACTTAACTAATTTGTAAACCTCGGAATTGCGAAATATAGACGTTCTTTTTTTATCCTTATCGTCAACCCCTTTTTCATCCGGGAACAAATCCCCGACAACCCCGTTGGCGGGTTTACTTGGATTAGTATTTGGTATATCTGTTTTATTACTTGGATTAGTATTTATTAGTGTCGGCTTTCCCGTATCGGGTTTTTCCGTTTCGGGATTAACCGCAACCGGATTTTCCGTTTGTGGCGTATCCATAAACGGGTTTTCCGTTTGTGGTTGTTCCGGTTCAAACTCTTTAATATCGCTAACCTCGTAATCGCACCCAACAAATGTTCCGCCGTCGCCACGAACTTTGCAACGTTGGCAATATCCGTTCGTTATCAATTCACGCAATCCGGCGGCGGTTGCATCCCGTCCGTCCTTTGACCGCTTTTTTAGGTCGGACAAATTCAATTGCCAATCCGGGGGCAAACTCATAATATACGTTATCAATCCCTTTGCTTTCCAACTCAAATTTACGTCCTGTAAATATTCGTTGCGGACGGTCGTAAAATTGCCCGTCCTTTTGGTTCGTCTGATAGTATCCGCCATTATTCGCCGCCCTCCAATTGTTTAACGGGTTCCCATGCCTTGCGTACTTTCAATACGTTGTCGGCACTCTCATTGGGAACCAACGAAACAACCGGAAAGCGGGAACGGTCGCCCGGCTTTTGGGTTGTTGCAAATTGTACATTCAAATCAAAAATAACTCCCTTACAAAAACCACGTTCCGCCAACATACCGTCGAATGTTTCCCGGATTTGCGGGATTGTGGACGCCGTACCCTTTGTTGCGAACTGCCATACCCCGGCAACGCCACGTACCAACGGTACAATAAAATTCAACGTCAACGTAATTTCCCAACCGTCGTGTCCGTCCTGTTTGCTCTTTTTGTTTGGGTAACGTTTCGTAATGGATTGCATCAAATTTGGGTACTTTTCCGTTGTCAACGTTTCGTACTTTTTGCCGTCCCATACTTGGAACGTTTCGCCGTCGCCCGCCGCAATCAATCGTCCGTCGTCGTCCCGGTATTCGTACCGTTCGTTGCATACTTTCGCCGGGTCGTCGTCCGGGAAAACGATTTGTATTGTTTGGGGCTTTTCGCCGTATGCCTGTGTAAATAACCCGGCATACTTTCCCGTTGGTATAAAATAATCAACGCTTTGCGGGTATCCGTTAGCGTTTTTCATTCCGATTTTTATTTGTCCGACACGGGGTAAAATCAAACGGGATTTTTCCGCCTCCGGTCGTCTTATTCGTCCTTTCATCGCTCTTTATATTTCGGGGTCGTCGTTCAACAATTTTTTCTTATTCTCATTTTTGGGCTTTTTAGGCGTATTTGCGGGCTTTTGTTCCCTTTCCGGTGCAACCGTTCGTTTCGCCGTCTTTCGTCCCGTGGCGGGCTTCTTTTCCGCCTCCTTTGCCTTTTTTCCGGCACGCTTTACAATCGTTGTTTTCTTTATCCCGGTTTCCTCGGTTGGTTCCGGTGCGACCGCATCCGCTTTGACCTTATCGGCGGCGTCCGTCGTGTCGTCCGGGGTTGCCTCTTTGGGGGCTTTGGTTTTAATCAATTCTGCCAACGACAACGATATTACGTTTTGCGTCAAATCCGGGGCGTCGTCCAAAAGAACCATACCATTAACCGCCGTAAACGTGTTGTCCCGCTTTTCGTCCTCAATGGCGGCAATCTCTAACAGATAGGGGATTTTGCGTATATTGGGGCTTTCGGTTTGTTCTTTCAAATTGTACGACGGTTTTTTGCGCCAATCTTTCGGACTGAAATTGAAAATACGGGTAACGGGGAATTGCTCAAAATTAACGTTCCACATATCCCGGTACATACCCAATTGTATTTCGCTTTCCTCGTAAAAACCTTTTCGCCCGCTTTTGAAATCGACGATTGCGTTAATACGGTCGTCGCTCCCAATCTTTGCCCGCATCGTACACGGGCAATCAATCATTCCGGCATATTTGTAATACGGGTGTACCAACGCAATTTCCACGGCTAACGGTCTAACGTCATAATCCAACACGAATTGCGCAAATGCCAATACGTCCTTTTTTAAGTCGTCGGCGTAATAAATAAAGTCGTCCGGCAATCGGTAAACCTCAATATATTCTTTTAATTTGCCTTTCAGTCCGTCCAAATCATACGCCCGGTTAATCAATAATTCCTCAAATGCGGCGTGCATAAATGTTCCATACGCCGCCCGTTCGCCTTTGTATCGTTCCGCCTCCTCAATACCTTTGTTCGCAATCCAATTGATTAGGTGCGGGGCTTTGGGTAACGTTTGGGATAACACGGTTGTAACAGACGGGAAAAACTCCGGGTTCCCGGCATCGTCGTAACGATAATAATACCTGTGTCCCTTACTGTTTAACTGCCAAACCTTATACGGCGGTTCAATCAACGTTTTTTCGTCGAAAAACATTGCCGTCATTTCCTCAACCGTCATGCCCGGTATAATCTCAAACACTCCGGTTGGTTGTTCCGGTTGAACATCGACGAACGGGGGAATAATGTTTTGTTGTTCCTCGTTAATTTCCGGGAACATATCCGGGGCAACATTGCCAACGGTTCCCGCAACCTCTTTTACCGGGTCGCCCGGTTTATCGCTCTTTTTCGCTCTCATTTCCTTTTTGCTTTTTTGTATTCTGAAATCCCACATAAAACCATAACGGCACAAATCCCGGTCGTTGCAAAGTGCGCCGGGTTCCAAAATGCACCGACAAAAGCCACAACGCCCAATATGCCAAATACGACAATTAGGGCTTTCGCCTGCCATAAGTCCGAAAACATAATATCGGCGGCGTGTTCTAACCAAAGTACAAATTTACTTTTCATCGTTGCCGCCCTCCATACCAAACAGATAATCCGCCGTACAATCCAACATTTCGCAAAGGATAACGACCCATTCCGGGACAATCCGTTTAGTCGTACCATTACATAAATTTGTCATATTGACTTGTTGTGCGCTTTCGCTTGCGCCCTCAAAAAGACGGGCGGCAATGTCTTTTTTCAATACCTTTTTCCCGTTCGCCTCGGAACGTGCAATTGCTTCGTTTACTCTTAATCTTAATGCCATGATTTTTGTTTTTAATTAATAACTCGGTTCGTTGCTCTCTCTGTGTCCGCAATGCGTACACGTTGTTTCCTCCCAAACGGGCGTATATTCCGGTTCGCTATCATAGTCAAACCCGCCCGTCTGTTTATATTGTCCGTCTGTAACTTCCATATCGCCGCCACACTCCGGGCAATCCCCGTCGCCAATCAATACACACTCCAACAATTCGTCCAAATGCGCCGACTTTACAACGTCGATACCAATTGCACGGATAACCCCGGCAATCTCGGTAACGGTAATATCCCGGTCGTAACATTCCGCAATCGGATAACCCCAATTGTCGGGCGTGTCCTCAATGATTTTTTTGTTGAGTAATTCCGAAACGATAATGTCGGATACCTGTTTGGCTGTTTTGCCGGATACGGTCGCCAATGCGTTTAACTGCTTACTGTCTGATATTCTCATGTTTTTGCCCGGTATCCCTCCGGGTAGGCTGTTATTTCGTTCTGCAAATGTAAAAAGAATATTTTGATTACCAAAAAATATATCTTTGTTTCTCAAATCATTTTTACCGGGGACGTTGGATAATACGATTTTTAACCTACCTTTGCAATACCGCATTACCAAATATCGCTCTCGGTTACTGCGTACCGCCCCCGGTCGTCCTATGGATTGCCGGGGGTATCTCTTTTTAGCCTCTCAATATAAACGTTCCGGTATATATCCCCGTAATATCCCGTTGCATCTGCTATCCGGTCGATTGTCTGCAAATCATATTCCCCGAAAACAACGTATTCGTATTCCGTCAACTCGGCGTCGTTCAATGCAAACTCAAACGTAATGTCAACGTATTTGTCGCCGACCCGGTTAAATGCGTGGTCGATTGGTATTAAAGTATGCGTTTTACCCTCGCAATACAATACGTCGTCCGGGAACAATTGGCAAAGCAAATGCGCATTACGATAACATTGTTGCGGTTGGGGTTCCAAAACGCCCCGGATAATTTCCAATTCGTAAGGGTTAAACACGTCCGCCGCCCGGACAACCTCAACACGTTTTGCAACGGCGATTGTATCGGCGAAATATTGCCTTTGCTTTGGGTTCAATCCCAATTGCAGGAACGCCCGCATTTCCTCAATAATTACGCTTTCCATATCTCAACACTTTGTAAACCCCTTAAATGCCAAATGGAAAACGTCGTATTGTTTCCCGGTAACATAAAATTCAATCATTCGACTATCATTGCCGACGTCATTTATTGCAATGGTCGGGTACGGTTCCCCCGGCAATTGGTTAAAATCGTCCTCAATTTCCCGGTATCCGTCCGGGAACTCCGAACGGTCGGCGGAAAAATAGCGGGTTAAACTCTCTTTTATCCGGGTCAATATATCGTCCCCGTTTGGCTCAAAAGCCGCTTTTATTTTTTCCTGTCGTCTTAACGCCCAACGCATCGGTATTTGTTTTAATAGGTTCATAATTCCCCGCCCGTCCTTTACGGTTTTTCCTGTAAACCAACCGGAATACGGGTATAATGTAACCGGGGAACCCCGGAAAGTAAATTGTAAGGTCGTGGCGTTTATCTCGGTTACGGGATACCCCAACGCCTCCAACCGGGTACGGGCGTATTCGACCCGTTCCGGTTGTAATTCTTGTTGTCGTTCTCTGTTACGGCTCATTGTTCGCCCTCCTTAATCACTTTACAATATTTATAATATCGGTCGTTGCAACTCTCAATCCGACACATCAAACCAATATCGTTGCCGTCTAACAATAGGTTCAACACGTCGCCCGGATTGTGGCGGGTATATAACAGAAATAACCCGCCGTTTGCCTTTTGGATAATATCGTACATCGCTTGCGAAATACGGTAACGTTTCGTTTTATTCATCTTTTGCGGCTTTTAGGTAGTTATTATAACACGTTTTCCCAACCGGAAAACAACCCTGCGAATTATCGCCCAAATCAACGTCGCAATCTGTAATAAAACCGTCGATTGCCAATTGTACCAACTTTTGCGTTGCGGGCTTTGTAGGTCGTCCACAAATCAAACAACTTTCCGTATGTTCGTTGTGGGTTTCCATATATGCCCAATATCCCGCCGACGTTCTTAATACGTCCAAATCTGCCTTTTTCATCGCTCTAAATGATTAAACCGGGGTTATTCCCCGGTTGGTTTGTAATCAATGAATTGTACGCCGTTTTTGCCCTGTTTGGGGTCGTGTATTCCAAAGTATCCCCCATTACCTCCAAAGGACGAAAAGCCGCCATTGCGGAACATAAACCGCCCCTTATCGTCAAACTCCAAAACGTAATAATCATTTTCTTTATCGTATGAAATCCCGGTTACGGTTTTCGTCTTTACTTTGTCGTTCAACCAAACATCGACCCGGCGACCGACCGCCGACAAATATAAATCAACGCCCCGTTCAATTGCGGCGTCCGTTTCTGCCATTCGCCCGGCATAATCGCCGTTAAACATTTCGTTTAGTTTCTCCAATGCCTCGGCGGTTAATAGTGAAAAATCAATTTTCAACGCCGCCCGTTCCATTATTTCCGTTTTTGTTAACATCGCTTTTGTTGTTGTGCCGGGGGCGAACCCCCGGCGGGTTATTTAATATCCTGCTTTTGTTTGGCGTGTGTTCGCCATGAATGTTTTATTACTTCCTTTCAATACTATTTCGCCGCATGGCTCCCAATCGCCGTTGCTGTAAACTTTGGTTTTCGTCCCTTTGGCGTTATGTTCTTTCATTGCCTTTTTTGCGGCTGTTAGGCTATAAAATTCCTCGCTATAACCTTTATCGTTGAATACATGGTAAATTGTCATATCGTTTATTTTTTAATCTCGTAAATACTCAATGAATTTTCGCACAACACCAAAGTCGGGAACTTGGTTTTATTCAAATAACAAAGGTTATCCAAATCCGCCCGGCTTGTATAAAACCATAATCCAAACTTTTTGCCGATAAAATGCAAATCGTTAACCCCGGTTTCCCGGTACTTTTCATCCATTAATTGTTGACTGTAAACGATACTTGAAAATTCAACCTTTCCGTCTAATTTGGTTGCAATCTCGGCAATATCCGCCGTCTGTGTTCTTTTCTTTTCCATTGTTGAAAGAATTATTTGTTGCCGGGAAAACGCCCGGTCGTTTTGTTTACTGATAATAGAACGTAATTTTAACGCCTCGGCGCAATTTGCAAACCTCTTTGTCGCCGTAACAGTTAAACGCACGGTCTAACAAGCGGTTTACCAACTCAATATCGCCAACAATACGAATTAACCCGGATACTCCAACCGCAATGTTTACTTTCTTTCCGTCAACCATGCCGTTAACTTTGATTTTGTAATTGCGGTTAATTTCCTTTGTCGTATATTTCAAACCGTTGTAAATGCTTTGAGTATTCATTGTTACGCTCTCTAATATTCCGGGGAAAACGCCCCGTCGTTGTATTATCGTACTGCAAATATACAACCATTATTTTAACTACCAAAGAAATTATCTTTTATTTTGTGTTTTCGGGTAAAAAAAGTTTCTTTTGGTTCCCTGTAAAGTTATTTTTGGCGAATTTTCGTTTTAACGGACTTTCTTTGCCGGGGCGGGTACTTTATCCACTCAAACAAAATAATTGAAATACGGGGCGGAAAACGGGCAAAAACAAAAACGGGGTTGCAACACTTGGTTACAATCCCCGTTCCCCGGTTTATTATGAACAAAAAACCCCTATTCCTCTATTTCTATATATTCAATCCCCAATATTTCGGTATTGGGGTTTTTGCTTACGGCATCAATTTTCCGGTTCTTTACTTTCCGGGTTTTCCAAAGGAACCCCAAAAACCGCTTATACTTGACCGTTGCCGCTATCAATAGACTATCCCGGTTTATATATGTACCGGAAAAATCCCCGGCGGGCGTTGCGCATCCGTGCAACTCAAACCACGGGTCGATAATATCGACGCATCGTAAAACAGTCGTAACCGTATCGCCGGGCAAATATACGATACTATCCCGGACGGTTCCCCGCAATTCGTTTATCGTCTGCAATTGGGCGGTCGTTACATTCTGCAAATCTCGGTTCTTTGTCTGCAACGTCTTAATCAACGCCGCATCGTCCGCCCGGTATTTCTCAAACTCCGATACTTTTAATTGCAGAACCCCAACGGTTACGGCGTTCAAACTGTCTTTTGTTTGGTATCGCTCCACATCTTGCAATAACGCCTCGGTATTGCTCCGGTATTTATCCCGGTCGGCTTTTATGTCCTGTATCCGCTTGCGTTGTATCCCAATCGTGGTTGCCAATACAACGGCTAATATAAGGTAGGCGGCAACGTGCCAAAGTTTTAATTTCATACGATAACGGTTTTTGCACGTTCATATATCGCCAAACGGTCGTCCAATCCATTGTACCCGCCGTTTATCCGCTTTGTTATGGCTTTGAAAACCTCGGTATCGTCCGCCCCTCCCAATTGGTCGGCTAATGCGTTCAACCCGTTTGTTTCCCAAAACCACGCCGCCGATTGCGTCGCATATTCCGGGGTTGCCAACAAATCCGGTTCGTCCACAAAATCCACTCCCATTGGCAAAGCGTACATTTCGTTTGTCGCTTTGTCGTAATTGTTTTTTCCGGTCAACTGTATAAGTCCACGACCCCGGAATTTCCAACCCTCCCCGCTTGCGGTATCGCCGTTACCCATGCGGTTTGCATACACGACGTTTGCGATTGCCTCCGGTTTCCGGGCGTATTGTTCCGCCTCGGCATCCGTCTTAAAATATTTGCCAAAAACCGACCGCAACGCCTTTGCGCTGTAATTAAGGTTTTCGACGACGGCGGATAATTGCCCGCTTTCGTGTCCGATTTGCGCCAAAAACGCACGTATCCGGTTGGGCGTGCTGATATTGTAACGCATCATTGCCATACTCAACGGCTTTGCGTACTTTTCCCGGTTTTCCTCGGTACTGTTTGGGAAAATCTGTTTTAATAAATCTTTCATTTTTCACTCTCTTTTTTATCCGGTATGTCCTCAATGCAATTTTCGACCTCCGGGCGATTAAACAATTTGAAAATATTGATTTTCTTATTTATCCCTTTTGCCTCAAAGTAATTATTAAAGCAACTTGAAATTTCGATACCGTACACAATTAACAGTAACAACCCGGACAATATCGGTATTCCTAAAATCGTGCCGAATGTTTGCCCGAACAACCCCGCCAAAGTTACCCAACAAATATAATCGACCAATTTGTTTATTGCCCGCCTCCATTTCCGGGACGTTCTGATTGGTTCCCCTCGTTTCTTTGCGGCGGCAACGCCAAAACGACTATCGACAAATATTAAAACAATTGCTAAAAGCAAAAAGGGAATAAGACTATTGTAAAAGTCCAACAACGGTGCGACAACCGCCGTGGTTGTTCCGTTAATAATGTTACGTTCTTGCATCATTTAAGTAAGGGAAAAGGGGGACGGGCGCACCCGCCCCCGGTTAATTATTCTACCAATGCGGCGTTATTGACTATCACGTTGCCACTTTTTGCGGTTGGGCTTCCGCTATCCGTGCAATTGTTCAATTCTATTTGCGCCATATCGCCACATAAGTAACCGACCGCCGACGCATTAAGAGAAACACAATTTACGAATTTACCCGTATTCAAATCGGACGTATCGCCGCCCCTGCCGGATACATAGTAATTATTTGTATTGTTTTCGCAAATACAACTCATTACGAATATTTGAGAACCCCGCCCGCCCTCAACGGCTGACGCTCCGCCAACTAACGCAATACCGTTGTTTACGTTCTTACGACAATAGGCGTTTGATATTGTATCATGGCAACCATAAGCGGGCGTTAATCCGGCTTTTACATTGTATTCAAACAATCCGCCAATAATGGTTGTTTCGCAACGTTCGTGGTCGCTATATCCGTCGTCGTTATTGTCGTGGCTCCAACAATCAAGCATCGTTGCAACGGTATGTTTCGCCAACGCCGGGTCGGTCGTCGTACTGTGTGCGTTGAACCCGTCCCCGGTTCCCGAACCGCTAAACGCCCGTGCCGCTTCGCATCGTATCAACTCCAAACCAATTGCCGCATCCCACGACCACGCACCGCCGCCCAATGCGTACTTTGCGGCGCAATCAATCGCCCGTCCGCCGTGGCAAAGTCTTAACGAAATTGAACCGTACCAACATTCAATATTAACCATTTCAAAAGCAACGGAACCGTCGTTGCCCGAAACGCCAACGCCGCCCGGAATGTAAACCGGGTTGGCGGCTAACGTTGTACCCTCTTTGATTTTGACATACAACATTTGTGCGTCTGTATCATAAAAGAACGTGTAACCCTCGGACGTTTTCACGGCGTCCAACGACGTAACACGGGTTATCTTTGTGCTATCACAACGGTACGTTTTCCCACGCTGTAACGGGTGGCGTTCGTTGTCCGGTATCAACGTATTTTCGTCGAATACCTCATGTTGGTATAACTGAAATTGTGTTGCCGTTGAAAAAGACGATAACGGGGTTTGGTACACGTTCGTTGTACCCGCAACCAACGTACCCGTATCAATCTTTGTTCCGCAAATGATACGGTTAACCAATCCACGTTTACCAATAAGGCGGACGGAACGTTGGTTTGATTTGGTTTTGATATTCAAACGTTCGGTCGTGTCCCCTATCAATATAATTGTCGTGTCAACGCCTGTTTTGGCAAAGGCGGCGGCAAACGTCGCTAATGCGGCACTTTCCGTCGTTCCGGGGTTCGTATCGTTTCCGTTGACCGCATCGACGTAAACAACGGCGGTTGTGTTTACAGTTGACCCGCCGCCCTTTATACTTTGGCGTTCCCAATCATCGGTTAAACTTGCAATTGCTCCTTTCGTCAAAAAGTTGTCCCCGACGGACAATGTAACCCCAACGCCCGATATTTGGAAACGTACTAATATACGGGTACAATTGGCGGGTATTACGCCGGAATGTTTCAAATCACCGTTAGTCGCTAACGACAACGTTAAGCGGGAAATTTCCGTTGAACCGTTGTAAAATATCATATACATTGCTTTGGTTCCGGTTCCGGTTGTGGCAACATCTGTTACACCGTATCCGATTGTGTCGCCGACTTCAAACGGACTATCCGACAAATTGAAATCATAACCAATAAACGCCGTCGTTCCGGCATCGTTCGTCGTATAAGATAACGTTGTACGTGTCCGTATAACATTCATGGCGGAACCCTGCAAATTATATTCGTCGTAATACGGGGCGTAATTGGTTATTTTGTTAGTCATATTCTTGACTTTCTCCCATGCGTTCCACGCCTGTTTTGCAAACATACCGAACGGGGTTACATCTTGACCCGTCCACATCATACAACGGTAAATCGTCAATGGCTGTGTTCCGGTGCAGTTGTCGAATGTTACACGGCAACGGTTGGATATTGTAGAACGTCCGGTTGCATTGTAGAACGACAACCAACCGTCAAATTGTGGGTCTATTGTCAAAACAACGGCGGAATTAAAAGAACCCGACGTTGTGGGGTCAAATGCAACACTAAACGCTTGACCCGTTCCCGGCGCATCAACTTTCATTAATGCGTTAAGATAATCCGTTGTTGGATTATATGGGAATTGCGACAAATCCAAAATAACGCCTAAAAACGAACCCACGGGCAAAACAATTCGGTCGTCGTAATATTGTGGCGTTCCTACAACTGTAATGCCTTGTACGCCCTCCAAATTAGCAATATTGGAACCCGCCGCAATAAACGGGTCGGGGTAAAAGTTGGTTGCATCCCCCATACCGTCAGGCAAACCCATTCCCCCGGTTGTCGGGGTTTCAAACAATACATTTACCGACGTGGCGGCGGTTGCGGAACCGTAATAAATCGTAAACCCGTAATAATTTTCGGTTGGCGTTACAGTTACCGTTATCCCGGCGGGCGTTGCCGTTATACTGCTAATTGTGGCAAATGTTCCGTCGGCTTTAATACCCTGTATGTTTACCGGGGCGTTGCCTCCAACGGTCGTTAATGTAAATTGGTAACGTTGACCCGCAACCAAAAATGTACGCACCTTTTGGGAACCCGCATTTGACGCCGTTACAATACCCGTATCCGTGTACGCATAACGTCCGGTTGCGTTGATTTGGTTTGTTGTGTTCGCAAGCGCAATAACGCCGTCCGAACTCATGCCGATAACAAATTTACCCCAATTGACCGTCCCGTTGTATAATATTGCCAATTCGCCGGGGTTTACGGTCAAATTACCCGCCCCGGATTGGAAATTTACATAATTCCCCGCCGTATAAGCGATATAAAAAATATTACCGTCCGGCGTGCCGGGGTTGGTATCTGCGTTCGCTATTCCAACAAAGGTTTTGTTGGCTCCTACGGTTGAAACAATCGTGTTCAACACGTTTTGCATTATTGCCCCGGTAATCTCATTATTTCCGTTTGCTTTGATAACGGCGGCAATTGCGGCTTTTAATTCTGTGTAACCTCCCATAATTGTTAAATCTTAAAATCGTTATTGAAATCATTATTAAAATCCCCCTTTGTACCGGGCGTAATATATCCCCGCCCTATCTTTTTGGCAACGGTCGCCGTTTCAAACTCAATTTCGACGCTTGCCAAATCCCCCTGCGTTTGCCATTTGGGGGTAATTAGGAACGTATCGCAATCATATTGACGCCCGTATTTATCCGTTACAAACACTTTGTCAGACATACGGATAAACCGCATTACATCGCAAAGATATTCCGGGGCTAACGCCATACAACGGTATGTTTTTTCCGATATTTGTTTTTCGGGGAAAAAATACCCGTCCCGTGTTTCGCCCTCCTCTTCAAACGGATATTCCGGTTTTCCTAACTCGGTACAAAGATACAAAACGTTGTGAAATGTAGGGTTTTGATATACTATTTGTCCCGCATCAAACACGAAATTTTGCACGTCGTACCATTCAATTTTTAGATACCCGGACACATCGTTTACAATCGTGAACATTTCGGAATACCACACGTTAACGCCGTCCGTCATTCGGGCGTAATATATCCCGTCCGGCGTGTCGATTGCAAACGGCAATAAAGACGGGTAAACAATTATATCGTAACCCAAAGAGGCAAACCGGACAATCTGCAATCCGGTTTCAAACAATGCGGTCGTAATATCCGCAAACAATATCCCCTCTTTGTTGTATAATTGCGCCCCTGTTATATCCCGTGTACTCGTATTGCGCATAATCTGAAATGGCAACAATGTACGTTTCGGCGTAAACAACGGGTATATTTGCCCGTATGCGTAACTACGTCGGTGGTTTTGTTGCTCAATTGACGTGTACCACGGCAACACACTAAAATTATTATTCTGTATCATACTTAACCGTTGTTTTACTCATTCGACTGCACAAATTTATACTCATTTTATCAATTTGCCCGCTTCCAATCTCGGTTTTTATCAATTGTACCGGGTTTGGGTCGGTCAACATTGGGAACGAAAGGGTTTGTTTTTTCTTTCGTTCGATACTATATGCGTTTGTTTGGCTACCGTTTACCCTCAACGATTGGGCGGGCATATCATACAACCAATATTGCGGTTGCAAAAATATGTATGCTAACAATCCGTTTTGCAACGAATATTCGACGCCCTCGACATCTAAAGTAACAAACGGTAATTCATGCACGGCGGGAACCTCAATTGCGTATGTATAAGCCGTAAACGCTCCGGTTATACTTTCATACCCGAACGCCGTTGCCGTTGCCGGGATATTGAACGGGTAATTTATTTCGGTTGTCCCTGCATTGAAATTGCGTATTGCGTGGCGACTTATAACGTTGCCCGCACTATTATAGAATACGACCCGGTATTGTCCGGCGGTATTGGCGTATATCGTCCCTTTGGCATATCCGACGTTTCCGGTTAACTCCGGGCGAACCTTATACGTTGGGGTTGATAATCCCCCGGACGGTGCGGACGAACCCCCAAAGCCGGGATAATACCCGCTATCGTCCCCGTCCAACGCATTTGCATTGACGGCGGCAAATAACCCGAACCCGTCCGAACTCATATTGCCGGGGTTTAACATCATCATATCGACGTCGGACGTGAAATTTGATACGTTTATTTCCTCAATCTTTCCGGGCGTTATATACTTACTCAACACGTCGATTGCTTGACCCTCAAACGCCGTTGTTACGTCGTCCATCCACTTAAATTGAAAACGTTGCGGCATATCCACTTTATCAAACGAATATTCCGACGTTGCGAACGACCACGGTTTGCCGTTGCGTATAACTTTTATTGCGGTCGTATCCGTCCCAACAATCGGGGAACCATTGTACCGCCCGCCATTACGGAAAAATTGTACGTGTTCAATCTTAAATTTGTCGTCCTCAATATACCAATAACATTTGTACACGTCCCGCAACATATTCATTATTTGTTGTAACGTCGTTGGGGCTTTTTGTGCGGGCTGTTGATAGTCGCCAACTAATATATTGGACTTTTGCGTTAAGTACAACCAAAACGATTGCCCGGTTATTGGGTTGGTATCTGCGTATAAAAATTGGCTGTATTCCGTCGTTGCTTCATGGGTTATATCCGGGGCAAACTGTTTAAGCAAAACAGATATAACCGACGCAATCGGGTACGCATCCCGCAACCAATACGTTTTGCGTCCCGTCTTTTCCAACCAATTATCGGAATAACTAAACGCAAACCAAACGGACGTATTACGCCATGTTGACCGGGCGATTGGGTAATACTTTTGTCCCCAAATGGAATACGGGGGCGCAAAATACGTCCCGTCATCCCGTCGCCCCCACTCGGTCGGGGTTGTCGAATAGTTATTTGATATATACGCAATATCAATGGCGTAACCAATCGCACGTCGGTAATTACGGTTGTAATCAACAATATCATCCGTTGGCAATGGGTATGTATTCAACACACGCCCCCCGTTTTCGATTGTTTCCACGTCTAACAAATACCGGGCATATATGTTATACGTCGTCATTTCAACCGTTGCGGTTCCGGTTGCCCCGGACGACGCATTGGCGTTCATTGTGAAATCTAAATTATCCCATGCGCTCGTTATTAAGGTTGCATAAGTAAACATAACTGCATTATCCGAATTTCGGATTATTTGGCAACTAACTGCGCTAAATTGCCAAACTGCATACTCCATTGCAACCGTTATACGATACCCGGTTTGTGTATCCGGGTATAAAGTCCCGGTATATGCCGCACCGTTATTTGTTACTGCCATACGTCCGGCGTATGTTCCATTTATGGCGGTCGGGGTTCCGTTTACCGTAACTTTCATTTCCTTCAACATATTAGCCAAAGCAAAATGATACGTTTGGACTAATGCGTTACGGTCGGTCGTGGCGTTGGCGTCCTGTTCCCAATAGTTACCGCCCAAAAAACACGAAACGATACTATCGCCGGGGATATATACCTGTATCAATGGACGCTTTCGCATCAATATACGCTCAATTTCCGGGGCTAATGGAATCAAATTATATTCGTTCTCAATACCCGCCAACGTGTCGTTATATTCGTCCACGGGGTCGGGTTGTACGGTAATCTTTTTGTTGTCAACGTTTATTGTGCAATCCGTCCGAAAGAATTTGCCGCCGAACTCCTTAACCCATGTAACCCCCCAATCGTCGGAACGCTCAATTAAAAGGCGATATTGGCTTTCAAATGCCTTTGACATTATATAATCGAAATCGTCGCCAATAAACGATATTTTACCGGACAATTTCGCCCGGTAAAAACGTTGGTTGGTTTCCTGTTCGTAATCCTTTGCCAAATCGTCCTTATACGTTGGGGCGGCTTGTTTCCCGGCGTATATGTAGAAATTATCTAATTCCCCGACGTTGGCATGGCGTATCGACGTGCGGATATAATATGCGTTGGCGGGAACGTTTATATAAATGACTTGCGCCGCACCATTTCCCAAACCCGGCGTCCCGGATATGAAATTGCGGTTTATATCATAAAACGCCGTTTGTCGGATTGGGTCGCCCATAAGGACGGAACCGGGCGTTACATACAAATACCCGGTTGCCGTCCATTGTGGATTATCCACCAATTCCCCCGTCGATTGGTTAACATATTTACCCGTCGTGTTGGAGTAACTGTAATAAACGTTATCGTCTGTAAATAGGAAAAATCTATAAATTGGGTTCATCGTTAATTGTTTTTAATTCGTCGTTTCAAATTCTTGTAATACTCAACCGTATTGCCTCGGCTGTCTGTAAAAATACGACGGCTATTTTGTTCCCGTATCTCCCGGACGTCGTTTTTAAGGTCGGTAATATCCGGGTTCCGATTGGTTACATTGATTGCCAAACCATTTGCCCCGGCGTATGCGTTCAAATATTTACGTTCAAACGTTCCGTTATTCAACGACTTTATAACGTCGGGTATCAATCGGCGGAACCTCCGGGAATTGCGTTTATTGATAACGGCGAAATATTCGCCGCCCTCGGCACGCCTCCGGGTTCCGTCCCGCTTGGTTCCTAAATCAACATCGTTGCCGGATTGGTGCGACCCGCCCGCCAACAATTCAACCGTACCGTCGCCGTAACTTTCCGACCCCTGCGATTGCTTGGCTAATTGCGCCGCTTTAATCTTTGAGGCGGCAAACGAACCCCACATAACCGCAATAGCCGGGATTGCCCACGGGAACCCCAATTGCGACCATATTAACGCCGTGGACGTAACAAGGTTGCCAATTTGTTGCAACGTCTGTATTGCCGCCTGTGCCTTTTGCGCTTTTTGTTGGTCTTTCAACGCTTTTTCCTGTGTTTTGCGTGCCAAATCCAAATCCTTTTGCGCTTGCACGACGTTTGAGGCATAACCGTTCGCCCTCGCTTCCAACTCGGCGTCCAACCGTCGTTGCGTGGCGTCAACCTCTTTGTCGGCGGCTGTAACGGCGGCATCGGCGGCGGCAACTTTGGCGTCCAAAAATGTTTGCAATTGTTCCATTGCGAACGATACGGACGTACTTATTGCCTCCTTTTGGTCGTCGTCCAAATTCAACCCAAACAGTCCGTAAATATCGTTGCCCCTTTCGTCGCCTTTGCTCTTTTCAATTTCTTGGTCGATTTTGGCAATTGTATTTTTGACGGTCTGTATTTCTTGGTCTGTCATTAACCCGCCGTATTGGGCGTTTAACTGTAATACCTTTTGTAACCGGGCTTTTTCTTGCGCCAAACGGAACCGGGTTTTGCGTTCCTCGCTGTTGCGTATCAAATCAAACTCCGACGCCTCCAACGCTTGCATTTGGTCGAAAAGTAACAACGCCCGTTCTTGGTTCAAATTACGGGTTTCGTTCAAAACCGCCGCATCGTATTTGGCGTTTATATCCGCCTCGGATTGGCGGACGTCCTCGGCTAACTGCCTGTTTTGCGCCAATTCGATTGCCCGTTGTTGCTGTAACAATTGGATACGCAATTTTATTTCCTCCTCGGAACCCTCACGGGCGGCGTCCAACCGTAATTGTGTGCGGTCGGCGTCCTTTTGCATTTGGTCGATTGTAATTTGGTCGTTCAACTTTGACAAATCGGCGGCGTATTGTTGTTGCAACATGGTTTGTTGTTTCAGCAATTCGGCGGTTTGTTCCTCAGTTAAACCCCTTTCCGTTTCCAACCGGGTTGTAATATCCGCAATTTGGCGGTCGTATGATACCCGTAATTGTTCCCGTTGTTTATCCGCCCCCTCTGCCATAAGTGCAATTTGGGCGTCCTCTGTCTGACGTTGCGCCGATAATAATTGCGCACGCTCGTTATTGGCAATATCGACCAAATCGTTTGCCAATTGTTGACGTAAGGACACGACGGTTGCGTTTATAGCCGCCCGACCCCGTGCCGTCAAATTGGCATCGTTTTTTAATTGGTATTGCAAATCGGCAATTTGACGGGCGTAATTGGCTTGCGTGGTTGCACGTTGTTTGACGAACGAATTTTGTATTAAAGCGTTCCGGGCGTCCTCGGCTTTGCGCAACAAATCCGTTTCCGTTTTAATGGCGTCTTTTTGTTGCTGTTGACGTTGGGCGGCTCTAACGGCGTCGTCTGTATCCAAATTTGTTTTTTCGGTTGTAAGATTAACGGCAATATCAACCATGCGCCCGTAATTGTCGATTTTTTGTTGAGCGATATTTATTGCGTCGTCAACCTTGTACGTTTCAATATTGCCGTCCAATTCAACGTCCCAAACGATTTTTTTGTTTCCCTGCGCTTTTAACTCATTGAGTTTAATAAGTGATTTGCGGTATTGCTCCAACGTTGCCCGGTTCTTATCCAAATCGGCAATTTCTGTCGCATAAAAACCCCGTTGTTCTGCATTTGCCCGGCGACGTTCCGCCGCCAATTTGTCCTCAATCTTTCGTACCTCGGTTGTTCCGGCGTTACGGGCTTGCGCAATTTTCAATTCATTTTCCAACGCTCGGACACGTTCGTTGGATACCTGCGTTAATTTGGTACTTTCTATTTCCAAATAATCCAAATGCGCCTTTTGCAACTCGTTAAGTCGTTGTTGATTTTCGGCGGCTTTTTTCGTCCCGGACGAAAATGCAACCAATGCCCCAATAACAGTAATAAGGGCAACGGCTAACAGTACATAAGGATTGGCGGACGCAATAAGATTGAACGCCTTTTGCGCAACCGTCGCCGCCAACGTCGCCTTTGTCCCCTCCATAGTAACAAGTCGGTCGTAAACCTTTGCTTTGGTTAATGCGGCTTGCTGTATCCGGGAAATACCCAACATAAGGGCGGATTGTTTTTGTACGGCGTTTTGTATCGCTTGCACCCCGGTTGTAATTGCTATTGCCGCCTGTAATTTCTTTTGCGCCTCGGCGACGTCCTCACTTTCGGCTCCGAACAACTCCATTGCCCCGGTAAATGCGGCAAACCCGCCGGACGCACCCGCCGCCAAACTCAATACGGCATCCAAATTGGACGTATCCGACGCCATGTTGGTAATTTCCTTTGTCGCATCCCGGACGGCATCCCGTAATATGGCGGTTTCTTTACTCAATTGCTGATATTCCGCCGTACCTTGTTTGCCCTCCAATCGCAACAACGCCAATTGTTTTGTCTGATTTTCGATTTGAGTTGTTAACCCTTTGGCGGCATCGGAATAGTTACCCACATTAAGGGACGTTTTGCCCGTGGCTTCCTGTAACCGCTTCATTTCCTCGTAAATCGCTTTTGTTTCCTGTACCAACTTGCGCCCCTCTTCGGTCGCCTCCCTTTCCTCAACTGTCATGTTGTTAAGGTATATTTTGTTTAGGGAATATTGCGCCGACAACCTGTTATATGAACCCTCGGCGGATTGGTTCAACCGGATAACAAGTTTGTTTATATCGTTTTGCTCCTTTTGGGCTTGCTTCAATTCTGCCAAACGCTTTGCGTTCTCGCTTTCTGCAAATGCCAAATCCCGTGCCGCACGGGTTAAACGGTCGGTATCGGTTGTTGCGCCCTTAATAGTCGCCCGCCCGCTCTCGGTCGCCCCGGATACGCCCGCCAACGCCGCCCGAACGGTTAACGCCTCACTCTTAATATTTTTTAGAGTGTTCATATAGGCGTCGGAAAGTTGGTCTAATTGGTTGATAAGGTCGGTAATTGAATTATCCGGCTTTACCAAATCACTATATTTTATCGGGTTGTTATTATCTGCCATTAACGCCAATTATTACTTTGTTATTTGCGGGAAATTTGCCCGCTGTTCAATTTTCTTTCCTCGGTAATACAATTTACCCACCGAAACCAATTAACGCCGGAAACGGGCTATTTTGCGCCCGCTTTGGCGTTCTTTGGTTTGGTCGCCTGTTTGATATACTCAAAAGCGTTGTAATATTCCAATACGGTAAACGTTTTGGGGTTTACGTGCAAATGTTGGGATAACATTAAACACATATTTTCAAACTGTTTATCGTACTGTATTTCCATGCTATCCGACCCGCTAAACGATTGGGGTTTGGTATAAGTCAACAACAACGTCGTTATTTGCTCAATTTCCGCCCGTTTGTCGCTTTCGTCCCCCTGTATGATTGCATCCAACATTAGCAATGTGCGTTGCTTCAATTGGTCGTAATACTCTTTAACCGTGGCGTCGTCGAAACTTTTAGGAAAATACAATTGCAACTCATCGTCTATTTTTTTTTTGACCGCTTCCAATTGGGCGGTCAACTCGGCGTTCGGTGCATCGGCGAACAACTGCAATACCTTTTGCAATCCGTCCGGCGTCATATCGTTATACTCGGTTCCGTCCACGCTCTTAACCAAAGCGCAAAACGCCAAATACCGGGGCGACATATCGGATTGAATGAAATACACGTTTTGCCGTAAGTTATCCAATTCCTTTTCCGCCAAATCCGGCTTATTGCCACGTATAAACCGGATTGTCTTTTCAATATGCGTGTCCCAATCGTTAAGGTCGGAACCAACCCCGGCGTCGATTAACAATGCTTTGTTATACGCATGAAATCGCAACATCGGCAATTCGTCGATACTATCGTACAACACAACCGCCCGTTTCCCAATCGTCGTTGTTCTCATATCAATATGCGGGTTATGGCGGTTGAACAAAAGGGAACCAATAACAACCACGGGTTCCCGGTACATATCGCAAACAGAACAGACAAAACGACCCCCGCCCACCATGATAAGCAAAAGCCGCAATTGAACATCTTTGCGAAAAAGTCGTTGCCGTGAACTTGGACGTATTCAATAACGCCCCATTTTCTCAAAAGGGATAAACCAAAAGCCGCCACGGTTGCGACAATCAAAACCCATATTACAAATATCATTTCCATATCTTAAATATTACACGGTTGCGAAACTGATAAAACCCCCTCAAACCGGAACCCGGCGAACGGGTGCATTAAATATTGGTTATCGACTTCATCCAACGTAAAACCCCGGTACACGTTTTCGGCTAACTCATATATCCGGTTAATCTCAATTGTTCCGTCCTTTAACCAAAAGCCGCCGTTTAAGACGGTCAATATTTCGTTCTTTAATGCCTCGGTATTCCGGTTGTTTAGTTGTCCCGGATATACTTTGCGCAAGTCGAACCACACAATAAGCGCAAACGGGGCTTTTATTGTGCTTTGCTCTTTGGGAACCCAACCCACGTTTTGCGGGTCGTCAACCCAAAAGAACCCGAAATTGCCAATATTGGCGTCCGGGGATACGTCGATATAATCGTTGTTGCCTCGGTACTGTGTGCCGCCCGCATATACGTTGGGCGTGAAATAACGTTTGCCGTTGATAATCTTTGCGACCCGTTGCGCCCTGCCAAACACGACGTCCAACCAATCCACATTATCCATTAACCCGGCTTGTATATTTCCAATAACCCGGTCAATCAAAACCGGGTTTGGGATTATAGGAATTATTTTATTACTCTTTGCCATACAACACGTTTTTTGCTTTGTTCATTAAATCGGGGAAAATGTATTGCCAAATCAATTTCGCAATATTTTCGTCGGTCAACCCTAATATTTGCCGTCCGTACTTTTTTATCAAATCTTCGGTTTTGAAATCGGACGCCTTTATTTCAAATTGCTTGTCGCCAACCTCCAAATAAAAACTACTTTCAAAATCGCCCTCATCCCGTAACGTTACCCGGTTCGTGGGTTGTCCTTTTTCCTCCTTTATCGCAATGGTTAACGGGGTATATGGCATATAATCCATAATATCCACGCCCAAACGGTTAATACCTTGTTCAAACAATTGTTCCTCGGCGTTGGCGTCGATAATAAACGCCGTCGTCATTCCGTCGTCGATTATTTCCCGGACGAACAACCCGGACGATAACCCATTGTTGAACCTCTCAACGTTGTTGCGCAAATCCTGTATTGACTGCATACCCCCCATAAACCAATTACGTTGTACGGTATTTTACGCCGTGGTTATTACACGTAAGGCAAATACGGTCGATACCCTGTGTATCTAATCGCAACGCCTCGTATGCTTTTTTAAGGTCATAACCCAAACCGCCCGGACGTACTCCGGTCGTGTTGCCGTCCAACTCGTAAAGTATTTCCAACCGGGTTGCGTTTACTTGGTTCCGGTTTACCTTAACATCGGGGTTCATCGCCAACGTGCGCAAAGCGATTGCGGCGACTTGGCGTTGTATAACGGTTTGGAAAATCTGCCTTTCCTTAACGATAAAATCCGTTAGGTCGCAACCAACGGTTATTTCGCAATTTAACCCGTAATTCTGTGTTGTCGTGTACATCGTCAACGCCACGTCCCACAATTCCGGGTATTCGGCGAATGTTTCCGGGGCGTTGAACATGAACGGCGTAACCTGTAAATACTTGGTTATTTCTTTCCAACTTTCCAACCCGTACCCGGTACACGTTCCGCACGGTTCCCGGCTCCAATCCTTAACCATGTTTATTGCCTCCATTCCGGCGGGTAATTCATCTTGGTTGTAACAAAGGAACCACGACCCCCCGGCGTTCGTTTCGTCGCTGATATACGGTAAATAACAGTCCTTTAACGGGAACCATTGAAAACCGCCATTTGTAACGGTAAAATTCAAATCAAACGTCTTAATCGGGTCGATTTGCGACGAATGAAAAAGATACACACGAACCGTACCCGTTGCCCCTGTCATTTGCAAACCGATTTGTTCGATTTTCATTGTTACCCCCATTGAACGAACCGGGACAATTTCAAACCCGACCAACTTATGTGTATTTTGCAACGTCGCCCGGATACGTCCCGCACCGTCAAAGAACGTGCGACGCTCCAAAAGGTTCTTTGTTTCCTTATCTAACCCTTTTACCTGTGTGAACGTTTGTACCATTTGCGCAATACCGTTGCGGGTCAATCGCTCCAAATAATCGGAAAGATAATTGTAAACGCCCCAATATTCGTTGCCGAAATCGTCGTTGAAATCTTCGTTAAAATCGCTTTTGGTCGGTTCCTCGTTTTGGCTGTCTTTCCGGGCAATCCAAATTTCGTTGTTGTGGCGAACCTTTGCCCCCTGCTTATACTCAATTATCATATTCCAATCGGGATATTGATAAACGAAATCATCCGGGACGATTGCCCGGATATTATCCAACGTTACAAGCGGGTGCGCACCTTGAAAATACAAACCGCTTTCGGTTTGCGTTAAATCGTCGTTTATTGCCTTTGCCGGGTCAAATGATTGTTCCCAACCGACAACGTGCAATAATGCGTCCTGTATTTCTTTTAATCGGTACATCTGCGTTCTAAATTAAAAAAGGGAAACGGGGGTTATTTTCCCCGCCCCCCTTTTGATTAAACAATTGCGGCTCCCCGTTAAGGCTCCGTTGTCGGTTGCGGTACAACGTAAACGGGCATTGCTAACGGTTGGTTCGGGTCGCGTGCCTCAATTTCCGCTTTGATAATCGGGTTGGCAATCGTGGTCGGATTGCTATTGTAAGCGACCATATACGCCACGTCAACGGAAAATCCGAAATACTCCTTAACGGCGCACGTCAAATCGGCGGTTGCGTCGCCCATGATTGCGGATTGGTCGCCAACGGCGGTGTAATAGTGCGAACCAACGGGCAAATCAATATACGGTAAACGTACAACGTCCCATTCGTGGAAATTCGCACGGGTGCGGCGCAATGCCTCACGGTCAACACGGGTAAGAACCCCAACGTTACCGTCAGCAACGGCAAAGAATGTACCCATTTTGCCCGCTTCGTCGGTTACGTTGTTCGTGTAGTGGATAACCTTGTTGTCGTATTCCATGCGCTTGTTAACGTCGTTGTAAATTCCGTGTTGCGCAAGTTTACGAATAAGGCTATCAACCCCGGCGTTGCCGATAACGTGGATATATTCCGGGTAACAGTTGGCACGCATAATCGGGTTAACGTCGCCCAATATCTCGGTTGCCATTTGTTGCGGAACCTGTATAACGTTTCCGGTCTGCGTGTAATTCAACAATGTTTCAAACACTTGCGTTTTGTTGGCTTCCAAAGCGGCAACCGCCCCGGCGTCCAATGTATCCGCCAATTTGCGGCAAACTTTTTCCATTTTGCGCAAAAAGTCGTGTTCGTATGAAATTTCGTTGTTCATGTACGCCGCCGGAACCATTGTAAAGCCAATGGAATACGTCGCCCAAACAATCGTTACCAATGCCGACGTATTTTCATTGTCAGCGATAACGCACGAACGGGTATTGCTAACCTGTACGTTTTCGTCGTAATTGATAACGGGAACTTGTACCGTGTTGCCGATACTTGCAAACGCTTTATCCCTTAAATTGGGATTAATGATTGAGGACGGGGCGTTGGTTTGCTCAATGAAGAAATCCAATGCGCCATACTCACACGGGCGGGTCATATTTCGGTCTAACTCCGGGTTCTGTACTCGCCAATTCTGCAATCTTGTTGCTACTAATGACATAATTTTACTTTTTAATTGTTATTGAAATGCGGGTTAACCCTTTACCCGTGTTGTTTTACTTTTCCGGCAATGCGGCAACGTTGTTGTCCTGCCATGCCTGTTTCATTGCGGCGTCGAATTGCTCCGAACCCGCCGTTAAGCCTTGCGCCATAAGTCCGGCGGCGATTGCGTCGTAAGCCTCAACCCGTGTTTTTGCACCGGATACGTCGAACGTTGCACCGCCCCCGCCGGAACCGGAACCGCCGTTGCCGCCCGTTCCGCCGCCCGCCGCTTGGCGTCCCTTATCCAAAATACCCATTGTTTCCAATTCTTTTGCCAATAGGTCGCCGGGGGTGTACGGGTTCAACTGATTGTTCGGGTTGCGCATGATTGCGCCGTTTTCGTCCTTAAACGCAAGGATTTTGCCGCCTTTGCCGTCGTCGATAAACTCCGGGTTCATACCCTTAATTTTCGTAACGGCTTGGTCTAACAAAACCTTTGTTGCGCTTTCCGGCAATCCCGCCTTAAACTTCAATCCGGCGGTCGCTGTCTGCAATGCCGTTTCAACACGTATGCCGAACAATTCCGTATTATGGGTTTGTTCGGCTTGGTCGTATTTCGTTTTTAGGTCGTTGAACTGCGTTGTAATCGCCGTTAAATCGGCTTTCGCTTGCTTCAATGCCTTTGCGGTTTCCGCATCCATCGCACCGTCGGCAATTGCCTTTTCCAAACGTGCCTTTTCTTTCGTCAGACCGTCGATTTGGGTTTGCAACGTGGTTGCGCTTTCCGCTTTGGTTTTGAACTCGGACAACACACGCTTTGCGTAATCGTATGTTTTTTCCGTTCCGTTTTTCGCCACGCCCGTTGCCGCCAAAATATCGGCGTCCAAATCGCCGTAAATTTTGCCCGTCTTTTGGGCTATAACGCTATTTTCATCGTTGGCGGATAACGTGGTTATCGCCGCCAATTGTTCGTCGGTTAATCCGGCTAATGCCGCATTTGCCCGTAATATCTCAACTGTTAATGCCATAATTCTAACCCTTTGAATTTATGTTTATACTCTGTTACTTTTTCGCCTCGGCTTTGTCGTCTGCTTTGGCTGTCTTATTGGCTTTCGCCAACGCATCGGCAACCGCTTTATCAATCGCCTTTTGTGTCGCCTCGGCTTGCGCTTGCAATGCTTTCTCAACGGCGGCGTCGATTGCCTTTTGGCGTTCCTCGGCGGCTTTTTCCTCGGCAACCTTGCGGGCTTCCTCGGCGGCGGCGGCTTTGGCTTCTTTCGCCTTTTGTGTCGCCTCGGCTTGCGCTTTGACGTAATCGGCGGGGTCGTGCAAAATCGTAATCGTGTACCCCTGCTTTCTCAAATTCGACCCAACGCCGTTGTCGAACGCCTTTTTGCCGAACTTCTGAATACGGGGAACGGAAAGACGTTTACCGCTTTCCGAATCGAATTTGCGTACCTCAATGATACAATGATACAAATGTTTCTCATTGTCCGGGACAATGTAATTTTCCGGGGTAACGTCTGTAACGGCGACGTCCTTAGTTTTCCCCTCGGTTCCTGCTTTCACTCGCATACTCATTAAATTTATTTGTTATTACTGTTATCTTTTGGCTGAACGGTATTTGCGTTCCGAACTCCAAAATGTTTGTATTTTCCCGTTCAAATCTGCGTACAAAGTTAGCAAAGTTAAGTTTTATACGCAATTCGTTCTCGGTAATTAGGTTGCGCCCGTATAAATCCAATACCTCGGTACGGGTCAAATGGCGGTACGGTTCCAATTCTGCCAATATCAACATACGTTGTAATTGGGTTGGATTGTTCCGGTACTCGGTTTCGATAAGTTGGTTTTGCAATGCGTCCAATTCCGCCTCGCTTGCGCCGCTATCCCTTGCGGTTTTGTATCGGTTCCGCAACTCGGTTGCGTCGTACAAATAAAACTCGGTTCCGTAATTGACTTTTGCAGAAACAAACATATTGCCATATCGTAAACGGCAAACCGTTTCATCGACGAACTGTTGTGCCGCCTCAAATCCTTTCTTTACCCTGTTTAATACCGTGCTTTGGCTTTCAAAAGCCGCCGCAACTTGTTGTTCGTTAAATGCCTCCCTTTGGGTTATTTCCTCGTTTTGACCGACCACGGCGGTAATAATGTTTTCACGCAACCGGGTTTCCTCCTCAACGTTATATTCCAAACTTGAACGGTCGATTGTAAGGATTTGCACCGGGTTTCGTAAATCCGGTTGTTTGTCCCCGTCCGGTATGGGTATTTCAACGAATGAACCCGCCCCGGTAATCCGCTTATCCCCGCATTTGGGGCAACGCATTAATAACCCGGCTTGGTCTAATCTGTAATACCCTTGTTTGTCTTTCAAAAATCCGCCGTCGCAATAGTCGCCATTCTCGGCGTTACTGAAATCGCAACTTTGTTCGTAACCGGAATATATGGGATACGCCCCGTATAAATCCAAATGACGTTTTGATATATGAAAGAACAAAAACCAATCCAACGCCTCCAATTCCTTTGTAAGCGGGGATTGTTTAACGTCCGGTTCTTTAAGGTTCAACGGTTCATTCCAAAAGAACCGGGCGGGACAATAACCCAAATCGTGCGGATTATCAACCAACAATTCGCCAATGTTACCGCCGCCGTCCTCTTTGAATATCCGGTAACGTTCGTTATCAATGACGGCAATACGTTTATCGGGCTGTCTGAAAATAATCCAATCCATAACCCCGGTTGTTCTGTTTGCCTCAAACGTAATTACGGCGTCAATAGGCAACCAATAAAAATACGGGGTCGGGTAATGGTCGTTGTTCGGCTCGGTTGGCATATCAACGATTAAGACGCTATTTATTTCGGTTTTGAAAAACTCCCAACCTTTCGTTTGCCATATTTCCGGCTCCCTTAAAACGTCCTGTCGGTAATATTCCCAATCGTCCCTTTGCTCTGTGTTCTGAAACTGATAATTGAACGCCGGGTTACGACCGTCAAAAATGCGGCTTAACTTATCAAAACAAATTCCCGTTACCTCATTCGTGCGAACGGGGTAACGGAAAAGAGTTTTGAATATTTTGAATTTGTCGTGCGGAATAAGATTGCCAACCCATGCCAAAAAATCGGTCGTCGGTTGACACATCAACGGGGTAACGTTGGTTTGGGCGTGAAACTTAATGCGGTTTTGGTGTATAACCGCTTTATTTATCGTCGCCTTTTTCCTCGGTTCCGTTATCTGCTTTCTTATTTCCTTTACGTCTAATCCCATTATCGACAAATTCAAAAGTTGATTTTTCGGGTAACTGCCAACCTCCATTATTTCGCATACGCAAAAGCCTTTCGGCGTGGCTAATTTCGTATTCCTCGGTTACGTTAAGGGTCGGACATTCCAACATAACCTTTGTAATCTTTGCGTTCATTACGCCCCGGTTGCCTTTAAGTCGGTCAACGGGTTAAACGACGGTGCGACAATTGCCAAATCGTCCGACCAATTAGGCAAAAACGACCACGATATTGCGTTGCTGTCGGGGGCTTCCAACCCTCCCAACGTTTTGTCGCCAATGAACAACGAACGTATCGGAATTGGGTAATACGTCCCGGCGGTTGTGGCGTCCTCAATCGCTCCGATTGCGCCGTTTTCGTCGAAAAGGAAAATACCCAAATTATCGCCCCAACTTTCGCATTGCATTTCTTTTAGGGCTTTAATTACTGATTGCGGGGCTTTGCGGATAACTCCGGTAAACGGGGTTGGTTCCCGTCCGATTATTTCCTCAACGCCTCCCAACGTTTCGTTACCGCCTCCAAACGTGCGGGCGGCTCCCGCCTCGGCGGTTGGGGCTTGGATATACGGCGATACAACAATTTTGGTATCATCCGCCGCCGATAATTTCGGCGTCCATGATGCAAGCAACGTAATTGCCGCCGCACTCGCAAAACTGTTTTTGGTTCCGTCCGCCTTTGTCAGACGTTGAAACGCTACTTTCTGAATTTGCCCGAAACTTTCGGCGCAAGTAATGGCGGGGGCATCGGGGGAAACCGCCGCCCCCGCGGCATTTTTAAAAAGGTT
>ERZ791620.228-NODE-228-length-34359-cov-2.323315_pt1 | contig 34359 bp, 28 predicted proteins | sample MGYA00509962_ERZ791620 | MGnify/ENA primary metagenome ERZ791620 (study PRJEB30046, sample SAMN00715162) | human gut metagenome | study: EMG produced TPA metagenomics assembly of the A metagenome-wide association study of gut microbiota in type 2...
TAACCATTTATCATTAATCATTAACCATTTATCATCATTCCTTTTTTATTTCGTATCTTCGCTCAACGCTCCAGTTGCGACAGTCCTTTCCGCACATATTCCCTTTGCATATCTTCCGGTTTGAAGACTGTCGTATCGCATGCCAGCAAGTCTATATCCAGCCGGATGATCTCCCGAGCCTTTTCTTCCGGTTTCCGTCCCGCCTCCCGCTCTATCGCCTTCAGCAAGGCATTCACCTCCTCTGCCGGACAGTCCGACCGGAAACGTGCCACCTGATTGGTAAACGGCACCGTCCGCTTGCAGCACAGCGGTTTCGTCTCCTCCTCTTCCGCAAAGCAGATGTCCGGAAACAGTTCTTTCAGCCGCCTGCGTGCCAAGGCCAGGTTATCCCTTCGCTGCTCATTACTCCCTATGCAAATCGTATAAACCAAGGCTGCCCCACGTATCATTTAAAAGCAACTGACATATTCCTTTTCATTCAGGCACGGACTACACGGAAAAACGCGAAAACTTCCGAAACCGGATTCATCAATTAAACAAGTCATCCAGTCCCTGTATCGGTTCGTCCGTTACAGTGCTGTCCGTCGCCTCCGAATCCTTGCAGGGATCATAGCCTTCCGGCAGTTGGAATGTCTCCGTTTCATCATATCCCAACGTCTTGTCGGCATACACCTTCACCATATATTTGGCCCAGATAGGCAATGCCATCGAAGCACCCTGTCCGTAGAACATGCGGTCGAAGTGGATGTCACGGTCCTCACCGCCTACCCAGCAACCCGAAACCAGCGACGGCGTGAATCCCATGAACCATCCGTCCGAGTTGTTGTTGGTCGTACCCGTCTTACCACCCATATCGGCTTTCACGCCCAAGCGGCGTACCCGTCCGCCCGTACCTTCATTGATCACGGCACGCAGCATTACCAGCATCTTGTAAGCACTCGACACACTGATCACCTCCTGCATTTCCGGCGCAAAGGTAGCCAGCACGTTGCCTTCATTATCCTCGATGCGGGTCACAAAGAGCGGTGCCACACGGATACCTCTGTTCGGGAACGCCGTATAAGCACTCACCATCTCGCCCACCGAGATTTCGCACGGACCCAGGCAAAGTGCAATCGAAGGCACAATTTCCCTGTTGCGTACGCCGAAGCTGTGCACCAGTCTCTTCAGTTCGTACGGATTCAGCTTACTCATCAGGTTGGCGGTAATCCAGTTGTCCGAGTTGGCAAGTCCCCATTTCAGGGTCACCATCTCGCCATATCGTTTGTTGTTGGCATTTCTCGGCGACCACGGTGTTCCGTTCTCGTCAAATCCGTGGAACTCTACGTGTCTCATCTGGTCGCAGGGCGAGAATCCGTTCTCCATAGCCAGCGCATACACATAAGGCTTCATGGTCGATCCGATCTGTCTGCGTCCCACCATGCCCATGTCATACTTGAAGTAGTGATGGTTCGGTCCGCCCACATACGCCTTCACATGTCCGTTTCTCGGATCCATCGACATGAATCCGGCTCTCAGGAAGAATTTGTAATAGCGTATCGAGTCCATTGGCGTCATCACCGTATCTCTTTCCCCGTTCCAGGTGAACACCGTCATTTCCTCCGGCGTATCAAAAGCCTTTCTGATTTCCTTTTCCGACGCGCCCCCCTCTTTCATCTTCCGGTAGCGGTCCGACTGCTTCATGGCTCTGTCCAGAATAGAGTTTACCTGCTCCTGAGTCAGTTCCCGCGTATAAGGAGCCGTCTTCTGTCCCTTCTTCTCCTTGAAGAAGTAATACTGCAACTCTTTCAGATGTTCCGTCACCGCCTCTTCCGCATACTTCTGCATACGCGAGTCGATGGTGGTATAAATCTTCAGACCGTCCGTATAGAGGTTGTATTTCGACCCATCTTTCTTCCGGTTCTTCTCACACCAACCGAAGAGCGGATTGTTTTCCCAGTCCAGCGAATCCTCGTAATACTTCTGCATCTGCCAGCCGCGATATTCCGAACGCACCGGCTTCTTGGCATTCAGTACACCACGCAGGTATTCCCGGAAGTACGTAGCCAATCCCTCGTTATGGTCCACCCGGTGATACGTCAGCTTCAGAGGCAATGCCTGCAGCGAGTCACACTCTTCCTGCGTGATGTATCCCGCCTTGCGCATCTGGTCCAGTACCACATTCCGGCGTCCGCGTGTCCGTTCGTTATACCGCACCGGGTTATACAGCGACGGGTTCTTACACATACCCACCAGCGTAGCCGCCTCTTCTATTTTCAGGTTTTTAGGTTCACACCCGAAGTACGTATAAGCAGCCGTTTTCACACCCACCGCATTGTTCAGGAAGTCAAACTTGTTCAGATACATCGTCAGGATTTCCTCTTTCGTGTAATAACGTTCCAGTTTCACAGCGATCACCCACTCTATCGGCTTCTGGAACAGACGCTCCATCACGTTGTCCGCACTGGGCGAATAAAGCTGTTTCGACAGCTGTTGCGTAATCGTACTTCCGCCACCCGCATTCTTCTGCATCAGCACACCACGCTTCAATATTGCGCGAAACAGCGCTTTGGCATCAATTCCCGAGTGTTCGGCAAAGCGCACGTCCTCGGTCGCAATCAGCGCGTTGATGATGTGTGGCGACAAGTCCTGATACCCCACGTACACACGGTTCTCCTTGCTGTACGAGTAAGTACCCAATACCACCCCGTCCTCCGACAGCACTTCGGTGGCAAATTTATAGTTCGGATTTTCCAGATCTTCCACCGGAGGCATATATCCTATCCAGCCCTTGGCAATGGCGAAAAACACAGCGGCACAAGCCATTATGCCCAATGCCAGCAATATCCAGAGAATTTTTACGATTTTCCTTATCATGACGGATTACAATCTTTCCAATAAACACCAATATTTAGTCCTTTAGTTTTTTAGTTTGTGAGTTTGCGGATTTTTAAATCACTGTATTACTTCAACTTAAAAACTCAAAAACTCACCAACTCACAAACTCACCAACTCAATGGAACAAAGTTACGCAATAATATGGAGAAAATAAAATCTATCTCCAGTGTTTCCACCTGTTCCCCCCTATCAGGTTCACCTTGTACACCAGTCCCGCCGATACGTACTTCCCGTCCTGCAGTTCGAACAGCAGATTGAAGTGATCGCTCCACATCGAGTACGTGAATCCCACATTCACCGTTTTCGAATCATATTCGGCTATCAGGTTCAGTTCCTTATGAAATGCCGGTTTGAAGTTCACCCCCACGGCAGGCCCGTTCAGCGGATAGTCCGTCCGCCTGTTATACAGCCAGGCAGCATGAACACCCAGCTCTCCTACACGGACATCGAAGTGCTTGGTCATGGCGAGGTACATGCGGTTGAAGTAGCCGTTACCATTACCTTCAACGGCCATATTGGTATAGTCTCCCCCACTTCCCGTTGTCGGATCGTTAACTCCCAGTACTACAGCCGGCATGTGTTTCCACCATTCTCCTTCCCGTAACACCTGAAGCCGGGCTGCAAAATGGCGGGCCTGATTCACAAACTTTCCCCAAGTAATTTCCGGCCAATAACTGTTCTCCTTTTTCCCTTTAAATAAAGTACATACATATGCGATTTCCAGACGTTTGAGGAAAGTTACATTCAGAAAGTAGTTATAACTGTTATATCCCCACCAAAAGTTATTAGGCAGATTATGCCTGTTCAGGAAATTTCCTCCGATCATTAAAGTACCGTCCCGTTGCATGTCTGCGCTGGGCATGTGCAGCAGTCCGGTCACTCCGTTGGTAAGTTGTGCCTTGCCGGTCAATCCCCCGAACAGCAGACATACCCATACGGCTGCCATTCTCTTTTTCCGTATTCTGTTTTTCTTTTCAGCCATCTTTTATTTGCTTAAGAATTCCATCTACATTATCCCTATTCAATTCAATAACAATATATAAAATACGAATAAACGCAGATTTCCGCAAATATCCATAATTCGATCCCTGCCGATTACAAGATTTTGCGAAAATCTGCGTTTATTCACGTTTGCCATTTATCACAAGCCCTACTTAAACAGGCTTACAATTGTAGCCGCCATGGTTGCCAACGATGTAAACGAAGTAGCATATCCCAGTATGTTTCCTATATTAGCACCATCTTTCTTCTTCTTGCTTGGCACCACAATTTCACACCCCGGCTCTATCTGTTTGCTGCCATTGCCCTTCACTTTCGCCACCTGTCCGTTCATGTAAATAATGAACTTCTTGCTTTTTTTGGCATGTTGGCTGTAACCTCCGGCTTGACTCAGGTAATAGTTAATGCTTTCTCCTTTTTTATACGATACCGTATTGGGCACCATCACCGATCCGTTTATTTTTACCGTATTCACATATTCCGGAATATTCAGCACGTCCCCTTCTCTCAACACCAAGTCAGCATCCCCACCCGGATTAGCCAATGCAGCCTCCAGATCGATACCGATGTTGAAAGTCGGCTCTACACGGATACCCAGCGAATCAATCATGCTTTCTCCCAACTCTCGACTCATCAGTCTGATAACCGATTGCATGCGTCTTATTTCCTCGTCATTCGCTACACGGGTCAACTTTGCTCCCCGTACGTATGCCGATTTATTTACTCCACCTGCTTTTCTTACCAAATCGCTCAACCGCTCCGTTTTCGAAGTCAGTGTATAGGTTCCCCCGAATATCACCTCTCCTTGTATGCTTACGTTTTGCTGCGTCTGATACCCCGGACTACGACGTACAAACACCTGGTCATACGGTTGCAATACAAATCCCGGCTGTCCGTCAATCACAAATCCGTCCTTCAAGGCAAAACTGAACATCTGTCCGATACTGTCCGTACTGTTTTGGCTTTTAGAGTCACTGATACGTCTTGACACATCTACCCGTACCGTCGATGCCGCCCTTTTCAATCCTCCTGCCTGGATAATCAGGTCTTCCAGCGTCATGTTGTCCGCATACGGATAACTGTCCGGTTTCGCCACTTCTCCGTAGATGGTTACACTGCCCAGATCCTGCAGATCGTGTATGCTGGGTATGTACAGAATGTCGTTCTTGCGCAGCGGTATGTCCGGTATTATTCCGTTCATCAGCGCCTTCACGTCCACCGACACAATTTCGCTCGTCAGGTCGTCCCGCTGGCGTTGCAGCACAGCCCGGTTGGTAAAGGCATCGTCCATCAGGCCCTGTGCCTTCTCTATCAGGGCACGCACCGTGTTCACCTTTCCATCCAGTGCATAGATGTCCGGGCGATACACCGCACCTTTTATCTCCACCTTGTTCGTAAAGCGGTTCAGGATGGCACCTACCGTCACCACGTCTCCATCGCGTAGCTGACACACGCTGTAGTCCATTTCGTCCACCGTCTTCACCTCATATTCTGTTCCGTTCTGGCGTACCATGCGCACACTCTTGCTGTAAGCGTCCGCGTTGAATCCACCGGCATACTTGATCAATGCCGCCAGCGTCTCGTCCTTCTTCATTTCGAATCTCATCGGACGCTTCACGTTTCCGCTCATCTTCACCAGCATGTCGTATGCCGGCACAATGATTACGTCCCCCTCCTGCAGGCGGATATCATCCTTTATCTTTCCCTGCATAATGAAGTCGTACACATCCACCGATGCAATCTTCTTTCCGTTTCTCACCAGCTGCACGTTACGCAAGCTACCGATGTCGTTCACACCACCAGCCCGATACAGTGCATGAAATACCGTCGAGAATGCCGATAGCGCATACGTACCCGGCTGCACCACTTCGCCCATGATGTTGATCTGAATGGTCCGTGTATTTCCCAGTGTCACCCGTATCTGATTATTTTCATTCGAAAACACCGTTCCCAGCTTGTTCTTCAGGAATCGGTTCGCTTCTTCCACCGTCATACCACTCAGGTAAATCGGTCCCAGTTCCTGCATATTGATTGTCCCATCCGGCGTAATGGTCTGCCGGATGCTGGTCTGACTGGCCCCCCAGATGTCGATGATTACCTCATCGCCCGGTCCCAGCTGATAGTTGGGTGGTGTCGCCATATTGTTGTTCGGCTCAAACGTCAGGTTCCGGGTATTAAAGATATTTCTTCCAAATACCTGATCCTCCTGTGCCAGTTCCTCCGTGGTCGGCTGGTTGTCCGTCAGGGCGGTTGTCTCATCTTGGGTTTCCTCCCGTAGCCGTGCTTCGTTCAGTTCCGTTCCCTGCATGTTGGCAGCATCCGTTCCCATCTGCTGTTCATACTGTTTTTTTACACGCTCCGCCTGCTCTTTCGTTACTCCTCTCCGAGCTAATTCCACTGCAATTTGTTTTTGCTCTTTTCCATCCTGCGTAGCCTGTTTCACATATTCTATTACCTGTTGGTCAGTCATCCTTGTCTGTGCATATCCGTTAGGCACTAAACATACGGTTACGAACAACAAGATAATCAGTAAACGATTCATTTTCATTTTCATTTCTTCAGTTTATAGAACTATTTTTTCATTTTCTTCCATATATCCTCACCAAACAGTACCCAACCTGCTGTTCCTACAAAAGCCAAAAATAAACATCCTAACAGAATTATTTTCTTTCGCGGAGATATCGGTTTCAATGGCACAGTTGCAGGTTCGACCACAGCAAAGACAGGTTTAGCCTCTTGTAATTTTCCCTGGGCCATTTGCAATTGAGTTGCCATTTGGTTGTAAATTTGATAAGCCAGATTCATCTCATTCTGTAACCGTTCCCCTTCTATTTTCGAACGCTGTGTAAACAAATTCTTATTTTCATCCACATAATTAGCATATTTCTGCTGAGCTTCATAATATTCAGCTTGCTTCTCTTTGTACAGTTTTTCCCAATATTCACAATCACCTGCAGCTTTTTTTGTTCTATATGCAGTTACATAGTCTTGTAGCTTAGTCACAACACTATCTGCTACAGTTGCTGCGACTTCAGCATCTTGCATTGTTACTGTGATAGTCGTAATCCCTGTTTTTTTATCCACATTAGCTTCCATGGCTTGTTTTATAGCATTAATTTCGCCAGTCTCTTTTAAAGTCAGCTTAAAAGGATTTAAGATATTAGCATCGCTCTCTTCTTTATCAGAGAGGAACAATGATTTTACGCTCGAAAATACTTTGGTAGGCAATCCCATAATACTACTCCACCATGGCAATTTTTGACTACTCATATATTCGTTCAACGACATTACCGTATCCGATTGAGCAGGTTTAACAGGCATTGAATACAACTCTAAAGCAAATGGATTAGAAGCTAATATATCAGGAAAAAGCAAAATATTTAATGCATCCCGTTCACTAGTAGCAACTAAATCTCCAACGCCCATCATCGCAGCCATACTGGCTAAACTACTTGTCCGTTTTGTAGATTCCGCAGCTAGTGTTACTGTAACACTATATCGTTTGGGAAGGCTAAAGGCTATAATAAGCCCAACAATTAAAGCGCCCCCTAGAGTTTTATAAAATAATGTTCTCTTTTTCCATAACTTTTGAGCAAGTTCTAGCAGATCTATTTCCTGTTCTTCCTGCGGAAGTTTATTTTCCGTATTTTCCATTCTTTTGTTCGCTTATAATCTATTTGTAAGTAAAACAATTCATCTTGTATGCATCAACCCTGAGCATTCTCATGTTTATGATCCAGTTCTTCAAATTTCGAATTCTGACTGATAAATTCCGGTACCAGTTCCTTCATGGCTGCCACAATCTGCATATCGTCATACGTATAGCTGGTCTTTATCAGGTTTTCTATCTGCACCTTCACCTGATCATAATCATATTCCCGCACATTGGCAATCATGATTTTCTCGTGATAAGTAGGTTTGGTCAGTTCCTTCACATTCAGCAGTTCCTCGTACAGTTTTTCTCCCGGCCGCAATCCTGTAAACTCTATTTTTACGTCCGTTCTTCCCGACAGGCTGATCATTCGTTTGGCCAGATCCACAATCTTCACCGGCTTACCCATGTCGAAAATGTAAATTTCCCCTCCGTTGCCCATGCTACCAGCTTCCAGTACCAGCCGGCAGGCTTCCGGAATGGTCATAAAGTAGCGGATAATGTCCGGATGGGTCACCGTCACCGGTCCTCCCCGACGGATCTGTTCCTTGAAGCGGGGAATCACCGACCCGTTCGATCCCAACACATTGCCGAAGCGGGTCGTAATAAACTGTGTGCTTTTCCCACCCTGTTTCTGCAATTTCTTGGCCAGACTCTGCACATAGATTTCACAGATGCGTTTCGAACATCCCATTACATTGGTCGGGTTCACCGCCTTGTCGGTCGAGATCATCACGAATTTCTCCGCCCCGTACTTCACTGCCAGGTCTGCTACCGTCCGCGTACCGTTCACATTCGTCTGAATCGATTCCGACACGTTGTCTTCCATCATCGGCACATGCTTGTAGGCAGCAGCATGAAAGATGTATTGCGGCTTGTATTGACGGGATATTTCTTCCATTCGGGTAGCGTTCGCGATGTCCGCCACAATAGTCACCGCCTTCAGATCCCGCCATTTGTCCAGCAACTCCAACCGGATGTCGTGCAGCGGAGTTTCCGCCTGATCCACCAGAATCAGCTGATACGGTGCAAAGGTAGCCACCTGCCGCATAATCTCACTGCCGATCGATCCGGCCGCTCCCGTTATCATCACCCGTTTTCCCTCCAGGTGCGAGGCAATTTTCCGAGTATCTATCACAATAGGTTCCCGCTGCAACAGGTCTTCTATCTGCATTTCCTTCAGTTCCGACTGGTTCAGCATCTGTCCGTTCCATTCACCCAGTGGCGGAGCCGTCATCAGTTTCACACCTCCGCTCAGCAGCTGGTCCAGCATCTTCGAGTTCTTCAGTTCCTCCATCTTGGCAGGCGACACAATGATGGTTCTTGTTCCCTGTTCTGCCATCCGGTCAGCCAGTTCTCCATTGTTGACATACACCTTTACCCCCATCAGCACCTTGCCGATCAGTTCCGGTTCGTCAGCAATAAAACCGCGCAGGATGTATCGGTTGCTCAGGTTCACCCGCAACGATTTGGCGATGTTCACCCCAATCTCCTTGGCACCGTAGATAAAGACATTCGTCTTATGCTTATAGTCTACATTCAACGATTCGAACAGCTGCTTCGCTATCACACGCGAGATAGCCATCAGTCCGAAATTGAACATAAACGCTACCAGCAGCAGACTGCATCCCGGCAGTCCTACTCTACCAAAACTGTTCGTCACAATCCGCAGCACCATCAATACGGCATAAGCTACAGCCAATGCCACAAATATCCGCAAAATATCCACGAACGAGGAGTAACGCAGCACCCCCGAATACGTTTTAAACAATTTGAAGAACACCAGGTTCACGCCTACACACCACAAAACGGCAATGTCAATGTGTTCGATATTCGCCAATACCAGCGAAAGATTATACCTTAACACATAAGCAGCTATACACGAAACAGCTACTATAAACACATCAAACAGCAGAATGGCCCAAATCGGCAAAACCCTGATTGACAGGTAACGTTTGAAAGAGAATTTATTGCTCATGTCGATCTACTCTTTTTATACACTATACAATTTCGGGCAAAAATAACTATTTTTGCCCGAAATTATTACATTTTACCTAAAAATATTCATAAAGGATTTTCCTTAGCCCTTTTTCTTGTCTGTGTATTCCTTATCGTTCAGGACTTTACCGCTTTCTCCCGTAGCGAAGCTTCATGAAGGTGGTAATACTTTTTCATAAAAATCAGATAAACAATCCCCAAAAGCAGTACGCATCCTGCCAGATACAGATACCCATTGTCTCTGCATTGCAAATACCCGATGGCCACCACCGCCTGTACTGCCATGTACAGCAGCGACACAAGCACATGCGGCACATGCAGTTCGTTTGCCATCAGCTGATACAGATGTTTGCGGTGCGGCAGCCCGATATTCTCGTGCAACATCAACCGGTGTACAATGGTCAGCACACTGTCCACCCCGTATACCGCCAGCAGTACAATCCAGCTGAAATCCTCTGTCTGCATCACCAGTTTTCCGATCAGAAACAGAAGAATGAAAGCGATGCTCACCGATCCCACATCTCCGGCAAAGCACTTGGCCCGTTTGCGGAAATTGAACAGGCAGAAAACGAGCACCGACAGCATCACAATATAAATGAAGTCAGGTTCCACAAATGCCACCACCGCCCGATTGACGTACGCCAATACCGCCAGTATCACCAGCGAATACCCGCCCGTTATACCGTTGATGCCATCCATAAAGTTATAGGCATTGATAATGCCCGTACATACCACCAGAGCGACAGCTATCCACCACCAGGGCAATGCATACAGTCCCCACTGGCCAAACATCAATGCCATGGCCGTGAAGTGGAACAGCAACCGGACACCTTGCGATACCGACCGTATATCGTCCGCCATACTGATAAACGCCACCAGCGTCAATGCCAGCATAAACCACGGATACTCCCCGTGATTGGTCACAAAATAAGCCAAAGCTCCCACATAGAAGATAATACCTCCCCCACGCAACGTTATACGCGTATGGCTACTCCGCTCATTCGGTTTATCTATGATATTCAGTTTATCCGCAATGCGGAAATACAATAGTTCCATCGCCAATAAGGCAATTGCGATTAATATATATTCCATTATTCCTTATTTTATTTTTAATGTTTAGGGTTGAGGGATGAGGGTTGAGCGTTTAGGGTTGAGGGTTGAGGGATGAGGGTTGAGCGTTTAGGGTTGAGGGTTGAGGGATGAGCGTTGAGCGTTGAGCGTTGAGGGATGAGGGTTGAGGGATGAGGGTTGAGCGATGAGGGTTGAGCGATGAGCGTTGAGCGTTTAACGTTGAACGTTCATATTTCCATAAACTCTTACCTCTAAACCTTAAACTCTAAACCCTAAACCATAAACCCCAAACTCTAAACCTTAAACCCTAAACTCTAAACCTTAAACCCTAAACTCTAAACCCTAAACCTTAAACCCTAAACCTTCCTCACCCTTTCGAATTCGAAGATAACGAATTTCTCAAGCCGGAAAGTTGTCGGGCTATAATTTCTATTTTTTCCTCTGTTTGGGCGTATTCTTCTGAAGTGATATATCCCAAATCTGTAGAAAGTTCAATTTGACACAACACTTCCATCAGTGACCCGTATGCAATTTCAATAAAATGCATCTGTTCTTTATTCGAGCGTCTGCTAAGCCCTTCCGCAATATTAGAAGGAACAGATATCACAGCTCTCCTAAGCTGGTCACATAATGCGTACATTTCTTTGCCTGGGAATTTATCTAACATTAAATATACATGCTTCACCAATTCCCTTGCATTCTGATACACATTAAGCCTTTGAAACGTGAACATCCTTTCTCCCATGTTATTTTTTTAATGTTTAGTGTTGAGCGTTGAGGGATGAGGGTTGAGCGTTTAGTGTTGAGCGTTTAGTGTTGAGGGTTGAGCGTTTAGGGATGAGGGTTGAGCGTTTAGTGTTGAGGGATGAGGGTTGAGGGATGAGAGTCTAGCGTTGAGCGTTCATATTTCCTTAAACCCTAAACCCTAAACTCTAAACCATAAACCTTAAACCATAAACCCTAAACCCTAAACCCTAAACTCTAAACCCTAAACCTTAAACCATAAACCTTAAACTCTAAACCCTAAACTCTAAACCTTAAACCCTAAACCCTAAACCCTAAACCTACGACATAATATCCTCTTCGCCTAACGGCGCATACGGTCCATCCTTCACTTCCAGAATCACCGAGCCACTTTCCAATACCTCCAGTGTATGCCATTGTCCGGCTGGAATGTGTACCCCATAACTACCTGTTTTCGGATCCAGCACTACCTGTTCCGTTTCCTCCTTCCGGTCGTTATAATACATCACCTTTATTTTTCCTCTCAGCAACACATACGTTTCCGACGTATGCCGATGACGGTGTACAGGTACTACTGTTCCAGGCTCCAGCGCATTCAGCAAGCGTTGTGCCTTTGCATCCAAGCTGTCATGCAGATTATGATTCATACGCAACCTCGGACTTTCTTTCGCCTGTTGCGTCACTTCATCCAATAGCGTTTCATTAATCAGTCTCATATTTATTATGTTTTGAATGTTTAATGTTGAGGGGTGAGGGTTGAGGGATGAGGGTTGAGGGATGAGGGATGAGGGTTTAGTGTTGAGGGTTGAGAGTTGAGGGATGAGGGTTTAGTGTTGAGTGTTGAGGGTTTAGCGTTGAGGGATGGGCGTTGAGGGATGGGCGTTGAGCGTTCATATTCCCTTACCCCCTAAACTCCAAGCCATAAACCCTAATCTCTAAACCATAAACCCTAAACCCTAAACCCTAAACCCTAAACCCTAAACCCTAAACCCTAAACCATAAACCCTCAACCCTAATCCTTCCTAAACGACAAAATCGTCTTTTTCAATCCATCCTTGGCCCGTACCGGCATCCTTTCTATGCCCAATGCCTTTTTTATCTTTGCATTGCTCGCCACATAATTCTCGGTCAGTTTCCCCAACCTTTCCTCATTCAACGGCAAATGCAAGGTAGTGCCGATGCTTGCCACTCCTTCCATCAGGCTACGGTTTATTTTCCAGATATGAGCTTTCTTTCCCATAGCCTCACACATCACCTCGATCAGTTCGTTGGTCGACAACGCTTCATCATCCGCCATGTGGTATATTCCACTCTGTACATCCTTTGTCAGCAGTCCTTCCACCACAAAGCACAAGTTATCAATGCTGGTAAACGTACGTCTATTCTCAAACGCTCCCAGCGGCCAAGGTATTCCTTTACTCACCACCCCATACAGCAGGTTCAGATTCCCTTTGTTGCCCGGTCCGTGAATCATGCAAGGCCGCAGGATAAACACCCGTTTACTTGCCGATTCTTCATTCTTCGTTCTTAATGCTTCATTTTTCAAGATGTACTCTTCCGCCTTTATCTTGCTTTCCCCGTAGGGACCTTTCGGTGCGGGTACCACCTCTTCAGTCAGCACATCGCCGGGCACCTTGTCAGCAGCCGCCTTCACCGAACTGAAAAAGATAAAGCGTTTTGCTTCCGACTTCAGGAAGTAATCATATATCTTCTGTGTCAGTCCCGTGTTCACATCAAAATACACCTGTGCCGCCGCCCGGTTCTTGGTATCATGCGCTTTCCCGGCCAGATGAATGATGGCATCCATGGGAGGAATCGCGTTGTCATCCACATCCTTCCAGCTGAATGTTTTCTCCACCCCTTCCTTCACCGGTGCCACAATATCCACTCCATATAGCGTATGTTCCTTTTTCAAAGCGTTCACCAGATTGGAACCCACAAAACCGTGGATTCCGGTAATCAATATATTCATAAAGCACAATAATATTAAATTATCTATATGTCATTGAAAACAGCATTCATTATTCTGACAAAAACATTAAAGTAATTTATGAGTTCTCAACGTTATAACTAATTATTGCGTGGATTAATTTTTTCCATAAATTTATTAAAATACACATTTAATGGGTATGGCAACAATGAACGGAAAAAAGGAACAAAAACTCCTATATATGTCCAAAAAGGGAAATGCAGTTTTCGACACCCCTTACATCCGACCTTAAAGCGATACCAACCCACTTTGATGTTATTTTTTCGAATACTATCTGAAAAAAAACGATAATAAAACAAAGGCTCAGGGATATTAGCAAATTTAAATCCATTCCATGCACACCGAAACCATAGATCATAATCATCCTGCCTAGGACCTGCATCTGGATTATATCCTCCTATTCGTAAAATACTGTCTTTGCGAAACATCACCGTTGGATGTATAAAAGGACATGTCCAGACCTTAGAAAATATTTCATCATGTGTTGACGGAACTTTCAGTAAGCCGATTGTGTCACCCGTCTCATCTATTTTGTAAGCATATGTACCTACTACATCAACATCAGGATGAGAATCAAAATAATCAATTTGTTTTTTGAACCGATCTTTATGACAAATATCATCCGTATCCATTCTAGCAATCAAATTACATTTACATGCTTCAAGACCTTTATTTAATGCATAACTCAAGCCGTGGTTAGTAGTCAAAGGCACATATTTTATTGCCTGATATTTTTTTAAGACTTGCTCAAGCTCATTTGTTAAAGGACCATCTTTAACAACAATCACTTCTGTTGGCAATAACGATGAAGCATATATGCTGTCTAACGCAAGTTCCAAATAAGCAGGTGACTCTTTTGCATAAAGAGATAGTAATACAGAAAATTCAGTCATTATGTATAAATAGTTAAATTACATATCACAATGTTATACAATAATTTTTTTGCCTACCAAATTCGGCAGGTACATTAACAACCACGTTAATGATGGATAACGCCCTATAAAGGATAACAAATGATTTCTTAAATTCATTTTACTCCTTATTTTTAGAGTATTCCATAAAAGATAATTCGTGCCTCGCGAATATTTTTCAAAATATTCCTTGTAATCCTTATAATTGACTTTTAAAGCCAAATGATACAATCTATAATTACTATACCTAATGAACCAAACCTGATAAGCTTCTTTGTACTCTTCCCATAAGTTTTCCTTTTTCAAGAAGTCCTCGTAATCAATTGCCTTGTATTGTTCTCTTTCATGAACAGATTTTCTTGTAGCACTTGATACACGAGCTAATACATGATAAAAATGTTCACTACAACTTAGGACTTTTTCTGCTTTAGTCATAAATTGAGCATTAAAAAAGACATCTTCACCAAAAAGAAGTCCTTTCGTAAACCGTAACTTGTACTTATCTACTATATCCTTTTTATATATAGCTCCACACACACTTCCCCACAAATATTTTCCGATTAAAAAATACTCAAATATTTTCTTACCGGTAATAACTTGTGGCTTATAATTTCCTGAAGAAAAACGTTTTCGTCCAGACTCTATATCTTCAAAGACAAAACCTCCGCCTGCAAAATCAACATCATATTTAACGATAAAACTATATAGCTTTTCAACCATATCAGTATCTATCCAATCATCACCATCAACAAACATCAGATATTCGCCAGTAGCATGTTCAATCCCTACGTTACGGGCAATAGATACTCCTTCATTCGCCTTGTCAATCAAAGAAATTCTCTTATCCTTAGCAAGATACCCTTTTACAACATCTGCAGTATTGTCTATAGAGCCGTCATTAATTATGATAACCTGCAAATTAGTATATGTTTGAGACAATACACTATCCAAACACTTCGAAATACATTTTTCCAAATTATAAACAGGTATTATAATTGAAATTAGTGCTTCCATATATAATTTTAATTTAATATCAACTTCGTTGTTTACTAACGTTTATGCAAATATAATAGAATTTAAAAAAGAATCAATCTTAATCACTCTGCCCAATACAATGAAACAACTATTTTTTATGAGATAAGTACATTTTGCTCGGTTTTCTTCTGTTTCTGCAAATTGTAACTTAGATAAAGATACAAAATCATTGTTGTTGACATATATAATGATGCCGTAAAGGATAAAACAAAAAAAGTAAATATAATCGCTTTTCCAGGGAAAGAATTATCTTTCCATAATGAATAACATAATATGAAAAACATAATTCCCCCAATAATACCAGTTCTTAACAAGAAGTCCTGAAAGCAATTAAAATAAAAATCATCATCATCCAAAAACAGAAACGATACCTCCGACTGATCTCTTTTTTGTTTTATTTTATCATAATTATTAATACCAATAATCTTTTCTATAAAAGAATACTCATCATAAACATAGTAACCTCTATAGACACGCAAAAAGCCTGAAGAATATTCCGCATCACCAGTGATAGTTTCCTGTCTTTCAAGCAATTTCTCACCCATCGTAGACTGCACATAATAAGTACCACCTATAACAGCACTTCCTCCTATCACAATAAAAAGAACTATCTTCTTTACTAAACTTTTAATATTCAAAAGTTTTAAAACGAATACCACTCCAACACAAGCTAATCCGACCAATGCATTTCCCGATTGCAGGAACAATAGGACAAAAATCATGATACCAGGAAATATCGCAGAACGGAGATTATGGATTTTGAAAAAATCAATTGCAAAAAGTGGTAATAGAAATTGGGCAAAATGTGCAGGCTCACTAAAGAAAGAAGAGGATCGGGTCATTTCTTCTTTCATAGTGACAAATTTTCCAGCATCAACAGATTCCCCTCCCAATCGAAATGGCAACCATTCAATAATTCCAGATATACGATACCCAGTAGTAGCATAAGAAAATTCTTGAAAAAAGAAAAGAGCTATAGCAGCAATAGCCACCCATCTGTAATATTTAAGCAATAGTTGCATATCAACCACCGAAAAAATCAAACAGAATGTAAGTAGCATATACAAATTACCAAAAGGGATCAACGAACCTGCACTCAAATAATTGCATATGATAAGCCATACAAAATAAACGACTAATATTCTAGGTAAGCTATGAATAGGATTTCTTTTCTTATGAATACAATCAAAAACAAAATAAATCATCAAGCCCAACAGAAGGATTGAATCATAGCCCCAGCTCATACCGCCATAGATTGTTAGTACAGGCCTTAGCAATAAATAAAAAATAGTAGCGACTTCAAACAAACGATTACTCCTAGAAGTGGCATTCCGTTGCAGATTGTTCTCCATTTCATCAGTAATTGACAATTTCTATTACTTCCCCAATAACATATAATGCTATCTTCTCCATGTGTTAATGCATGATTTCCTTAATTATCAGCTTAACATCCACAGAATCATAAAATTTCTTAGCACCTTCACTGTACATTTCATAATTTTGGAAGATTCTTTCCAGTTTCTCCCTTATTTTAATGTCGTCTATTGGATATCCTACAGTCTCTCCGCAATGATATTCTTGAAATACCATCTTTAATGAAGGAAGGTCATTGGATATCATAGGTAATGAATATTTTGAATATTCAAATATTTTATTAGGTGCGCAATAAATAGGATTAAGAATATCAACTAAAGACTTATCATTAGGAAAATACGACAACACTCCTATATGCGCCAGTCTGGTTACTTCCAAATGATAAGGCGGCTGTATAAAGTCTACAAAAATCACCTTCTCAGAAGAATATACTTTTTTCAGATCTTTATAAATAGTACCTCCTCCCATTGCAATCAGAACGTAATCCTCTGGCATTGCATTTATAGCTGAAATAAACTCTTCCAGACGCCTTTCTTTACTAGTAAATGCTCCCTGATATAATACAACTTTTTTCCCTTTTATTTTTTCGGAAAGTGCCTGAATTTTCATCTGGACATCCTGAGGAATAGTAGTGTTTGCCTTTAAGCTTTGGGTTGCATAATACTTATTGGGTAATATATAAGGCAGTTTATCCAATTGATATAAGCCTTTCATAATATGAGCGCGGTTGTACTCACAACAAATTATCTTACTAACTTTCTGGCATGCTTTTTTCAGAGAAAAAGTAGGAGCATAGATTCTGTATTTGGGTCTAACATTGAATCCGGTAAGTTCCAAAAAATATAGAATCGGATCATATTGCTTGATAACATTCCATAAAAGGCAGACAGTATCTTCATTTACCACACAAACGATATCTCCAGGTGTATACTCTGAACGAAGAACTTTTTTCACATACCTTTTAAATGCCAGTTGTTCCTTTATTTTTTTCAGATAGCCAGAATATGTATTAAGTCTAATATCATTACGAAATTCGACACCTATATTTTCAAGTTCCTTTTTCTGTGCAATATCAGAATACACACCTATATGTATCACTTTATAGTTTAAATCATAAAGAACCTGAATCATTGACAATACTGGCGGATATTGAACAACATCTTCTTTTATAATAATAAAGACTTTTTTCATTTCCATATTACTTCAAAGCATTAATAATCCTATTGCAAGCCAAACCATCTCCATAAGGGTTAACAGCTCTACTCATTTGATTATAATAATCTGTATTTTCTATCAACGCAGATACTTCTTTCACTATTTTTCCATAATCGGTTCCTACCAATTTCACTGTACCCGCCTCCAAAGCTTCCGGACGTTCTGTTGTGTCACGCATTACAAGAACTGGTTTCCCCAGTCCTGGTGCCTCTTCCTGAATACCTCCGCTATCTGTCAAAACAATAGAACATTTTTCCATCAGGTATACAAAACTCAAATATTCCAAAGGTTCTATAAAGAACATATTACCCAAATCAGACAGATCTTCACCGAAAACTTCATGAATCGGCTTTCGAACATTCGGATTCAGATGCATCGGATATACAAAATCCACTTCTGGATATTTTTCAGTCAAGTCCTTAATGGCTGTACACATATGGATAAACCCTTCTCCAAAATTCTCACGACGATGCCCTGTAATCAAAACCATTTTCTTGCCGTCATGCAACCGATTTACATTATATCCTGCCTCGCTCAATTGTTTTTCCAACTCTGCATCAAGCGATTTATCTTGTTTTATTTTATCCACTACCATATACAAGGCATCGATTACTGTATTTCCTGTTACAGTAATCTGTTTTTCATTGATACCTTCTGCCAGTAAGTTTGACTTGCTGAGTGCAGTTGGAGAAAAGTGGTAAGTTGCTATGCGACCGGTTATTTGACGATTCATCTCTTCAGGCCATGGACTATAAATATTATGTGTACGTAGTCCCGCTTCTACATGTCCTACTGCAATCTGCTGATAGAAAGCAGCCAAAGCAGCAGCTGTAGAAGTTGTCGTATCACCATGAACCAAAACGACGTCAGGCTGTACTTTCTTCAACACATCCCGCATGCCAACCAAAACTCGGGCTGTCACATCATACAGATCCTGTCCTTGCTTCATTATATTCAAATCATAATCCGGCTTGATCTCAAAAATATGCAATACCTGATCCAGCATTTCTCTATGTTGCCCCGTCACACAAACTACCGTGTTAAAGATTTCAGGATGCTTCTGTAGCTCTTTTACAAGAGGAGCCATTTTAATTGCTTCGGGACGAGTTCCAAAGACCAATAAGATTGTTTTCATATTTATCTAATTATATTTTTCAATTTCATTAATAGAGGACCTATTTTACTATGAGCAACAAACAGTTTTAATTTCAGCATATGATATTTTTTTACTCTGAATTCTTTTTCTGCAACACTCGCATATCCTCTTTCTTTTATTAATTCATAGCAGCATTTCCTAATCTCAGGCATTCGAGTTGTATGCACCAGATTACCATTTTCTCTAGCAGCATCTTCAATATTGGACAGCTTGTATTCCAGTAGTCCTTCAATATGGCTCCATAGATTTTCAGCTTTTTTATTATTCACCAATACCAATGATACTCCTTTGCTGACGTCCAGATTAGGATATATACGTCTCACTCCCCAGTAATCAGCAAGAGTAAAATCTCCCTGACGTGGGATTTTTGCAAACTTGCAGTCATAACAACTATATCTTAAATTATAAGAATACATGAACGAATGTAAATATGGGCTGAGCGAATATCCATGCAATTTCCGCTGCCTAGTTTTCCCATTTTTTACATATCTGTAAATTTCACAACCTTCCCACCCTTCACAGTCACGAAAAGAGTATGAAATTATTTTCGCTTGTTCTTTTTGTTGCAGATAATCAATATGCCAGTCAAACATTAACTGCGAAGGAACTCCATGACATACCAGATCAGAAGTAATCAGGTGGGCATAATCTTTCCTTAAATATGCCTTTAATCCTGCGACCTGGCATCCAACGCCTGTAAAATAAACCCATCTTCCTTTTTCTAGCTGTTCCTTTATTTCTGAAAAGACACGGCCTATATCGCTTTGTACATACTTAGAACCTCTCAATTTCTGAAGGTCCTGAACAGTTTCAGCCCCCAAATGCTTTAGCTTAAAATCTGCATCAAAAGCTGCGCCATATACGATGCCCCCCTGGCTGATAATCCAAGTAGCAATTGCATAAAAAAGTCCTCCACTCGTACTCTTCATGCGTTCTTTTTCATCTTTTATATAGGAAGCATATACCTTAGGCGACTGTTCATTTTCATATTTAGGAGAAGATACAGGACATACTTTCTCACACAAGCCACAATTAATGCATATTTCTTTATCTATGACAGGATACAAAAAGCCCTCTTCGTCTTGCTTCATTGAAATACAACGTTTAGGGCAAACATTCAGACATGCACCACAAGCACTACATTCTTTTTTATCCAGTGTTCTAAAATACATAATCAATGATTTAAAGCTTTGGTTAAGAATTCGTTTGCCTTTTCTCGCTCTTTTTCTAACACAGAATTTACCATCCCATAGTCAATCTGGCAATCCATCTTCGCATCAGAAATAATCTCATCCGATTCCAACAAACGCCCATTTAAAGCGCATAAATCCAAGATACTAATAATACGTGTTGCATAACCTGTAGGCGCGTATACAGAGAATTGTTTATTTAGATTTATAGAAAAAGCAGTGCCATGGAAAGAGTTTGTTACCACATATTCGGCATAATACATTAAAGACAAGAAATCGCCGGGATTGGCAAAAAAGATTGTTTTATCTGCAAGCTTGTCAGGGAAAATATTCCAGGAGAAAGCAATCACTTTCAATTTTTTCCTATCTGCTATTTTCCGTACAGATTTATAAATAAGTACACGATCATGCGTATTATACGGTAAATACACCAACAAGTATGGTTCGCGGATCATACGCTCCGACATGTAAGGTTTCCACTCATCCGCATTTAACATGAAAGTAGGATCAAGCAAATGCACAACCTCGTATCCCATACTTTCAATCAACTCCTTTGCGCTTGCCTCTCTCACGGATATAGCCTTATAACTATGTAAAGCCGTCTTCATTTTATCATATTCCTCCTTCCCTATCTTCACATTTCCAACCGAAGAAGAATATGCTACCTTAACAGCATCTGCCGGGAAATTCTCAAAGAAATAATGCCCGTCAAACCCTTCATTATAACTACTGTTCCATACCTGATCTGAACCGGTTACATATATATCTGCTTTGGGACAAACTTCTACAAAATTATCGCTTTTATATATTGCCTTAGAAACATTAGCAAATTTTGCCAGATAAGAATTATATATATGATTATTGGCGACAGTTACCGGAAATGCGAAAAACATCTTGATAAAGTTTCTCACTGTTTTTATCGATTGCAAGAAAAAACGTTTCCAAGTACATCGTTCAGGAATATAATTAATGATTTCCGTATCAAATTGATGTCCTTTGAAAACTTTCGCTGTAGCAATCGTTTGCAGGATGGAGCCAAAATTAGCACCTAGATGTATCGTGATTAGCGCAATTTTCTTCATAACACGTTTTTAAAGTTCAGATTTTTATTCGCATGAAGCCATGCACAATTAAATATTTTAGAACTTAACATATTCATTCTTTAGCATGCTATCGCTACTTCTTTAAGAAACATAATACCGGATCAAGTACAGAATGTGCCATTCTTTTCATAATCATCCGATATCTTTCTTGCATGGAATAAATGGATAGCACATCAAAATACTGCTTATCTTTCGATGTTGATTCTATAAATTTTTCTTGTTCTGAAAAAGTCTGGTCCATTTCCTGGCCTGCTTGCATGTCGGCTTTCTTTGCAGCATATTTCTCTGTAAATAGAATCTCAGCCAAAACATCCGATATCTTTCGCTTGGCTTCTTCCTTCCTAAACACAGTGTTGACTGTGTCATAGCCATATACTCCTATAGCCTGAAAGTCATTTGCATCTACCGCTATAGTCGGAATCGATAAATTTGCGGTTACCAGTACCGAATTCGACGTTGCTATCGAAGCACTTACATATCCTAAAAGCTGTTTCGGTATCGGGAATAAATATCCTAATAAATATAAGTCCACATTGTCAACGCCCTCAAATGCGTTTTCAATTTCCACTTCACTCTTACCGTTTGGCGATCCACCTATAAATATCAGATTAAACGATTTATCTGTATGCGACCTCACCACATTCAATATATCGTCTACCATAGGCCTTACATAAGGCTTGTCCAAACGACCAATACTTGTAATAGTATAATCTGCCGGAGCTATCTTGATGTTATTATCTGCCACATCAGACACAACATTCGAGCAGGGAGTTTTCAGTATAAACTGATATTGATCATAGTCATCAACATAATGCTCCTTAAAAAGCCTGCTTAGCGATTTCTTAGAAGCATTTAAACATTCCCTTCGTCTGACCTTAAAGTCAAAGAAAGCTATTTCATTCTCAGAAAAACGCGGAATAGATTCTTCCAGATAGTTTAGAATATGAATTCCATTCAATCGTTGGGCTACCAATTCTCCCCAAAAAGCCAAAGACGTCAATTGGGTTTCAACCACTGTTTCGTCAGCTGCATTGCCGGTTTTCTGGCATATGATAGACAAAACGTGCTCTATCTGTTTGTTTGTATATGATTGAACCGGATATCTCAATTCCGGAAGGTAATTCTGGCTGAATACCTTCAAATTTTCTATCCTTATCACGTCATATTCATTAAAGAAAAAAACATCCACATGCCAGCCCCGCCTTTTCAGATATTCGTACTTATTGCTGATAAACATCTGTGCTCCTCCTATGCGGCCGATAGACGAAGTCAGGAATATATATTTTTTCATAACTAAAACTTTTCCTATTACAAGCGACAAAGATAAAAAAAATAATACTATCACTTGTATCTTATTGCTTTATTTTTTTTATTACAAATGACCGCAATTTCATTTTAGCCTCCTTGGATAAGAACAGATAAGAAACAAGCAACACACTCACTACACTAATAATGCCCACAGACAAAAATCCTGCAATTGTATTAACATCTACCTGAGAATATACAATAAAGGGACCGATAAAAGAAAGAACAAATATAGCAAAAACAATCTTATAGCATGAAACAAAATCCGATATCCGGTAGTTCACATCCCGTATCAGCAAATAAGGCTTTATAATGATTGAAAATCCGATAGCCACGCCAATATAGCAGTATTGCACCCACATCACGTCAAACCCCAATTTTAGCAGCACATAGGCTATCACAAACTGTCCTCCACAAATAAATAAGGCAGATATGGAATTACCCTTCAATTTACCTGCTGCAGTAAGAGGAATGTAAAAGCCCGAGCTAAACACACCAAACATAGAAGACACTATAATACATCTGGTAAAAGCAACTGCATATTCGGGAACTTCCTTTAACCACAACTGCATAATCGGTTCAATCAGCAGAAAAATAGGTATACCGAACAACAAATACAGCTCAAAAACATATATTGACGAATCTAATGTCAACTTTTTAGATTCGTCATACTTCTCAGTCGCATATAGCTTTATGATTTGAGGATTAATAGCCATTCTGAAATTGCTGGTAAATCCTGTAATTCCATGAGACAACTGGGTCGCAATAGACTGAGCCGTTATAACAAATGGCTGGAAAAACATACCGAACAATGTAGTCAATCCCTGGGTTCTCAATGTCTCAGCCAAATGAGCAATGATATTCCAACCAGAAAAAGCCATCAGATTTTTCAGTGTTGCCAGATCAAAATCCTTTGAGAAATGCGATTCGTTCCAATGCCGGTAACAATAAGTCCGATAAAGCGCAGCCACAGACAGCTGAGATATAAACATCAATATAGCATAAAATACCAGTTTGTCTATCGGAGAAACCGCAATCAGAAATGCAATACCCAGTTTCACCAAAGCTTCAAACAAGCTGATATAAGCAAACGCCTTCATCTGTTCGTTTGCTATAATGAGCGAAGTATAAGGTACCTGCGTAAAGGTTATCAATATCGTAATTACAGAAATATGGAAAACCCATAACGTTGCATTCAGACGATCGGGCGGAATAATCGCTTTGTTACATACAAACCACAAACCTGCAGTTTCCATGATAACCACTACCAACAAACCGAGTACCAGATGCGCCATAAGGGTCGTATTGAAAGTTTGCCTCAGCCGCTTAAAATCGCCAATGCCGATATCAAAAGTAAGGAAACGGGATGTAGCTGTAGATAATGTTCCGTTCAAAAAAGCAAGCATCCCCACAACTCCTCCCACTAAATTATACAGGCCATAGTCGTCCACCCCTAATACATCAAGAATAACTCTTGATGTATACAAGGTGACGACCATAATAATCAGCATCCTTACATAAAGGAAACCTGTATTTATGGCAATACGCTTCGAATCTATCATTTAGATGCTATCAGAGATTAGGCTTTCGCGCAAAAAAAATTCTTAATTTCGTCTACAATCATTTTTACTTCTGCATCCTGCAGTTCATAATACATAGGCATTCTTACCAGACAGTCTGCAAAACGGTCACACGACGGCAGATCGGGTATATTGTCGCTATGCGCCCTGTTATAATCGCTCAGGTGAAGGCTCAAATAATGGAAAACCGAACATATTCCTCTATCCTTCAGATATTTTATAAGAGCTGTCCGTTCCTCTATCGACCTGCACACCACATAAAACATGTGAGCGTTATTGGTCGCATAATCAGGAATATCCGGCAAGGCAATGTACCCCTGCTCCGAAAGCCCCTTCAATCCCTCATGATATTGTTGCCAGATAGCCTTTCTGCGATCCTGAATCATATCCAGATTTTCCAACTGCGCATAAAGAAAGGCCGAAATGGTTTCAGACGGCAGAAAAGAAGACCCCGTATCTACCCATCCATATTTATTAACTTCACCCCGGAAGAATTCAGACCGGTTGGTTCCTTTTTCCCAAATGATTTCTGAACGACGGATGAAACGTTCGTCGTTGATGGCCAACAAGCCACCCTCACCCGAAATGATATTTTTCGTTTCATGGAACGAAAACGCAGCCAAATGTCCAATGCTACCCAACGGACGCCCTTTATAATAGGAGTCTATAGATTGTGCTGCATCTTCTACAACCAACAAATTATGTTTCTGCGCAATCTCCATGATTTTATCCATATCGCATGCTACACCAGCATAATGCACCGGAACAATTACTTTGGTCTTGTCTGTAATCAAGCCTTCAATCTTATCTGCATCGATATTCGGATTATTAGCACAACTATCGGCAAATACAATCTTAGCACCTTGACGAACAAAAGCCAATGCTGAAGATACAAACGTATAACTGGGTACAATAACTTCATCCCCCGGTTTCACATCACAAAGGATAGCTGCCATTTCCAAAGCATCGGTACATGAAGTGGTCATTAAAGCTTTTTTAAAGCCATAATGTTCTTCAAAGTAAGATTGACACTTCTTTGTAAATACTCCATTACCAGACAATTTTCCTGTATAGACTGCCTGATACATGTAATGTGCTTCCTTCCCCGTAAGAAAAGGTTTGTTAAATGGTATCATTTTTATATAAATTAAAAAATTAAACTTTTCTATTTTATTTTCTTTGCAGGAACTCCCACATATGTTCCAGGAACATCTATATTATTCAATACTAAAGATTGGGCACCAATTGTAACATCATCACAAATAGTTACACCATCAATTATCGTTGCTCCTATTCCTATAAAACAACATTGTCCAACTCGACTGAATCCTGCAATATTTACTGAAGGCGAACAATAAGTCCCCATACCTATTTGAGAATTATGTGAAATTGCCACACCTGGTGATAATTTCACATTATCTTCTATATTACAATCTTCTCCAATTATACAACCAGGACAAATCAATACATTTTTTCCTATCTTAGCTGTATTATCTATATAAATAGGTTTCGCTATTATTGTTGCAAATGGAATTTTGCCACATAACTGCATAAATAGATTATGTTTAAACCGCGCATGTTTATACCCTATTGCTATAAACAATTGTTCAAATACACGCTGTGTATAACATTGAAGAATATCAGCTAAAGTACCTAATATTGGTTTCCCTTTCACCAATGTATTAACAGGAATATAGTCATCGAAAAAACCAACAACTTCAAAGGTTCTACAGACTTCAGCCCAATGAAGCACTTGAGTACCATAATCACCAGCTCCAACAATTGCTAATTTGATTTTAGAAACTGATGATGATATTTCATCTTTGATTGATATATCTTCTATCATATAATAAACTTACTTTTACTCTTATATATAAAATATCCGCTTCTGTCACCACTGCATTCAATATTCCGTAATACATTATCAGTAATTTCAGCCTCTACTATTTCCGGATAATCTTGACTGTTTTCTATGTATTTTTTAATATATTCTGTTTCTTTACTCAAGAAATAGACTCCCGAACAATGATGTTCTGTAATGACAGGTTCTGTAAACTCTCCCATGGCAACTTTTAGCACACCTTCAAGAAAATCGTATCCCGTAGATAGACGTACAAGTGTGGAACCAATGAAATCACCTCCCATCCGCGCACCAATTTCAATCACTCGGATATCACCATCTTCTGTTATTTTCAGTTCCGAGTGCGAAGCACCATATTCGATATGTAATGCGGTAAGAGCATGCAACACTATTTTCTTTACCCGTGCCTGTATATCACACGAAAGTGTCGAAGGTTGATGATGCTCTAATTCAACAAAATAGGGCTCACCTGTTGTAACCTTATCCGTTATTTGAAGGATGTAATGTTTTCCTTTATAAGAAATGGATTCAACACTGATTTCACGTCCTGTAACAAATTCCTCAATAATAGCAGAATTGCTAAAGGATTCTTTCTTGGCACGTTGTATAGCATCCGACAGTTGTACGGGATCAAGCACTTTTTCAACCCCCCTACTCCCAGAACGGTCTGTGGGTTTTACAATCAGTGGAAACTGGAAAGCTTCTATATGATAAGAATCATGTTCATCTGCTATTGTATAGCGGGGCGAAGGTACTCCATTACGAGTAAAACATTCACGCATCAGATATTTGTTGGTGGTAGTCTCTGAATATTCATCAGGGTTACTGAGGAGTCCCATACGTGAAGCCACATAGTTAACTGTCAAAACTGCCACGTCACTGGCTATAGTAGTAATTCCATCAATCCCTATTCGCTGGCACTCCTTCAGAATATCTTCTTTTTCGACAATTGAAATAGGATAAAAATAGTCTGCATGTTTTTCACATACCGCACCATCACGCCAAGAGAAACAATGCACTTCATAACCCAATTCTTTAGCTTTCAAAACAGCTGGAAGTTGTAAATAACTCCCGCCAATTATTGCTATTTTTCTCATTTTAAGCATTTTACTAATGTATCACTAAGCGATTTAAAAAGTAACATTTTCTTTAAATATTCAATAACAACCGAAATCATCAAACACAATACCAACATAGTTATATAAATCATCAACGGATTTCGCGAATGATATATTATATTACAAAAATAATAATAATAAATGAATGTATGAAACAAAAATATATTCAGACTATGTTTCCCTAGAAAAATTAGACATCGAGAAGCAATGCCACTCTTTATAAAAAGTTTACAAGTTATTACCAATAATATAGCTAGCAAAGAATCAAATAATAATGGATAAGGCAAAAAATTTCTTATTAAAAAAAATATCAAACAGAATATTGACATACTGATTTTAGCAAAGGCATTCTGCAATGATAAGATACGATCAAATAGCTGGCTTTGAGCAAATAAAATACCTAACAAAAATGAAGTTAAATAATATTTTATCGGATTAAGAACAAAAAGAGGGCAGAAAATAATTCCAATAGAACATAATAAAAATACAAATCTCATTTTTTTATATTTAAATAAAAAAGGAAATAATAAATATAGAATAATAATACATGACATAAACCACCAAGTTGGATTCATTCCATAATATCCAAAACTATATGCTAGCCCTATGAAATCAATGAAAGCTTTCAACCAAATATGATGTTGATAAACTTGTTCCAAACTCCTTCCAAAAAATAAAATTCCAATTGGTACAAACAATAACCAAATAAACCAGAAGTTTAACAGCAATTTAACAAAACGAGTTACATAGAAACCTTTCACATCTAGTTTAATATTGTTATATTTCTTTGCTAATCCATATCCAGATAAAAAAACAAAAATGGCCACACAAACTTTACAAGCTATAGCAAATTCTTGTATTAAATTGTATTGATTAAAAATTTTAATATCATCATATTTACCATTTTGTATATAAAACAAATGATGACATAACAATAACAGCAAAGCTATGCCTTTTAAAGCATTAGTATCATTTAACGATAAACCCATCCAATTACTTGATTTTAAAGGAGAATACATAATACTTACCTTTAATTATTTTTATTACATAGAAGAACTATATTTATATCAAGATCTTGCCCCTGTGATAAATGCCGTAAATCTAGGCAAATATCGCACAAGCAAATTATAAATAATCAGCCCTATTGCAATCGTTATTATCGGAGACAATAAGTATATCAATGAAAAACTTAGATCTGCTTGCGGCTGAATATACTTGCACAAACCTTTCATAACGAAAGCTAATGGCATACCATGATAAACAAAAATAAAAAAGCTGCTATTGGTCAAGCTTGCAGGCATCTGCCAATGTTGCTTGCTAATACAGCAAGCAACTAATGAAATGACTACAGGCAAACCTATCAAAATACATACTCGGTGGATATAAACGCTCCATGCAAATTCACTAAAATACCAATTCAATAAAATTGTGATCAGATACCCTCCCATTAAATAAGATATGCTCGAAGAGAAAATAGTAACAAAATTTTTTCGAAATATACTAAAATATGTGCCACTAGCGAAAAAGAAAAAAGCCGTTGTACTAAATCCATCGATAGGTAGCCGAATATCAAAAAGCCAAAATATTGCTAATAGAACAAGTATGTAGTGCTTAAATGACTTAACAAGATAATAAATAATAGGTGAAAAGAGAACTGTAATCATTAAATCACGAATAAACCAAAGTGGATAATTAATAGGATAATTATCACCTGGCACATTCCCATTCCAAAAAGCCTTTAACCAATTTATCCATGTATAATCGGTTATCAACAAATTTCTGCCAGAAGTTAAATTCGATAAAAAAGTTTGAGTAAGTAAAAATAATATTACAACAACCAAATTCCAGAACAAATATGGAATAAGTAAAGTTTTTCCTCTTTTTCTTAATTTCTGGAAATAGACCTTACTTGTAAATAATTCCGTCTTATAAAAAAACAAAAATCCTGAAATAAAATAGAATAAAGGTACGGCTATATCGCCTATAATTCCTGAAATAAAAAATCTAAGATTGTCATAAACAGGAATATTATAGCCATCTGTACAATTTATCCCATTAATTATCACGTTTCCCAAATTGGTATGGATAAAAAGAACTGCAACAATTAAAGGAAATCGCAAAAAGCTGATCACTTCAGATTGTAATCTATCTTTATCGATCATGATGCATTTATATTTACTTCACATTACAAACATTTTCACTTTATCTAAGACTATCAGTAAATAATATATTGCTGTTTTTATATACTCTCTCTAAAAGCGACACAAAACATTGTTTACATTTAAGACTTAAATACTTTTCTCTTCTTCCTTAATTCCTTTTTACTTCTACAAAGGAAGACATTTTTTATGAAACAGACAAAAGATATTTTCTTTTTTGATAAAAGGGTTACATAAAATTCTATAAATACATTCCTGTTGATAACTATGTGCTTTCCTCACCAGACGAAAAGTGTCTTCTTTTTTCAAACATCAAAAACCAAGTAATCCCTTAAACCTTGACACCCTGCCCCCTTATTATTCTAACATTTCCTCACGCGCGTGCAGGTGAAGCTTAACTTTCCTTCACACTTGTGTTAAACCTCACCTACACGCGCGCGAAGAAAAAGTTGGTTTTTCGGGATACCAAGCTGTCAAGCTGAGGTTGAGAGTGCGCCGGAGTATCTATGGCGCCAGCGCACTCTACCGAAATGGGCATCACTTGTTGAAACGTGCCTGGTAATCAGCTTCCAGACTGCGCAACAACTCGATGAGGAACTGCTCCAAAGGGAGAACCTTGCTTGTGCGACAAGCTTCCAGGTAGATGCGAAGGACGGCATAGTATCCGTAAAGTTTCGGATTTACCCCTTTTTTATCTGCTGATAGGTAGACTTCGACATTTGAGCCCTGGCTACTATGTCTTCATCACGTAACAGACGACCATCTACTTTGATAACACTTTGCAGCTGCATAATAAACTCGCCTAGATTTTGATTTTGGAAATAATCTTTATTCATGAGATATTAGTTTTGAGTTAATATTAGACGAGTGCGTAACATTTTCAAGTTAATATATATTAAATTTCCTATATTCTTCCGTCTACAGTACCGACATGTAAGTACTGGGGCGTTTGGCGGTTCCAAAAACTTTGTGCTCCTTTGCGCCAACGGAAGTGTGCGAAGAACTATCGGGACACGGCTTTCGTATTATTTGTCCAACCAAGAATCAACAATGATTATGAAAAACATGATCATCAGCCTGTTTAACGGCTACTCCGGCACTCAGCCGACAGAGACAACCCTGGAAACCATCGTGGAAATGATCCGTAACGACGCCAGCACGGCGGAACACACCGAACGCCACCGCTACTACCGGCAGCAACACATGAATACTGCCGCCGCACGCGAGAAGGCTGCCTGCCCGTGTTTCGCTGTAGCTGTGCGCTTCGAAGGCGGAAAGCGGAAAGAACACATCGCCGGATATACCTTGCTGTGTCTGGCCGACTTTGACCATGTGCCCGAAGAGCGGATGGCCGAATGCCTGCAACTGATCCGGCAGGACGGGCATACCCTGATGGCGTACACCACCATGAGCGGCACGGGCATACGTGTCATCAGCCGCTACGAAAGGAAGGAGCCTTGTGCTACAAGATCGGACGAGGAACTGCACACCCTGGCTTTTGAGACGATGAACCGCCACTACCACGAACTGACTGGGCTGGAGGCCGACGCCAAATGCCGGAATCTTACCCGGCTGAGCGGACTGGCTCACGACCCGGAGGTGTTCTTCAATCCGGAAACAATCCCCTTCGGCATACAGAAAGTGCGGCAAACGGCTTCGGCGAAGCTGACGGCGGGAAACAACCGGCTGAAACGGGCGGTGAAGGCTGCCGAGAAACAGCTGGCGGAAGAGGGCATCGCTTACGTGGAACATCATCACAACGAGTACATCATGCGGATGGGCTACCTGCTGAATGCCTACGGCGTGGACCGGACAATGGCCACACAGTGGGCCACGGAACGTTTCGCCGACTACGACGGCGATGTGGAGGGCATCTTTCACTCGTGTTACCGCCAGACGGACGAGTTTGGGACACGGCGTCTGCCTTCGAAGAAGAAGGAAGGAGGTGAAAGCGACCGCGACTATGCCTCGGTGAAAGACATCGAGGAGTTTCTGGCCAGTCAGGGGAAGTTCCGTAAAAACACCGTGACCGGAAGATGTGAGTTCGCTCCTGCTGAAAACCTGGTGTTTGCCGACCTGACGGACCGCGATGTGAACACCTTGTGGTGCCGCATGTGCAAGGAGAAGAAGGCGGTACGCATCGCCGACCTGCGGTCTGTGCTCCAGTCGGAGTTTGTGGAGCTGTTCAATCCTTTCCTGAACTACATGAGTCAGCTGCCTGCCTGGGACGGCCATACGGACTACATCGGAAAGCTGGCCGCACAGGTGCATGTGAAAGACAATCAGCAATTGTTTGCCACTCTCTTCAAGAAATGGCTGGTGGCGATGATCGCTTCCTTGCTGAACGAGGAGGTGGTGAACCACGAAATTCTGGTGCTCATCGGCCGGCAGGGCATCTACAAGACTACCTGGCTGAACAACCTGCTTCCGCCCGAGCTGCGGCGTTACTTCTACCTGAAGAGCAACAGCCGGAACATCTCGAAGGACGACATGCTGACCCTGGCGGAGTTTGCCATGGTGTGCCTGGAGGAGCTGGACGAGATGGAGAACAAGGAGCTGAACCAGCTGAAGGCGCTTACCACCATGCGCCACGTGAACGAACGGGCGGCATACGCTCACTTCAAGGAGGTGCGACCGCACATTGCCAGTTTCTGCGGCACCAGCAACAACCCGCACTTCCTGACCGACCTGAGTGGAAACCGTCGCTGGATGCCTTTCGAAGTAGAGAGCATCGACAGCCCGTTTGACCATCCGGTGGATTACGAGGGTGTGTATGCCCAGGCTTTCGCGCTGGCTACCGGCGATTTCCAGTACTGGCTGAGTACGGAAGAGATGGTGACGCTGAATCAACATAACAAGCTGTTTGAAGTGCCCTGCCTGGAACAGGAGCTGATACTGACGCACTACCGCCGCCCCCTGGAAGGAGAAGAGTGCATCTTCGTGACCAACGCCCAGATCCTGGCTCGCATCAATGCCGGCTTGCGGCATAAGCTGAATCCCGTAAAAATCGGCATGGTAATGAAGCAGGAAGGCTTCAAAAGCGTACGTGCCGGAGGGAAACGGGGCTATCTGGTGATAGAGCTGTCCGGCGACGAGATCTACAGGAACCAGCAGGCGTTGGGGAGGTATTTGTAACAGGTGGGGGCCTCACCCCCATCCCCTCTCCAAAAGAGAGGGGGGAAGGGTTAAGGAGTTAAGCCGATACTTAAAATAATTGATAATTGATAATTGATAATGGATAATTGAAAATGGATAATGAATTTTCAATTCGCATTTGTAAGACTTGGGTCAACTTATAATCTAAAGGGAGCAAAGCGATAGAGTCTTGTAAGTACGGATACGGTAAACGTGACGGTCGCACACTTCAAAATCACGCTGTAAACGCTGTGCTAATTCTTCCTTACGCTTAATCATGCCAACAACACTCCTTTCTCCAAAGCTTCGCGCACCACTTCGTTATCTTCATAGTCGCCAATGACATCGATTTTACGTTCGCCCAATAAATACTTCAAACGGGCTATCAGACGAATGCGGGCCAATGCACCCTGTTCCTTTCCGACGCTACGAATCAACAAGTCAATATCACCCCCACGCTTCGTATCGTCAAGACGCGAACCGAATAAATATACCTTCACCCGGCTTCCATAAATCTCGCGAGCCGCCTGAAGGATAGTTTTTATTTCATTGCTGTTCAACCTCATAATGCAAATGTAACGATTTCTATGGGAATAAACAAAAAAATCACTTCCTCCTTGACATCCTGTCCCCTTATTATTCTAACTTTCCTCAGAGGGAGAAAGAGGGAGAGAAGTTAAGAACTTAAGGAGTTAAGCCAATAGATAGACTACTCTAAACGCTCAACACTTTTAATTTTTAACTTTTAATTTTTAATTCCAACCGCCCTTAACTATAAACCCTAAACCTTAAACACTAAACCCTAAACCTTACACATTCGCTTGCTAAAGTCCCTCTTTACGGAGCTAAAGTGGATGTTTAGGAGGGCTAAAGTAGGTCTTTGGGGAAAGGATTATCACGGACAACTATTTTTCATTCAATCGGATCAAGCGTCGGATCATCCTATCCAAGCTGTCTGAATTAACTCGTGCTTTCTCTACATCCCATTCATTTTCTATGAAAGGAACTAAAGCCGTATTATATTCTTTTCCTTTGCACCGCCTGCCCTGCGAACCAATCTGTGCTTTTATTTCATCCTTGGACGACTGTAATGCCAGGTTGTGCGTCAGATAATAGGAAGCTTTCAAGGGTAACTGCATTTCTCTCCGTTTTACACTTCCTCCCTGCTTTTGCATAGCCGATGTCGGCATACTTATTTTTAATTTCGCTCCCTCGGGCCGGAAGTTCCCCTTTCACTGTCAATTCGGGAGTATATACAGCCATTATTTTCCGGATGATGGCCTTTGTTACTTCATCCTCACCAACCAGATATATTTCCCTCATATTCAGTCCAAACTAACATTGCCAATATTTTGTAAATTGTCCGGCCTTGTTACAGGCAACACTGCATCGGCCATAGACAATCCGGCATCCAGAACTTCCTTGACTTCGTTTATCCCATCAACCGTTTTCGCCAATGTTCCTTCATCGCTGTTCAACAGCAGAACCACTTCTGTTTCATCAATGCCTTCATTGGACAAAATATCATAACTGTGAGTAGTAACAATTATCTGTCTCGGCCTATGCCGCTGCATCCGTGCTATGAATTCCGGCAACTGAGCCACCACACCGGGGTGCAGATTAATTTCGGGTTCCTCCAATAAAGCGATTCCCTTACCTGCCAATATGGAGAACAGAAGTCCTATCAATCGCAATGTACCATCCGAGAACTGTGCTTCAGTCTGCTTACTTCCTTGAGCTCTCCAATGTAAATACTTGGCTTCCAAATGGTAAAACCCATTTTCATCTTTTACAAAACTCAGGTTATCTAATTGTGGAACAGCACATTTCAACACTTCGTTCACCTTTCTTAGATAACTGTTGCGTGTAGCTTCGTTCAGCTTGCT
>ERZ791620.253-NODE-253-length-32085-cov-2.319638_pt1 | contig 32085 bp, 9 predicted proteins | sample MGYA00509962_ERZ791620 | MGnify/ENA primary metagenome ERZ791620 (study PRJEB30046, sample SAMN00715162) | human gut metagenome | study: EMG produced TPA metagenomics assembly of the A metagenome-wide association study of gut microbiota in type 2...
CTGAACAACTCATATTAACACTTGATTCTCATTTGTATAGTATTACGTCTCATTAGACTTTTGATCTTACCTACTAAGGTATTAAGTGATTCGGAAGAGTTAATTACTAATTCCTTCATTCTGTTACTCTGGTTAGGAGTATTTATTACGAAGTAATTGTCACGTAACCTTAATGAATCCTCATCTTCCATATTTGGTACTTCATCTACCATATAGTAGTCATCTCCGCTTCTCATATATAGAAATAATCTACCTGTATCATCGTCTTTAATTCTAATGTATTTATCCCTAGCTCTACCTTTAGAACTCTCACTTACTATAGGTGCCATCCTAATAAGGGCATCCTCCAATGAGAATGAGTCCATGTTAACATCAAGCCAGTAGTCAGCGTTACCTACATAATTATGAAAGTCAGTTAACATATCACTAACATCAACTCCATCTATTGTATTAAATAGGGAAGTTAATCTGTCAGCACCGTACTGATTCTTATTAACTACTAGATTATACAAAAAGAACCAATCTGTTAAAGATACTCCTTGAAGTTCTATCTTCTTAAGAGCAGCAAAGTCTCTTTGGTATCTACTAAATACTGGATCTGTTTCAGTACTTAACATATTAATTGGCAACTTCATATAAGTTACATTAGATCTAGTAAATGGATCTAATCTTCTGTTTCTACTTAATCCCTGTATGAAGCTATTAATAAGTAAGGATCTTACTCTTTTATTACCTACAACTCCGTTCTTTAATGCAGGAATTACCTCTCTTTCCATCCACATTTTAAAGTTAGCAATTCCCTCATTAGTAGACAAATTAAATACTTCTCCACCAGGACCAGCTGAGTGTATAGTCATGTCGGATCCTATGTATTCCTGCCCTTCTTCCAATCTAAATACTACGTTTCTACGTGTAAGCCAATTATTAATTAGAACGTTATCAATATGAGATGCTAATGCGGCTAATTGCTCCTTTTTAACAGCTCTACCGTAAACTGGATTCTCTTTAATAAGGGCTTCTCTGTAGGAATTTACCAGATTAAACTTAGTGCTTATATTTATGTCAGAAGTATCAGTAAGATTATAAATATCAAACAGTGCTTTGAAATGAGGAATTTTAGTAATCATGTCAAATATGTTCCAAGTTCCCTTAATAATATTATAGTAATCAATTGTAGTCTGTCTGTAGCCATTATTGACTGGATCTAAGAACTTTCTAATACTAAAACCTCCATTTACTATATTCTGAGACACCGCATCTTTAACTATATTTCTGACCGCAGTTTCTTCTAAATATGGCTTCTCTTTCAATACATTAACAATTAGTTCATCAACATTAAACCCATTACTGCTAGTTAGATACTTACGCTCCCTATTAGTAATAGCTGATTCATAAGTATTCAACATTGCCATTTTACCTGCAATATCAGTTGGCATACCTTGATTTAACCCGTAGAATCTACCAAGAAGTTCAGTCTCTCTTGCATCAAAATTAATATTCTTAAATTCAGTGAATTTGTCCGGATCTATCCTTCTCTTCATCTTCAACAAGTATTCATATTCCTCTAGGAATCTAAATTCTCTAAAGTTCTTAGCAGGGAATATGTCTTCGATGCTACCATTATTAGCAAATCTATCTTTAATTTCTTGAATCCACTCACCTCTCTTGGCAAACATTCCAGGATTATCAACAGACACTCTAGCATATAATCCCTTCAGTCCGTCATTATTTAAATAGTTTCTAATATTAGGACCTTCTTCTAATGACCTAATTACTGAGTTAACAGATGCTGTTTCGTGATATTCATCAAATACGTTAACCTTCATCAAGTCATTAACCGTCTGCACTGTAGGTGTAGTCATTAGATTCTTTGCTATATCATTAAAACTGAATCCTAACATAATCATATGTAAATACATACCAGCTAGATTAGGACCAGCATTAATTTTAGATAGAATCAACTCCTTGGCATTATCGGTTGCAGCAGATAGTAAAGCTGAGATAACCAATGATTGGTCAGGTTGTACTCCTAATTGCTCTTGAATAACTCTAGAAACATCTTCCTGAGTTAATTGTTGCTCAGTAGCAGTCCTAATTAGGTTCTCCCAATAATTCTTCTCTGGAGCTAAATCAGTAAAGTTAATGTTGGCCATTATGTTTCTGAGGGTATCTACAGTAATTATTTTGCCATCCTCTGACACCTTGCTCTGAATACCTTTATAAACATTAGAGAAGAACATGTTGTTCATCCACTTAGAATCTCCACTTCTAATGCCTTCATTAAAATAATAACAGTTAGCAAAGAATACTTTCTCACCAACAGCTGCAATACCAATTACCTGTTTGCCATCCATATTCTGCATCTGCATTACCCATTTAGCAGAAGGAGACATAAGAGTAATTTTGTTAGCTTCCTTACCAGAAGTAGAATTCTCAGCAGCAGCTTGAGGATCTCCCATTTCAATTGGAGAATATGCTTGAGTCATATTCTTTAGGTCTTGGATAATGTTACTAATACTAGCCGATACAGAGTTTCTAAATGCAGGCAAAGTATTAATAGCTCTTATCTTCTGACGACCATTCTTTACTCTTCTACCGTTCTCATCACGTTCTTCAGTCATGTACATAGAATGGTTATTTATTCTGCTTAGAATAAAATCAGCATTCTTAGTGTCCGACCCAGTATAACTTACTAAGTTAGTATCATCAATTGCAGTAAGTAACTCAGCTATGATCGGTAGAGATTCTGGGTTATAGAAATTCTCCTCATTAAGCATTTCCACGTAATTAGTAATATCTACAGCTCCAGGAGCATGACTATATGCATATAGTTTACCATTAGGAGTAGGTAGTCTTTCAGACATTCTAAGAGCTTCTATAGAATTGAAATTGAAGTATGGAGACCATCCTATATAATTACCATTAGTATCAAAGTCATAACCCATTACGTAGGCTTTATCAATATCCGTTTAACCTCATACCTTTCAATATGAGACTGACTATATCATCACTCTATCTCTAGAGTGTCTCGCACTTCGGAACCAGCTTTCTGCTGTGCTATAAATTCTTCTTTAGTAAAGTTATCTCTAATTTTATAGAGTAATGATGGAACCTGTTCTATATATGGACGTATAATTTGTATGAACGCTGCACAATCAGATTCAGTGGAACTAGCAATAGAATAAGTTCCCTTTCCTTCTTTAAAAGGTCTAAATTGCACATCCCAAACTTCTTTGAAATAATCAATTACTACTTGAGCTGTATCTAAATCAACACACGTAGCTATTTTGATTGTATGTTGTATTGAGCTACGCTGTTTTGAAGTGTTTACGTTTATACAACCATCATCCATATACCATATAGCTAACCCGATAGGGGTAAGCCAATTCAATAATCTTCTAGTAATATGTTTCTTAGGAGTATAGACTGTTCTCCTTAAGGCTTTTATAGTTGGGTTAAGTGACATCTGAGAGTATAAAACTTTGTTTCCTTTATTATATCCACATGTTGATATATACTCCTTAACACCATTGTTCTTAAACCCAAACTTGTTTAATAAGTCTATCTTCCATTCTAGAAACTCTCTTTGAGCTTCAGAATGACTTAGCTTGAATACATAATTACTAGATATTGTTCCATCTCCTAAAAGAAGGCCTACAAGTAGGCTCTTTTGTTCTTTACTAAGTTTCTTTGTTATTCTTCTAGCCATTTACCTAATATTTTGAGTTAAACATTAGATAAAAGTTCCTACTCCCTTACGGGATAGTCGATGAACTTTCATCCTTATAAACACATAGATATTAAACTTTTGTCAATTAACTAGTCTTATTATCCAAATATTTATCTAGGATGCTTAGCTGCGGATTGTCCAATCTTAACCTTTTTTACTTTACCAACAATAGTTAATTGCCGCCACTAGATGTATTACTACTCTAGTTTAGTAGGTTAAGCTCTAAGGAGTTCCCCGTCAATTCACGAGATTTATTATAGTGACTACAATATTAATATGTCACCTAACTAAACAGTTAAAATTAGGTCAATAGTCACTTCCCTGTAGCCAAGTTTGCCAGTGAGATACATGCACTACATTCTTATCAGAATCATTAAATGCTACTGCTTTCATTTTCATAAATGATTGCATAGTCTGTGCCGGAATACGAGCTACAGTAAATTCAAGAGATTTCTGGAATGATACAAACTTCTTCTTAGCAGCAGTAATCTTTCTAGATTTCTCTAAAGCCTCTAGTTCATAAGCTATTTTAGATACGCTAAAATCATCTTTAACTAATGCTTTAGTATATGTGTCATATAATCCTTTCAATAATCTGTCACTTCTGTCCTTACCCTGTTCTATAACTCCTTGTAATGTTGCCTTGTCTTTAATATATTGACTAATTTTAATGGAATCAAAATCGTCAGTTTTATAAATATCCATTACATTATCGGGAGTACTAACAACTAAAACTTCTTCAACAGAATTACCATCAATCGCATTATAGGATGTTACTAACTCATGATAATTACCTTCAGCATCGTAATATCCGCTTTCATATAATTTATTGCCATCTTTATCTATTCTAAAGATACTATCTCCAACTCTCATGAAGTCATCGTCAGTAAGAGTTTTATTAACTGATAGCTTATCTATGATAGTAGTAGATGTATTAAATGCAATATATACGTGTTTACCACTTCCTCTAGTAAATGCTATATCAAATAATTTAGTTTTAGGAGTATGATATTTATCATACTTATTAACAAAGAATTGGTATCCTTGTGTAAGTACATCATTAATACTATCATTAGGACCTAAATTAAATTGATTAACATATAACTTACTAATTACTAATTCAGCAGGATTATTAACTAGATTTTGAATTGGAATAGCTATATTACCATTAGGCAGTTCCATTAAGTATCTACCTTCCGGAACGTATTTCTTGCTAAATGCTACTGGATCTTGATTATATTCCAATAACATATCTTCAGTAGCAGTCATATACCCTTTATCTAGTAACATGAATGTATTCTGAACATCAGCCTGTAATTTAGCTCCTATTTCTTTAGGAAGCTTCTTATACTTCTTACGTTCAGTAAACGATGCTTGTATTGCTGGCATATCGAATATACTATGTCTCTTGCCAGTTGCATCATCCCAGTATATTTCGGCAGGTTTCAAGTCTGTAGGTCTAGTAATGTCAGTATAAAATGTAGAGAAATTCTTCTTGACGAAATTATAAGAATCATAATCGTTTACATATACTAACATATACTCTCCTTCGAGTTTCCATCCATTATCTTCCAAGAACTGAGGTACAGTTAATGCTATATCTCTATTTAGTCTCTCTAACTTAGACAGTGCCTTATTAAGGTTATCTTGAGCCTTAGATAGTTCAACCCCTTCACTATCTCCTCTATTAGCTTGATCAACTAGTCTAGTATACTTGCCAACTTCTAATTCGGCAAACTTTTTATTTCTAGTAGCGTCACTATTAATCTTGGCAACTACACTAGCCACTTCTTGGATAGGTATTTTAATTCTATCTCCAGGTAGTAATCTATCAATAGAATTAGCTGGTTCAGATTCAATTTTAGCCTGCTCTCTTTGTAAGTATTCATCTACTGATATTCCTTCATCAGCTGCAATTCGATATAAATCGTCATATCTATAATTCTGCCCTCCAATTCTATGTACCTGTATGATATTATATCCAGGAGCCATAACAGCACCCATACCTGGGAACTTTCTTTTAATAGCAGTCTTATTGATGTTGGACGTAAATGTAGATAAAGCCTTAGCAAATATAGAAGGATCACTATAAGGAATCTTATAAGCGTCAGCTCCATGTGAAGTTCTACGTTTCCTATCTAAAGCAAACTCCTCCTTAGCTTTCTGAATGATAGTTTTGGCAGTTCCTAATTCATCGCTGTTCTTATTTAATTCCTTAATAATAGCTTTACCAAATATCTCATACAAGTCTGATTTGACATCAGGATTATCAGTAGGTTTTATTCCAGTAAGAACATATACAGCTTCTTTAATATTACCTATAGAAGCTAATGCAACTTTACCTAAGCTTTTATATGCATTCTTAGCCATATCATGAGTAAATCCCATAGATTCAAGAGCTGAAATTACCTGAGAGAACTCGGTCATTGTTGACTGATGTTCTGGGTCGGTAACTACGTGGTCAGCATCCATCTGCATACCTAAGCCATCAGTATTAAAGTGCATTGTCATTAATGGAGAATCATCATACCAAGAGCTATCTGGATTTATATTTTGAGCTCCCACTTTAATTGCAGACTTATTAACTAAGTAAGCAATCATTTTATATTTGAGTGGCTGGTTGGTATTGCGTTGAGTAGGTATGTCTCCATTGGCTTTATACTGTCCTATATTATTAACATAAGTAGCAGTTACGGCTAATGAAGCATCGCTATATGCAAGTTCTCCATCTCTAAGTGATTCACTATAAACTCCTCCTAAAGCAGCATGTAATTCAAATAAAGAATTAATTGGAACGTTAGTATCAATTAATACATTAGCGGCACCTACTGCTTGTATTGGATTTCCATTTATATCTACCAACTGCTTACTAATATTATACAGTCCATTTCCTACTTTGTCTAGTCCTAGTATCTCATAATGATTGTTACCGTCTCTGTAAAATATTCTATCACCTCCAGTGACATCTCTTAGAGTCATTGGCTGACCAAATAAATTTACAGTAAGGTCTACATTAGCAGGAACATCCCAATCAGCTGTTGATTCACTCCATTTAAAATCAGACATCTTCTTGAATAAATTATATAATTTAATGTCTGATGTTAATGATTGACGAAGCCTTTCATTGTAAGCAGAGAAGGTAGCAAACTTTAATAAAGCTGCTGTACCATATCTTCCATTATAATCATGTCCAATAGGTTTCTTATCTTCTCCTACAGATGAATCTTGTAATGATAAGTTCTCCAAATAAGACATAATAGGATTACACCATGCAGAACCGTCATGTGCATCCACTTCTGCAATTTCACCTTTAAAGTTATATACAGGAGCTCCGACATCACTCATTACAGCTATTCTATACCAGGGTGGTACTCCAGTCAAACTATTCTGATGTAGATACTGTAATGTAGCTGGTACAATCACATTACGTTTTAACTCAGCAAGTTCTCTAGAAGAGTGTTCCATTTCTATTCCGTTAAATGAGTCAGGATCTAAACTACCATATTTAGCTTTATTTGGATGTGCAATGCTACTACCAGTAGTTACTAGTCTAAGGTTCTCTGATGTTAAGAAATCAGCTACAAAGTACCTTTCAATTAGAGGATTTAGAGTAATTTCTACATCATCTCTTAACCAATTACTATCTAAATCAGATAGTCTAGTAATATTAGTATTACCCTGTTTAGCTAATATAAGTTCTTGAGTATTCTCATTTACCCATAGTCTTTTATCAGCTCCTAATAACTTATCCGCAGCCTTTCTAAGAACTGTATTACTACGTCCGTTGGCATATACTAAAGGGAATGACATATTATTGTCAATCATGTCCTTAACAAACTTCTTACGTTCTCTAAGCATAGCTTTGTTAAACACATCCTCTTTAGCATACATTTCTGTAGCAAGGAAGTTTAAAAGTTTATTAGGAATCAGGCCTTTCTTAGTTTTGCCATTGAGTTCAAATGACCCTCCTTTATTAGTGTGAACGTTATCAATATTAGGGACTCCAGCAGCATAAGACATATTAGTGTACTCACCTGATGTAGTAACTGCTAATAAATTAGTAAAGTCTTGGTAGTCAAGTACATCTACCAATGAAACTGGTTCTTTAATATCAAGAGAGTCTAAAGCACCTACTATACTACTAGCATCCATAAAATCACCAGCTGCTTGTGCTGCATCTAATGCTTGTAACAGTCTGTTTCTTTCTGAATCTAGAGATTCATTATGTTTAGCTGTTTTAGCATTCTCAGCATCCACTTTACTCTGTTTAGATAGTATTCTGTTTGCAGCCTCAGGATTAATAGCCTGCAATCTTTGTAAGTATGTCTCTAAAGATTGTCTGTATACTTCTTTATAGTCACCCAATACATTATTGAATACTTCCTTATAGTAAGTTCCTACAGTTCCTTTGATAGCACTAATAATGTCTTTAGTAGGTGAAGTAAGTAAATTAATAAGTAATGGCTTACCATTCTCATCAAGTACATCTATCTTATCTACACCAAGCTTCCACATTACAAATGTTCCCTTATCGGAATATACAGTAGGTTGTACATTGATAGTTACAGGTGCATTGCCATTCTTTGGTCTTAATAAGTTTCCATAGAAGTCATATACTAACGAAGAATATCCTATTTCTGCAACCGAGAACTTAGTAGCACTCTTCTTTATTCCATTTCTACTAACTACATCAGTTTTTATGGAAGTTCCCATTAGCATATTAGGATTTCGTCCAAATAGCGTATTCTTTAAAGCAGAACTAGGATTATCAAGTATATGCTTTTTAACGTAGCTCCTAGTCAGTCCAGCTAAGTTAGCAATCCTGCTGTTAGGTATATTATTACCTTCAGCATTCTTAATAACTGACTTATATATTTCTCCAGTTACTACCTGTTCAGCTGCTACAATATCATTAAGTATATTAATTAAATTAGGTCTAATAGCCTTTAATGAGTTTGAGGCTTTATCGTAGTAGAACCTTTCATTATTATCTCCTAACTTCTCATTGTAATAGTTCAGAGTTTCTATATACGAACGTAATGATAAATTCTCAGGATTATTATTTTCATATCCATCATATACTGTATTAACAAATGCAGAACTGCTTGCAACAGCTACTAATTTATCAAGATTATTAGCTTCATTTGCATTTCTAAATGCAGCTAGTAAATCTACATTACCTCTTAAGAATCCTGTATTAGCAAAGTCATCTATAAATTCTATTAAAGATACATATAATCTTTCTCCATCAGTAAGTACCTGTGGATTGTTCTCTTCATATATAGCTTTTAACTTAGTAAACGAAGGTTCTTCTAATATAGTATTTAGCCTTCCAAATTTAACGATATCAGAGTTTGATAATTCAAGCTTTCTTTGTCCTTTACTACTAACTGCATTGCTGTTATAAATTACAGTAACCTTTTCTCCTTTATATGGTAAAGTAAAAGAGACGTCGCCAGTAGTAGCGTTACTAACAGATATTCCCCACCTATTTAATAGGCCAGTTCTATCTGCCATAAGTTCGTTAGCAATATCAATATCATTCTCTCTCTGTATTTTACGTCTATTTACATTAGATTGCTTAATTTCAGAACTATCCAAATCTCTAGTATCACTATTAAGAGCATATTCTACATATCTGGCATTGTTAGTTCTATCTACAACTCCAGATATAGAATCTAACAAATCGTAAGTAGTGATAGCTTTAGAAGTAAGATAGTCTCTATTTGCAATATTATATAAAGAGTTGAATTTATCTTTGTTATAGAACTTATCATAGATAGATTTAAATACGTTAAGATCGTTTACTTGGAATACCTTAGACCTAGTATCACTATTTAATATTTCCTTAAGAATTTCTCCTAAGTAATAATTAGGGGCGGAATGTAAATTTAAAACTAAATCCTGTAGTCTCTCTCCAAAGAACATAAAGTTGTATTCGTCTTTAATCTTGCTAAAAGAGTGAACGAATTGTTTTAAATTTAAATACTTGTCACCTATCTGCTCTCCAGTAACATGATTAATTACAGGAGTTTGTTCAATAAGTAATCTAGACACATTACCTATTTCAGATAATGCATCTACATTCTCATTAGTTCTCCATGTTTTAACCATATTAGAACCAGATCTAAATTGGTATTTATTAGTGCTCACAGGTAGTTCTATTCCTACATATCCCCTATTCCTAATTTCCATATTCTTTCCGAATAAGCTTTTAAGAATAGTATCGAAGTTACCGTTAGATAGAACAGCCCATGCATTGAATCCATCCACTAACATCTGATTCTTATAGAATCCTTCTATGTTTCTCTTCTTAGATACGAATGCACTGTCTAACGCAGATTTAGATATGTTTTCAAATATACTAGAAGCGGCATCCAGAACCTTCTGCATATTCTCTACATTAGGAATTCCATCTAGGTAAATAGTATCTAGTATAGATGCATCAGTTTCTATACCTTCTTCAGAATTAGCTAATTTAATATAGTCGACTAATTTCTTAAATAAGGTATTCTTGTATTTAGCAATATAAACATTTAAATCATCATTGCTCTTAATAAGTCTACCGTCAGCAAAATTAACTAATGATGCTTCTATAATATTATACCTAAACTGATTCAGCATATACTCCTTAACTACAGAAGCAGAACCGTAAATATCACTAATGGATGGAGTTGCAACTCTTCTCTCCAATGGTTCTTCAATTACTTGAATGTCCTCAGGTTCGTCTTTAATGACAAGACTCTTGTCAACTTCCTCTACTGTAGAGGTTTCCGGATTAATACTGAATTTGGAACTTAACGGTACAGCATATTCAGCTAATAATTGTTCCTTCTGTGCATCTGTTAATCTTCTGGATGTTTTAACAAAATCTTCTAGAACCTCAGAAAGCGAGACATATTCTGCCTCGCTCTCCAGGTTAAATAGTCCAGTATTCTTCAAACTGTTGTAGAAGTCGTCTATGAAATTAGCAGTAGATATTACTGGCTCTTTCCTAAACTTTAATACTGTACTTCTTAGAGCAACCTCAGCATCAAGTCTGTGTTGCCCTATGTCAAAGTTAGTACATGCCATTTCTTATTAGATATTAAATTTACATCCTTGACTATCAATAATGTTCTTATTGGAAGCTAAAGAAGATATGTATTCTTGCACGTCAATTAAATCATCATTGTCTAACTGCTCATCAGTCAATAATCCTTCAAAATGGCTGTCAACTAGTTTGGCTTTATCCAATATAGCCTGAGCCTGCTCTGGAGTTACTGATGATAGAGACATTAATGTGTTAATCAAGTCAGCAATTTCAGATTCCCTAAGATTATCAAAATCGTTAAGTGTATCTGCGAATATCTTTAACTTCTGTTCTCTAGTTGGATCAAATGGAATTTCATACATAGTTGTATCTGCAATTTCTACTTTACCATCGAGAATAGAACCTTTTATTGTTTGTCCTCCCTGCAAAGTTACTGTAAATTCCTCTAGATTACTACCATTATATTCAACATTCTGAATTGCAGAATTATCAATAGAACCATCTACTTTCTTAGGTAGTACAGAGGGACTCTTCTTATTTATTTCATCTAACAGGGTAGAATAACTATTTATAGTTAATAGTCCAGTGTCAAGAACTGTAGTATAAATACTTAATACAGTGTCATTATTCATCTTTAATTGTCTATTATTAACTGCATCAGAAAGCTTGACAGCTACTGAGCTACTATACTCTTTAATGATATCATTAATAGCAGCATCCCCTTCAGTCTCATATCTAGATTTAGCTCTGTCAGCTAAATCCTGTAAGGATTCATATCCACTTACATTAGACAGAGCTCCCATAGTTGACAAATTCATTCTGGAATTGAACTCGTCTCTCTTAGCATGTAATATATCATCCTTAAATTCTACTTCTTTTAAACCAGTAGGGTCTATAGTAATTTCGAAATTAGGACTTTCTATAGCTACATCTATATGGAACTGATCTAAGTTATTTCTAGTGGGATAGAAATCTGAGGGTTGACTGTCATGAGATGTCTGAAATCTTGGAGTATAGAATATTCCATCTATAAATGGAGCATATGTTGTAGTAGGAGCACCTTCCTTAATAGTTGGAGTGCCATGTAATATAACATTGAACATATTATTAAGTACAGAAAAAGCACTGGTCCTACCTGCATCTCTGACAGCTTCACCTATGCGAACATTAGTTGCTTCTAGTCTAGTTTCTATAGGTTTACCATCCGGTCCTTTTGCAGTAAATGAATAAGCATCACCTGCTTTATAACCTTTAGTGTACATCTTATAGATAGAGGATAGCAAACTAACAACTTTAAAAGATCCTCCCATATTTCCTAAAGCTGCATGTTTGACAGTTCTTACTCCATCACTGAATTCTATCTCTCCATTATCAGATATAAGTTGCTCTAGGATATTATCCATATTTCTTCCTTCTGTTCTAATTGTGAAATTAGTATCCTTAGGAAGTGAAATGTATTTACCTAAAACATCAAATATTTCATTTAATATAGTATATTGAGCCTTAGCAACTGCTGGATCTATATATACTCCATAAGTAAGTTTTCTAGATACTTTACTACCTGCATTGAATTCTTTCCATTCGTTCTCACTAAGATTTATAGGTCTAACTACCATACCTGGAGCATTAGCCTTAATAGCATCAGCATAAGTAAGTCTAAACATAAATCCATTATAAGTAGAAGGATTCCAAGGAACTCTTTTAGCCCCATTAACTACAGATTGGTCTAGCAGTCCATTGAACTTATCAACTTCAGTCTGTCCCCTTACTTCACTCAGATTATTAGTAGACACATATGTCTTATAAGCATCTAAGAAGTTGTTAAGTCCGGCTCGATAATTCCATAATGCTACTAACATTCTAGCCGCTGTAGTATTACTTCCATATGTACCTATATAGTCCTTAACCTGCTGTATATCAAGTTTACTCTTGCCATTATCGTCAGTACTAGTTAAATCACTGAATGATAATGTAAAGTAGTCATTTATAAATGAACCATTAGGGGTAGCTACTATAGCTCTAATGATTGGCGGTACTCTATCTGCAACTTCTGCATTTGCCTCTTCATTAGAAAGACCCCTTGATTTAGCTTCATCAAATGCTCTTGCTCTCTTCTTCTGCATTTTGATATACATATCTGCTAGATTTGATTCAGTAACTTTCTCCCCGTCTATTTTGAGATGCTTATTAGTAGTTGCAAATACTATACCTTTACCTCTGACTGATTTATCGATCATAGCTACACCACCCTGTCCAGTATATCCATACATAGGACTTATTAGAGCATTAGGAAAGGCTTCTTGTAACTCATTAAGATTCCAAGTTTGACCTGGTACCTCTTTTAGTCTAGTTGCCCTAGAGAATGTAATGTCAGATTTATTGATTTTAAAGTATTTAGAAGATGTTGGATTAGACCATTCTTGCATGTTCTTATACCACTTCCTATACTTAGATATAGCAGCATCTAACTTGTTACCATGAGCTTTATCCCATTTCTGCCAAGTGTCTGGATTAGTAAGTTTACCCATAGTAAACTGAATATCCTTACCTCCATCTATACTGACTCTGTAAACAATATTAAATGCAGTAGACTCTACTTTAGTCTTATCATAACCTTGTTTGTCTCTAGCTATATCTGTTCCAGTGGTACTAGTATCGTCTTTACGAACTTCAAGATAGAAACTTCCATTATTCCATACATCTAATCCTAACTTAGCTAAATATGCATTACCACTATCAGACAGTCTCTGTAAGAAATCTTCATCAAACTTCTCACCAAATGTTAGGTAGTTTCTAATATCCACCAATAATGATTTAGGAGTAATCAATTGATTAGCAGTGTAATGAATTCCATTTTTAGTAAAGACGTTTAAATCATCTATAATATCATCTTTAACTACTCTATCAAATGTTCCGTCCTCATTCTCTAACATACCATATCTCATATACCATCCATAAGCCCTAATTCCAGACATAACACCCTCTATTTCTGAATCTAATACAGTAGTCTTCTTTCCATCCAAGTTACCTAATAACTCATTCTCTATAGGATTATCTCCTTTAGGTTTGGAAGGACTTTTAGGTGTATAAGGAGCAGCTGGTTCAGGAGATTGAGGTGTTTCTTCAGAATTTATTGGAGAAGGAGTATACCCTTCCAATTCTGAATCCAAAGCAGCCATTCTGATTTCTTTGAAGGTGTTAATAATACGTTCCTGACTAGGAGTTACAGAAGTTCTATCTTCCTTAATAAGATTCTTCTCTTTTACATATGCAGATAATCCATTATTAATAATGTAAGTTCCTTCTTTAGAACGAGACATCATAGTATAGAAGGATTTAGCAAAATTAATAAGGTCTGCCCAGTCAGTAGAATCGTATTTAGCAAAGTCTACATCAATAATGAAGTGAGCAGCTTCTGAGCCTTGTACAGATTTAGGAGTGTATACCTTGATTCTACTATCATTCATTCTCTGAATTAACTGATATGTAGGAGAGTTTTCATTATCATATACATAACCTATTTCACCATCAGCTTCCAATAATGCCTTAATATCTTCCTCTGAAATTTCATTTACTATCTTCTCTCCATTTAGTGGATTGTCATCGTCTTGATAATGTTTCAGAATTAAATTACTAGTAATTTCATTGAATATTCTATCTCTAACTTCTGCATCATTATCAGCGGTCACATTGTCCTTATTAAAGTTGATCCTACTAAGAATTGCATTAACCTGCTTATTATTATCGTCTTTCTGAACATTAGTAATACGTAAGCTAATATCCAGTTTAGGAGTTCTAACCGTTAATGCTTCAGTTGGTTTAACATTATATATACTAGTTTCTACATTCTCATATCCATTCTGATTTAAATCCCCTAATAGTATTATTGTAACACCATTCTTGGATGCCCAATCAGATAAGAATTGCATATAAACACTATTAACCCAAGTAGCTTCATCAATAAACAGCAATCTAGGAGTAGCATTATCACTATATTCTATATCAGACTTAGCAACTGCTACAGTGTATCCTTGCTTAAGTTCATTAAATTCTACCAAGTCATATAATTTAGATTCAGTATTAGAGCTATTAATGTCCTTACTAAGTTCACCATAAGTCTCATCACCTAAGACATGTCTCATTAAACCTTCTACAGTAAAAGACTTTCCATCACTTCCTAGAGAACTTACCAAGTTATTAACTTGTTGCTCAGACGGACCTACCTTCCACACAGTAGAATTAGGGTTAATTTTAGTAACAATTCCCTGTACCAACTTAGCAATTACTGCTGTTTTGCCAGCACCTCCGATACCATTAACCATTACAGTATTGAAGTACTTTAGTAATTCACTACCGGGTTGGCCTTTAGGAACATCAATATTATCTATGGCAGCATTCATTACTTCTGGGTTAACTGCCATAGCTGTAGACATGTAAGCAGCATATTCTTGGGCAAATAAGGGAGCATAGGTAGCTTCTGAATCAGCAAGAGTTTCTCTTAAATAGTAATCAAAATCAGACTTCTTAAATGCTAATGTGGCATGCAACCACATATAAATATCAAAGTCTTCTATATATTCCGTTTCCGGGCTAAACCTAGTGTTATTTTGATTTACTAAACTAGACATATTGAATTTAGCCCCTAAATTAGAGAACATAGCTTTAAGTACTGTATTTACTGATTCTCCACTTTCAGATACTATCTTATGGAAAGCATCATAAAGCTTATTCTGTAAGTTAGCCAATTCGACGGATATTGCTGGATTATCATAAGCTGCTTCGTCAATATTGTCCAAGGTTGGGGTAGATATTTCATCTAGACCTGCAAATAACTTGGTTCCGTTATATTCTAAGTCTTTTAGGAATCCATATTTACCATTACCTCTTAATACATCGTATAGCAATTTAGATATCTTTTGACCAGTTCTAGCATGTTTACTAAACTGATTTACCCCATTCATTATAGATAAATCAGTTAAGAACAGCAACTGATTAATAATTTTATCCAATTCTATATTCATCATGGCTGCTACATCGTCCCTAATAACTCCATATTTCTCTTCTTTAGGGATGTATGTTTCTAAGAAGTGGTTCATAAGAGCATTATGTCCAAATGGCCTATCAATATCCAAATCAGCAGTAGAACTAGAATAGATTACTGATTTAAGCATATTAATTGCTGTAATAGCATCTTCTATTTCCTTCTCTTTGTTGCCATCTAAAACATAATCAGATATAGTAGGAGCTGCCTCAAATCTTCGTTGCTCATTCTCTATAAGGTCTATAATATTAGAAGTGCTTCCGAATACAGTTCTAGTAAAATCCTGAAGATAATCATACACTGGACTAGTTTTAAGTTTAAGCACATCACTACGTAGTTGCAATACTGTTGCATTGTACGGGTTGGCTAGTACTTCGTTATTTATTTCTTTAGCAGCATCCTGATATATCTTCTCCATGTTATTAATACGCTCTTCAGTGTACTTCATAACATTATCTGCATCTTCAGACTCATAGTATTCTCCTATAGCATCAAAGTAATCTAAAGTTGCATTAACAAGCTGTTTCTTGTACTCTTCAGAATTAATAACATCATGGATTTCTTTGTTTATGTCTTCTAAGTTCTCTCCATTAACTTTCTCTAATGTTTCTATTAGTTTATCCATCAATGGATCAGGAAGTAAGTTACCACTAGCATCGACGTTTCTACTAATAATCCCATTAGCGAACATATTACCTAAAACAGTCATAACTGCTCGTTCGTTAGAGATTTTATCACCAAGAACACTAAGTAGTAAGTCTTTAGTCTCGGCATCCATAAATCCATAGCCTTGTGCCATTTGAATTACTCCTTGAACTCTTCCTAACACTTCTTGGTTGTACAGTTCAGTTTGTTGTAACCTAGCTTCAGCCTCTTCATCAGATTCGTTGTCCTTTCTGTCAAATACTTGTCTAGTAAACTTCTTATTAAGAACCCAGTCAATGTTACGGTCTACTCCAAATCTAGATTGGAGTTCTTGCTCAGTAACATCCTCCAGATTAAGTCTATCTATAGTAGCCTTTAAATCAATCATAGTTGAGAATACTTCCTTTCTAAATTTGTAATATTCATCAACTGAGATACTACCTTCTTGAAGCTTGTTAGAGAACTCTTTATTAACCTTCTTATATATACCATAAGCAGCATCTAGAGCTTCCATCTTATCTTGCTTCAGATATGCTTCGTATTTAGGTTTCAGAGATTCTATTTGTTCTTCTGATAAATCCTGGAAGTTCTGTTTAGTATCAAATTCAGCAAAATCCTTAAATGTAGCTGCGTAATACTGATGATTGGCTAAATTATCTATAGCAAACAACATTTGATCTGTATAATACTCAGAGAATGAACCGTCCAAGAATTTCTGCTTTTGAAGTTGTAAATCAGAATATTCTTGCTGTAGTCTTTGTAAATCAGCTTGATAAACTGACCCTTTCTTGTCTGTGTCATTTGTCTTATGCTCCAGATCTGCTATTTCGTTGCGTTTCTCAACTATTTTAGAAGTAAGGGTATTAAAATCTTGAAGCATTTTACCATTATAGCCATTAAGAATAGCCTTACCGAATTTCTGACCATCGGATACCTCAATGCTAGCTAAAGCCTTCATTCTAACATCACTCATTACCATCTTGTCTAATAGCTGTTCGTCGGATAGTCCCATACCTTCTTGGTTAATAACAGCATCTAGATGTTGAAAGTAGCTCTTAGTGAGATTGTACACTGCTTCATTTTGATTGTCTGCTCCACTAGTAGGAGATGTCCATACAGTACCTTCCTTAGTATCCTCAGTCTTAGTAGCAGATAGATTCTTGTTACCTAATTTACCCTTCTTCTTAAGATTATTAAGCTCTTCTATTAGTTCATTAGTACGCCCATTTCTGATTAGATATATAAGCTCTTGATTAGTTTGCTCATTAGTAGCTCTATGATTATTAACCACATCTACACCATGAAATATAGCGCCACCAATAGCTCCTCCGAAGAAACTCATTCCGTATCTTTCAAATGCATTCTCTCCAGCATTTAACTTATTCTTGCTCTCAGTAAAGCCCATTTCTTGGGCCCAGTTAAATGTAGCTTTAGCTAAGTCAACTACAGCTTCTTCGGACATTTCCTCTAGACCTTCAGTAAGCATCTTCTGAGCAAACCCAGTAGTATGATTTCTAACATCAGACCAATAGTCGGAAGACTTCTTTTTAGCTGTATCAAAGAATTTAGCTAGCTTCTTAGGTTGTGGTATATTAGATTTAGCTAATGTCTGGAATCCCTTATTAACTTCCTCTGCAACCTCTTTAATTGCTTGTCTGTAAGCAGGTACGGAAGTCTTAAGTTCTGGGAAGAATATTTCGCCAAGACCAGTTCTATCAACTGCATACATACCCGCAACAGCACCCCATGCAATAGCAGCTGCTTCAGCTCTAGTAGCTCCTTGGCCGATAGCATCCTCAAAGGTTTCTAAACCCTGCATCGTTGCCATATAACCAAGTGCAGTATTTGCTGCCATTCTATTATTTCTCTTAAGAATGGTTTCAAACGCTTTAGCAGCCTTTAGCTGATTCATTTCTATGACACTGCCAGCTACGTTCTTATACTTCTCTGGATTCTTAAGTAATATTTCGGCAGCTTCTTCTCCTGCTTTGGCTAAAGCAGCTCTTTGTTTAGCCTCTGTTCCAAGTAATTTATGAATACCTTGGAATATAGTTCTCTGCTGTGCCCACTGCAAAGCTACATCCGTCACTAAATCAAAGAAGTTCTCAGTTGAAATTAAGTTCTGCTGAGAATATTCAGATTTAGAACCTTTAAATGTTCTGCCTATACCCTGTAATAAGTTGGCAGTAGGAGTGTCTTGATTTAATCCTATAGTGGATTTATAGATTGTAGGAAGAATATCCATTAATTGAGCACCAATCATGGCACCTCCATATACAGTATTAACGTAGGGAACAAATAGAGGAGCTATTGCAGCTACTGTCTTCATTACAGTACCAGTAACTGATTTATCAAGTCCGTCAGAATCGAAGAAATCATATTTATTAGCAGCCGAACCATCTACAGTAAATGAATCAAATGCCGATTTAAATTTACGTCCGTATGCTTCTCTTCCTCCTAGGGTCTCGTAGTAGTAAGTACCTTCATCGTTATATTTTAAGTCTCCCTTATTATGCTTAACAACTCTTCCAGTAAATGGATCTGTATGTTCTCCATCTTCATCCCACTGTGCAAGAACTAAAGGTTCACCTAATGACGCTAAGAAACCTACTGGATTACCAAATAGTATATTATCATTAGGTGTATATTCCTTATACTTCCCAGTTTTATAGTCGTATACCTTTTGAGTTTGAGCTAGTTCAGAGGCAGTCCATTCTCTATTGTCAGTCCTTCCTATTTGAGATACACCAGTCTTTAATCTATCTGGATTAAGTACTTTAGTTACATTAAAATTAATGTCCCTAACTTTACCATCCTCTGGTCTTAACTGAGAATAAGGATCCCAATCAGCATCATCCATAATACTTTCCTCAAACTCATCATTAGCAAACTTTTGATAAGTTTGAGCGGCAGCATCATACACTTTATTAAAGGATACTTCATCAAACTTACCTTCATCATCCTTAAATTTATCTTGGACATATTTACTATTCTTATAGGTATTTCTATCTAATAATCCAGTATTGTCGGCAGTTAATCCTACATCTCTAAAATTTCCAGGAGTAAACGAAGGATTATCTATCTGCGCTATGAACCAATCATTAGGTTTCTTTACGTTATTCATATTTAGTCTAATTTAGATGTACTAGCTCCAGTAAATGTTGATAACTTCTTAGCTTGAGCAGCTTTACCTTTTATAATTCTCATATCTCCCCAATCCGCAGGAATTGTTGGACCTTCACCTGCTACATTAAGAGCTAAACCAGCACTTTCAAGTATAGGCATGTAAGCTACAGTTCTAAACAGTTCACTTTCTGGAGTAATACCTAACTTACCTTTAAACAATTTCTTAATATTATCAGGGTCTACTTCAGGCATACTTCTGATATTAGTCATATACCCTTCCCCTGCTTTATCTACATCAATTACTCCACTCTTTCCACCAATCCAGCTATCACTACCTCCAGCTATTACATTAGTCATTAGGAATGGTCGGAACTTAGAAGGATTCCATATAAGTTCCCCATCTTTATTTTGATACATATAATCTCCTAAATTGTGAGTATTCAATATCTGTGATAGCTCAACGGCAGTTATATTATTGCCTCGCTCCTTGATTTCTTTCTGAGCCTCTATAAATTCCGGCATTAATTCAAAATCTGGGACAATCTTACCATTAGCATCATATGTGTATGGTAGTATAGCCCTAGCTAATTGTGTGCCATCATATAGTACCTGCCCAAGATTGGAAGAATCTACTCTCTGATTTCCTAGAGAAATAGAAGTAGTATCAACTATACCTCCAATTCCTGAATTTAATAAAGATTGTAATGACCCTTGCGGAACTACGTCACCTTTCTGGTCTAATGGCATCCCATAAATAACTGCATCAGTATGCATTTGATATCCTTGACCCGGATTTACTATGTAAGTGGATTCTACTCCATTCTCTCCAGCATAATAAGACATTATGGGTTTCATACTCAAAGTCTTCTTATTACCCTTACTATCGGTATTAGCTCCAGTGGTAGCAGCTTTATCAAAATCAATTCCAATTTCACTAGTATTGTCAATTCCAGATGCAACCATATCAGCCACTAATTTATAAGCACCTTTATTAGGGTCTAATCCGGCTAATGCAGCTTTACCTCTTAATAATGCCTTAGCATTAGTAGGCATTACAGAGATTAAATAATTTAAAGCAGTTACAGCTTTCCTAGATTGATCTGTATTCTTCTCTGTGATTTTATAAACACCATCCTCCCCAGCAGCTAATAATTCATCAATACCGTCTTTTATATCCCGGCCTTTCTTGGTTCTAAAGAATTCTTTTGAAGTATTATCCTTTCCAATTTTACTAATAAGTTCCCAAATAGTCTTATTAATACTCTCCATACTAACACCATTAGCTATAGTAGTAGATATGTTATTAGCAAATGGGACATTATTAGCTCTCAGTTCAGCTAAATCTGCATTAGTAAGTACTCTATCACCTCTTTCTAAAGTAGATTTTAATTCCGGACCATCTTCTCCCATCACATAGTATCTACCATCTGTACTTACTGCCATTTCACCATAGGAACCATTCTTCTTAGATTCTTCTATAGCCATCTTCCACTGCTCCTTACCCTCTCTAAGTCTAGCCATTAACTGTAGTGTACGTCTATAAGCAGTTGCAGTAGAAATTGGATATAACGGATTATTCCTATTAGCAAACAAATTACTTACTTCGGAAGCCACAGCATCTACGTCACTAATGAGGCCTTCTTTGTATAGAGCTCGTAATAGGCTCTTATCTATACCTTCTGCCTTATCTTTAGTACTCTCTACATTATTAGAGCCTTCTGTATATGGAGCACTAGGCATTGGTTGTGGAACATTAGTGTAGCCAACGAAGGCGGGAATACCCCCGCCTTGTAGCTTCTTAACTTTATTAATTATTTCCATGACATTCCTTTCTTAATCAGCTCAGCAGTTAAAGAAGACATATGCTTAATTAAATCTGCTTGTTGCTTTTTAGATTCGTTAATATTCTTATGGAGTTGTTTATTATCTTCTAGCATTCTCTTATTAAAGTCTCTTGCTCTTTGCATTATTATTCTGTCAGCTGAATTCATTTTAGCTCCAGATTTATTATAAGGTATTTTAGCTTGAACTGGATTTACTTGCTCAAACAACCAAGGCATCTGAGTTAGTTTCTTTCTTTGAGCTAACATTTCCTGATTCTGGGCACCAACTAATCGATAATAATCATTCATAGCAGCTTTCATTTCCTCTTGATCATTGTTCTTTTGAGCTTCAAGATATCTATCTTGTAATGCTTGTAATTGAGGTCTATATTTAGTAGCACTAGCTAGTCTAGCCTGTTCTAAATCGAACTGCTTACTAGCTGCCCTATTCTGTCTAAATCTTCCTTCAATGCCTGCTAAGTAAGGAGAAATTACTCTTTCATAGTTATTAGTAATTCTGGCAGAATCAATTTGTTTCTTAGCCGCATTAATTTGTAACATTGAAGCTCTGTTTCTATTGGCAACATCAGTTCTTCTAGCCTTAGCAACGTCAGATTCTTGTTGTGCTAATGTTCTAGTTCTATTAAACATATCTGCATCCGCTATATCTCCTTGGAATCTCATCTGGGCAGCTCTGTTACCAGCTTCTAACTCTCCAGCTAACTGTAAAGAACCATCGGAAGTTCTAGGTCTAGCAGCTAACGAGGTGAGATTAGAAGCCTGCTTATCAGCTGATACTTTAGCAAGATAGTTACCAGTAATAGGTACTACATTCTCATAGGTATCTACTAATAATGGCTTTAATCCTTCTTTATATTTGTCTGCGGCTCTACGATTAGCTCTTAATCCTCCAACCATTCTACCTAAAGCAATAATATCTTCTGGTAGTGTTCTTAAATCAGACAGTATATTAGTAACTGCTCTACCCTTAGTATTTAATTTATAACTACCTGAATTATTTGTAGTTTTAATATCTTGAGGAGTAGCTTCTACGTCAGGAACTGTTTCGTCTAATAACCCTGTAGTTGCAATTGGAGTATTAGGAATATTAAATCCTTTACCATCAGTAATACCAGCCATCTTTAGTTTAGGCATAAAATTTACCATACCTTGATTTAAATTCTTAATAACATCTATATCATCGGGAACTAAAGATCTCAATATATCCATTCCCTCCTTAGTAGTAGCTGCCGTACCTAAATGTCTTAAGAACGTTTGATCTCCCTTAAGTCCATCTGCTGTCCACTGAGTTCCCTTGTCTGAACTGCCACCTCTACCAGTAATACGTCCTCTTCTTACTAAATCAGACATGGTATCTTGATTAACAGAAGTAAGATTATTAAATGTAGTTTGATAAGCAGCTGCATTAGGATCATATGTAAGAGATGTGTCACCAGGTTTAGAGGTACCAAATCCTAATTTAGCATACTCTCCCTGCATATTATTATACTTACTAGCATTAGCAGGAGTTATATTACCTAGAGTATTTTTAAGTCCTAAACTATTAAGTATATCATTATTCCAACTTAAATCATCTGCTGACCTAACGTTACGACGTTGTATTGGAGCAGCAGGAGATTGAAATTTAGGAATTAACAATCCACCATCTGCCTTCTTGGTAACTCTATCATCCTTAGATTTCTTTTTAGTCTTAGGCTTAGTCTGCTTCTTAGGAAGTTCTCTCTTAATGTGAGCAGTACTACGTTTAGGAGGGTTAACAAGCTCCCACAAGTATCTAGCATTCTTGTCTGTAATGGAATTAGGAGTAACAGTAATTTCAGTTGGAATCGGAGCAGTATATATATTCCTTCTGGGAGTTACATCCTCATATCCGAAGTCCTTCCTATTCTTAACTGCTTCATCCCATACTTTATTGTACTCACGTTCAGTTACTGGTTGGAATATGTTTCTGTAAGACTTCTCCTTACCAATTCTAGCAGCTCCAGCTAATGGCTGTTTAGGGAATGGTTGATTAACAGCCCATGCAACTAACGCCTCATTTTTAGCCTTCTGAACTTCTCTAGCTTCAGCTTGCTGAGTGAGCCTTTCACTTCTAATAATTTCATTACGTCTGTTTCTGTCCCCAGTAGCTTTAGTTTGTGCTAACTTGTTTGGATCAGTCACATCAGTGGTGTGTCTACCAGTAGTTGCATTATATCCGAATGAACCTCTAACACCTGGGGTTACTTGATTAGGAGCAGGTAGTGCTAATAGCTCAGAAGATTTAGCTACACTTTGGTTCTTACCTCTAGCCCTTTTATAAGCTTGGGGATGTATAATTCTGTTATAAGCATCTCTGACACCAGGAAGATGAAAGTCGGGGAACTGTGCAGTACCTAACCATCTTTCTCCAGGCCCAAACTTATGCTGTAAAGGCAAATCTCCAGAATATGTAGTTACTGGTTTGCTAAAATCATATACCATATTAGCTTTATCAGTATCTGGTATCTTCGCAACCCCCTTTCCTTTACCTGTCCATGTTTTAGCTTCTGGTAAAACTATACCAGTTCCTTCTAGTATCTTATTTTGTTCTTCTAATGTTTTCGCCTTTCTAATTGCTTTCATTTTATCAGCAGAGACACGTCTGTAACCTTGATTGGTTTTAACCCACTCATCACCAGTGACAGCAGCTTCTACATGAGATTTTGCTTTAGATGCTCTGTGTGTAGCAGCAGTCCCGCCTAATACTAGTTGCAATGAACTTAGTATATTTCTCCAATCTCCTACAGCCAAAGACTCTCCATTCTTAGCTTTATTCCAGCTATCAAGATATTCCCTGCCATTAGACAATCCTTGATAAGTTGCTAATGCTGTTGTCATTAATGGGGCAAATCTGCCGACATTCTTAATCATTCTAGGAACCTTAGCTGCTTTAGCAAATGGGATAAGAGATATTGCATCTAAAACATAACTTCCTGCATTATTCCATAGTGCTTGCCCAAAGCTCTGTCCCTCCATCATATCAGCAGCTTGATTAGCAGCTGTAGATGCAGCCCCTATACCAGCTGACGCAACTGAGCCCACTCCAGTAAAACTAGCTAGTAGACTAGCTACATCACCTGCTAATGCCCCCATTCTAGTTATATCTGCTTTAGACCATTGAGTATGAGGTTTAGAGTCATTAGTAGCCTGTTCTTCAGATTTACCAGATTCTTTAGCCTTAGTTTTGGCTTCTTTAGCCTTAGTTTCTTCTATTGATTTAAAATACCTCTGATCAGCTTGACGATTTCTCTCATACATTTCTTCATTAGCACGCTTGTTTAAGGCATTCCAATCAATTACATTACCTTGCTGTGCTTTTAAAATCCCACCTTCTGCTTTATATTTGGGAGAATTAGCTATATTATATAGATATTCAACACGATCCTTACCAGTCTGAGTAGTAAGAGCTTCTACCCATCTAAGTTGTCTAGTTTTAGGGTTATAAACTCTAATAAGCCCTGTGCTCGGATTGTAACTATCAGGAATTACATATTCTCCCGAACCTAACTGTTCTAGCCTGTATGAATCATTACCCTCCTTCTGGGCACGTAAGTCAGCAGCTCTTATGTAATAATCCAAGTCATTAGCCAGTCTTTGAGCTGCTGTAGTTCCTGGGACTGTTTTACCAATATTTACAGAGTCATAATATCCAGAACCATCTTCTCTATGAAGAGGAACAGTTTGTGTACTTTTATCAGGATTTAAATCATAGGCACTAAAACTTAAAGACCATGGATTATCATATCTGGATTTGTATACACCTTCGAAATTATATGGAGTTACTTCAGGTAGAGTAGAAATTGTGTTATAGTTTCCTATATTGGAAGCTCCTAACTGTCTTATACGTTCCTCTTCTTGAGCAGTATTCCTAGCATCCACTTCTTTCTGAGAAGCTTCATCTAGTGCTCTTTGTTTATTATCAATATAAGCTTGAATTGCCTCATCAGTATATCCTTTCTGTCTAGCCTCAGCTTCCCATTGCTTTCTCAAATCGCCTCTTACATCGACTGTAGCAGTTTGTTCTTCTTGTGGCTTTAACCACCTATCTAGACCTCCACCGCCCAGTTCTGCAAATGCATTATAATCATTGTTGTCTAAAGTTCCATTATTAATAGCTTCTACAAAGCGTTTAGATCTATTGAGAATTTCATCAGCACCAATAGTACCTTCTAGATCATAACCACTCAACATTTCTGGAGTTATACCACCAGCTATGTCTGCCATTAATTTCAATCTATCTTCCTCGCTTCTACGATTAAAGAAATTATCGTTATCTATGTCATTGCCTCCGTACCATCTCCTAGATACTTCTCCAGTGAAGTACTTATTAAAATCAAACTTCTCTTTCTTAGGAGTTGCTACTGTAGGCTTCTTATATGTATTCATGCTTTTAATATAGTCTAGAACATAGTCCCCAGCTCTATTATTAGCATTATTATCGGTATTCTTCTCTCCTCCCAGGAAATTCTTATCAAATTGTCCTGTACTACTTAATGACTTATCAGAAACGTTAAATGTACCGTCTCCATTTAATGTAACAGTTCCGTTCTTGATTCCGTCAATAAGTCTAGAAGTGGCTGTTCTGAATGCATCAGCCTTCTTTCCAGAAAGGTTGTTATTTGTAATGTAAGTATCTACATTTCTATATAATCCAGATATTAGATCTGATTTATTGTACTTACCTACATCTTTCCATTCAAATAATTCTGGTTCTTCTGGAGATTTACCGCCACTGTTATACTTTCTAATTACTTGTGACATACTTATATAAACTAAGAAAGGAACATATACTTAATTATATATCCTCCTTTCTAACTTTGTAAATGATTATCTAACTCTTCTAAGTTTAGAACCATTTCTAGCGAATGTTGGTTCCTCTTGAGGAGCTTCTCCAGGCCCCATTCCGCCTTGCATTGCTTGAACTAGTGCTTGACATACAGCCATTGCAGCTTCACAATTCTGTGTCTGTACAGCTTGAGCTGCTACTTGAAGAATCTGTTGCATTGGGTCTTGAGCTCCACCTTCTGGTGCTCCACCTTCTACCGGTGCTCCTTCTGCTGGTGCAGCTGCTGGTGCATCTTGAGGTGCAGGAGCTGGGCCACCTTGTTGCATAAATTTAATTGATTTACTTTGAATTCTCATGTTAAATTACTGTTTAACGTTAAACCTTAACTGTCCTACAAAGGTAGTTATAGTTAATGGAACTAACAAGTTAATCTTTCTTTTCCACATATTCAGGTTCACGTTGGTCTTGTTGCTTTAAATATTCAAACATCTTCTTACCAAGTGCCTTATAATCTTTATCTGACTTACTTTTACTAGCTCTTTTAGCCATCCGAATCAGAGTCTTAGTGTTCTTTCTACTGAAGATTCTCTCTCCTCCTTCTAGTTCCATTTGAGTAGAACCATCAGGAGCGATTACTTTCATAGTAGGTACTTCATCATCATCTTCTATATCAAGTTCGTCCCCCTCACTTATTCCAGAGCCTTGATTAACTTCTAGTACTAATAGTACATTATCCTCTTCAGCTATAGTGTCATCGTTTGGGTTGCCCTGATATATTGAGATCACTTCTAAATCCTCATCTATAAAGATAATGTCAAGAGGAATATCAGTATCTTTCATCCAAAATCCTACAGTCTGAGGTTCATCGTAAACAAACAGCATACCCTCATCTTCAGCTAAGGACTTTCTGCCTTGTAATCCCTTAATTTTATCCTCTTCTGATTCGGCTACTTTAACATTATATGTTCTATCACCTATCTCTATTCTCATTTGTTACCAATGTTTAGTGAGTCTAAATCCAAACTTGCAAAGTATAGTGCTCTATTTCCGTAGTCTATAATAGACAAAGTTCTCTCAAAGAAATCAGAGCCTATAATGCCTATAATATTATATCCCTCTATTTGAAGCTGCCTTCTTACTGATGATAAATCAGATTCCATAAATATTACATCTCCTATAGATAGTTCGCCTATAACTACATCTACTGTCATTTCCTCAGTAGAACCACCTATTCCATGATATTGTACATCTACTGTATGACTAAATACAAACAGTTCTTGGTGTGTTCTATAATAATCTGAATCTATAAGTGATGTGTTAGCACCAGTATCTATTATAAAATAAGCAGTTTGATTACCTACTTGGCTCTTAACTACAGGTATGTTACAAGCTTCTGTATATTTATTCTCAAAATATAGTAAAGATTCTGTATTAGTAGGTCTATTATTACACCCCACAGCTAAGAAGAGCATGATAATTAATAAAGCAATTCTTCTCATTGAATTTCTTTTAATATTCCGGTATTGTCGATAGTATTATTAAGTATCTCATGTACTAACAACTTACCTGCCTCAATAGCGGACTCATCATCGCCCTTCTTCATTAGCTCTTCAAGCTTATTAGTTACATCTAGGTTAAATATAATCTCATTACGTTCAATCTCTGCATGTTGTACTAACTCGCCACCATCTTCCTTACTAACTACTGGTATGCCTTTATTAGTTACATCTTTAAATTCTGGATTTACATCTTCTAAATGATGCTTATTCTTGTGTAATGCTCCCTCCGGAATTACATTAACTTTACCACCAGATTTAAATTCTGGAACAGAGGCTTTAGTTCTATTAAGGATAGAGTTAGCCCATTGTAATTCTTTATCCAAAATCTTTATTCCGTTTCTACCTATAGCCATACTTCTATATCCGCCATTTAAAGCTATTTGATTTTTAAGTCCTATGCCACTGTAGTTAGATGCTGCAAATGCGTCTTGTGCTTCTTCATTAATATCGGCAACTAAATTCTGCTGTCTCTCAGCTTCAGATATTTGAGCATTGGCTTTCTTTCTGGCTCTATTACTAAATAATCCATACTTCTTACCACTCTTAGTAAGAGCATCGTCTACCTTAGCTAAAGACCCTCCGTAAGCAGAACCTTGCTGTTCCCAAGTCTCATTATCTTTATTAATAGTATTAGCTCTTTTACCAAAGGCACTATTTATAATGCCTAATCCGGTTAAATTACCTAATGTAGAACTAAATATAGAATCTTGAGTTGTCATTCCATCAGTACCACCAGTAATGGCATTAATTCCATCTGATACTAAACCTCCAACTTTCATTGCTCCTCCTATCACAGGATTAATTTGCATAGCCATGTTAGCAGCAGCGTCATATGCATTATCTATACCTCTAGTAATAGATCCTTTAGGACCTTGATAAGCATTATTCTCAGGCATAAATGATCTTACTACGTCAGCTACTTGACTAGCAACATTTACGGTACTGCCTATATTGGACTTACTAAAGATGTCATTTCTAGATCTTCCTCCAGAAGGATTTAACGTATTAATAGGAGGCATCGGTGGTAATGGACTGAAACTAGAACCTCCATTCTGTATAGGAGCAAGCAAACCTGCCTGCCCCTTCAGAATTCTTCTTTTATAAGTGTTATGCATAGCTTATTGTAAATAATGTCTTTAATGCAGTAATTATAGCCAGCTCTTCACCAGTATATCTAACTCTAATCTTAATGTACTTATCTCTTAACCTAGTTTCTTTCCTACCACTCCACCAATCAGATACATCTATATCATCTATATTATATCCTAATGTTCTTAAATCACTAGGCATAAAATTCTCAACTGGTGTACTTTCAGAAATATCAAAACCTTTAAGGTCATTAGGTATTGGAGAATTACCTACAGATATAGGAACCTTATTAATTACTTCTCCATTTACATTAGATTTATTCCAAGTTGGCTCATTCTTCTGCACAAAGGTAATAGAATTAATCTGTACATCCCAAACATCTTCCTGATAATTCATATTACCTCTTAGACGTCCAGCTGTAGGGTCTTTAATATCTACTGCTTTAGCATGAGTCCATACTCTAAATTCATTTAACTTCTCATTGTATACTATTTCAGTTCCAGATAAGTTAACATAATCTTTATTAGGGGCAGTTTTCAATCTATAGTAATCCTCTACTTCATTAAAAGTATCTACTCTAGCATAATACAGAGGGAACATAGTAGATTTATCCATAGCTCCTGTTGCTATTCCATTTCTAGATATAGGTCTTTGGGAACCTCTTAAATTTAAGAAATTTCTATTATATAAGATGTCAGAGCCATTATATTGATAAAAGTCTTTAGTAGCTTCTTGTCTTATATACATATTCTTCTTATCGTCATGGAAGTCGTAAACCTCACCTACAATTTCATAATGGAATGAATCTGGTTTAGCTTTATTACTAATAATATGCAAATTATTAAATATCTTATGAACTGATGGATTATCAACTACTACAAATTCATACTCAAACGGATGTTGTTTACCGTACCAGAAACAGGGTTTAATTGGATCTTTTATATCTATGATTCCTGCCTGACCATGTTTCCAGAAGTCCGTAGTAAGATTCAAGCCGTCATTCACTCCGTTCTCTAGAATTTCTTTAGTAGTAATAGCAATACTAGATTGATATAATCCTAAATTATATGATAGATAATCTTTCCATCCAGTTAAATATTCATTAATATCTGTGGGAACTGTTCCAGACTTGTATCTAGCGGTAATATCACATTGAATATTTAGTTGAACTACAGGATACTTCCAATCTGGTTCAGAAAGCATTACTAAGTGATTACCTCCTCTAATGTCGAAATGCTTGTAAAATCCAAAATTGTCTCTAACGATACTAAAAGTCTTCTCATAAGTAACTCCAGTTTTATCATCGTTAGGAACAGCTCTATTTACTAAATCTAATTCCGTAGATTTCAACCCGCCATAAGTACCCCATTCATCAATAACAACGTTAGATAGAATAACTCCATCTTGTGATGTGGAACCTTTCTGGGAAGAACCCAATTTACTTATCCATTTAGAAGTATCCCTATCGAAGCTAAAATATACATTATCAATATTCTCTGAGTAAGACGGAATCCAAGAATAGAATGTAATCCATTTACCTAAAACCTCATTATAACATATATTCCAAACTTTCTCTTCAAATCCGTATAGATTATCATAGAATGTGAACATTACGTCTTGCTTGAATCTATTATAATGACTCTTAACATTCCTAACCCCTATTATTGGAGTCAGCTCACGCTCAGTTAGACTAATGTTCTCATTCAGAAATTCCTGTATCTTAAAATCTGAAATAACTTCAAACTGTTTGCCGTTGGTTCTCCATATCTTTCTTCCTACTGTATCCACTCCATAGACGTAATAGGGAGTCTTGATGACACTTTCTGGCCATTGAGTACCGAATGTATCTGACAACATCATTGGATTCTCTGGCAGCACGTTAGAAGTGTTTATGAAGACATTTCCACCCGAACCTTCTCCAGCAACTGCACGTTCATTGACTGGAATAAGAGCTACTCCATGTTCAAATATGCAAAGTAGATTACCGAACCATTCAACCATCTTCATTAATCCTCCATAAATTCTAGGATAATCCCTATAATGAGTAAATTGGAATACTCTAAGCCCATTCTTGAAAGCATCATTAATAGCTAGATCAGAGTACAATATCCTAGTATCAAATCTATTCTTTATATAAGGCACTTCAGGTAATGTGTATGAGACTTTCTCTCCAACTGTACTTGCAAATCCTTCATTTACTACAGACGATTCTGGAATTTTATAATTACCGTCTGTACTCATTTCTTGTAAGGGATAGAATCCTCTTTTAAGTCCAGTAAGTCCTTCCTCACTAGGATAACTATAATCAAGAGATCTTATAGATAGATTTCTAGAGGTGTAGTATTTAACGGTAATCCAACTTCCAAGTCTAATTGCATTAACGTCTCCTCTATTTATCTTCTCATTCTTCTCTTTATTCTCATTATTATAGTTATCTTTCCAAGTATTATCGTCTACTATCTCATCATTTATAGGAGCTGACGGGTCTTGGAAGTTTCTATTAAGTCTATGAGTATAGTTGCATATATAACAATCTCCTCTATAATAAGTCTTAACATAGCCAGAAACATCTCCTACTGTAGTTAATTCATACTTACTGATTACATCCTCTATACTGACTCTATCTCCTATAGCATAATAAGGAGATGTATCATCATATCTAGTAGTGAAATATTGTTTATATGCTGACGTACCATATCCCGGAGTATATATGTTTATTATATTACCTATGGTAGTATTTCCTATGATTCCGAGATACGGAGAGTAAATACCTCTTACTAAATTAGAAGCATCTTTAGTCTTATTGTCTGATTTAACATACCTAAATCTAAAAGCTTCTTCAGCCTCTCCTGCTCTACCTCTAAATGAAGTATCTTCAATAGCAATTAATGGCACATTGTCACCAACTCCCACTATTTTAGCATTTACTAAGTTATCATCTGAGTTAGCTTTATATCCTGGTACGAAGTAGTTTCTCTCATTATATACATCAATATCAAGATACTTAGATGTAGGCTGCACTCTAGAGTTCTTAGTAAGATATTGTGTTCCAGTGAATAATGAATTAAAATATCCCTGATTGGTGGAGTATTCTGGACATATTGCTGCTCTAGCTCCTAACTCCGACGAGTTTGAATCAATGCTCATTAATCTTTCAGAATAATTCTGATTTAGGATTCTATCATCATCCAAGAACCTTTCAATTTTATAT
>ERZ791620.268-NODE-268-length-31438-cov-2.296594_pt1 | contig 31438 bp, 23 predicted proteins | sample MGYA00509962_ERZ791620 | MGnify/ENA primary metagenome ERZ791620 (study PRJEB30046, sample SAMN00715162) | human gut metagenome | study: EMG produced TPA metagenomics assembly of the A metagenome-wide association study of gut microbiota in type 2...
TAGTTTGCGCGTTATGAGTCTGACAAACTCTAGGGGGGTGGGGGCCGGCCTTGTTTGTAGCGGATGTATCTGTCTTCTTTCTGTGAAGTTCGTTTTCCGCTACCGGCTTCGTAGTGTCAACGTCCCGTAGCCTGCAGATACTCGCGTTTCTTTACTTCATATTGTGCGTACGACTCCACATACTTGTCGCGGCTCTGTTGGTAGAGTGTCTGGGCTTCGAGCAGATCGCTCATTGTACAGGTGCCTGCCTGATAATAATCGGTTTGCAGACGAAGGTTTTCGGTAGCTTGTTCGATGGATTCCATGGCAATCTCCATTTGTTTATAAGCTTCATTCAGTCCGTTCCAGGTGTTAAGCATACGTATTTTTAGCAGTTCGCTTTGGTCGTACAGGGTATTTTCTGCATTTTTCAGTGCCAGTTTCTGCTTCTTTATATCGTGCGAACCGCCCCACCATCCGCTAAGTGGGATATTGATGGTAGCAAATCCCATCCAGAAAGCATGATCTTTGTCCATCAGGTATTCGTACATGTATCCGCCTCCGATGGCAAGGGTTGGCAGATTCTTACCGAGGGTCATCTTGTATTGCAGCCGGTTGGCATCGACATTCTTCTTCAACAGGTGATATTCGTTGGTGAGCAGTAGCGAAGCGTCGGGAGTACGATACAACTTCTCAGGACGTTCAGGTAACTGTCCGTCGAGGGGAAGAGAAACGTCGATGCTGTCGGCTGGATGGCCGATGTACTGTGCCAGCAGGCTGCGCGACACGGAAAGCGCATTCTCTACTGTCAGGTTGTTGCTACGTGTCTCGTTCATGCGGAGTTTCACTTGCAACAGATCGTTGCGGTTGGTCAGTCCGGCTGTTACGGAGTTCTCCACGTCTTTATGGATGGCTTTCAGCTGTTCGTTTACTACAGCCAGTGTTTTCAGTTTTTCTTTTAGCATGACTACCTGCCAGAAGTATTGTTCGGTAGTGAGTCTGACTTCGTTTTCCGACTGTCGGCGCTGCAGTTGGTTGACTTCCACGTTTACTTCGGCCAACCGGTTGCCGTTAACGATTTGTCCGCCAGTGAAGAGGGGAAGGGTAGCCGATACTCCTCCCACAACGCCATTCTTCAGCAGCATCATGCTCTGTCCGGGCGCCAGTTCCATTTCGGCAAGTCCTTTATCTGAAAGGAAGCCTCCTCCTGTGGCTCCTACTGTGGGGAAGTAATTGGTGAACGCTTTGCCCTTGTCGTGCCGGGCGGCCGAAAGATTATTGTCGGCATTCTTGATTTGTACGTTGTTATGGAGGGCTTCTTCGATGCACTCTTCCAAGGTGTAAACGTGTTGGGCATACAGGCTGTTGCCGGTCATAAAGGTCAGAGCTGCTGCCCATAGATATTTGTGAAATGAATGTTTCATACTGATGTTTTCTTGAATGTTTTTATTGTTGTTCTAACATGGCGGCTTTTGCCCTTTTTCTCGAACTTCCTCTGAATATCAGCAGATAAGCGGCCGGCAGTACCGTGAGCAGGAAGAGCATGGTGATCAGTGTGCCGTAGCAGATCACTGTTCCCATAGGCATCCAGAGACCCCTCCCTCCCAGTATCAGGGGGATTCCCCCCATGGGGGCGCCAGCCGATGTCAGGAAGATAGGACGCATACGGCGGCGGGCAGAGTGGTAGATGGCATCGCGGACGCAGAGACGTTCAGTCTTCCGTAGTTCTTCCGCATAGTCTATCATAATAATGCCGTTGCGGACAATGATTCCCATCAGGCTGACGATACCCAGTACACAGGTTACACTGAAATCCACTCCCTGTATCCAGATACCTGCTGCCGTACCGAATACGCAAAGCAGCATGCTACAGAAGATAAGGGCGGCAATGGACACCTTCTTGAAGTGGAATACCAGAATGAAGAAGATGACAACAGCGGCTACCATCAGGCCGGCCATTACGGGGGGCATCTTGTCTTCGTTGTCTTCCACATCGCCACCATATTTCAAAGATACACCCGGCGAAAGGTCAAAGTCTTTCAGGGCATTTTGTATCTGGCCGGTTTTTTCCATACCGTTTTCTCCCCGTTGCAGCTCGCTTTGTACGGTGATGGTATAGATGCCGTTTCGACGTACGATTTGTCCGTCTTCCCATGCGGGAACAACATCAGCCACTTGTCTCAAGGGTACTGTAGTAAGTCCGTTGCCGGCAGGAATCTGTTCGTTTCCGATAGCCGCTAAGGTAGCGTTGTCGGCATTGTCTCCTTTTAGTACAATAGGAATGGAGTAGTCCCCTTCCCATACCTGGGCAAGTGGAATACCGCTGTTGTAGCGCATGGCCAGTGTTGATTCTACTGTCAGATTACTGATGCCCAGACGGGAAGCTTCATCTTCGTGCAATACGACGTTCAGGGCTGCCTGAGGTTCGTTTACATCACTTTGGATCAAGATCAGACCGGGTATCTTGTGGAGTTCTTCTTTGATTCGTTCGGCATCTTGTTTGACGGCTTGCCAGTTTTCTCCGCTCAATCTCAGTTCGATGGGGTAAGCGGCTTCGCTGTAGCTCAGCTGCTTGAAACGTATGCGGGCATTGGGGAAATAATTCGAGTATTTCGGAGCATACTCATCAAGCAGTTCAACGGTTTCCTTGTTCCCTGTTGTATTGACGATGAACTGTGCGAAATTACTACCTGCTATCTGGGGCGCATAGCTGTTCTGGAAGCGGGGCGAAGCGCATCCCTTGAAGGAGGCTACGCTCACTACGCGTGAGTCTTGGCGTAAAATGTGCTCCAGACTATCTGCTACTTCGGCGGTTTGTTCCACGCGTGTACCGTTGGGCAGGAATATTTCAACAGCAAACTGATTGCGGTCAGCAAAAGGCATCAGCTGTTGTGGCAGGTGTTGAAGCCAGACGGCACCCGCTACAATGGACAGGAGCCCGATGCCAAGGGTATATATCGGATGAGCCATGCAGACGTCGAGCAGCCGGTTGTAGTAACGTTGCAGCAGGTCGAGGAAGGAAAAGCTTTTTCCTCCGGCTTTCTGTTGCAGAGGTTTGCGGATGAACCAGAATTGCATGAAAGGGACCAGCATGGTGGCTACCAGTAATGAAACACCTAGTACAATGGTAATGGCCCAGGGGAAACTGAGCAGGAAGTCGTGTATCATTCCTGTGGTGGTAAGCAGGAATGGGAAGAAAGTAATACTGATGGCGAGTGTGGCCGAGAAGATGGACTTGAAGAAGTGCATCGTACTGCGGATGGAAGCATGCCAGCGCGAGCAACCTTCTCCGATCATTTCCAGATAACTGTCGATGATGACGATGGAGTTGTCCACAATCATTCCGAGGGTAACAATCAGTGCAGCCAGTGTAACTGTATTCAACTCGATGCCGAACGCTTGAAACAAACCAAGCGAAATAAATATAGTGATAGGGATGGTAGAGGCAGCCACCAGTGCGACACGCATAGGGAGCAGAATCATGACTACCAACACTACAGCCAGAATGGCTATCAGCAATTCGCGCAGGAAGTTGACAACACTGTCGCCCACCACTTGGCTTTGGTCGGTGATGCGAAACAGGCTGACGTCTTGTGGCAGTTCTTTCTGGAAGTTATCCAACACTGCATTGATGTCTTCACCCATTTTTACGATGTTCTGTCCTTTCTTCATTTCCACGGAGAGCAGGATGCACTTCTTTCCGTTGTTGGTGATGCTGCTTTCCATTTGCGGGTATTCCTTGACGACACGCGCCACGTCTTTCAGCCGGATGTTATTGCCTTGCGGATCGGTGTAGATGATCTGTTGCTGTACGTCGTAGAGGGTGTTCAGCGATTTGGCCACATAGATGGGGCATGTGTATCCTTCGGTGTTCACCCGTCCGCCTGTCGTGGCAAATCCTTTCTGCATCAGGGCAAGCGACAGTGTCTTTTCACCCAGTCCGTATTGCGAAAGGCGTTCGGGGTCGATGTAGATGGAGATCTGCTCTTTCCGCAGACCGCTTACGCTCATGCGTCCTACGCTGGGGATGCGCCGCAGTCGTTCTTGTAAAACGTCCATATATTCATCGAGTTCGCGATAGGTCTTTTCTTCACTTTCCATGGTGATGAGCAGGGCAGAGGTATCGCCGAAGTCATCCATCACTTGTACGGCCAGTACGTTGGAAGGCAGTTGCGACTTGAAGGTGGCGATGCCGTGTTTGAACTTGCTCCAGAATTCATCTTTATTGTTCAGATCATCATTCAACTCTACTTGTATGTAGACAATCCCATCCCGGCTTTTCGAGATAGTTTTTTCTTTTTTGACTTCCTTATAGCTGAAGATATAGTCTTCAAGCGGTTTGGTAACCTGTTCGACCATTTCTTCTGAAGTGTTGCCGGGAGCTACTGCTACGACGATTCCCTGTCGGATGGTAAAATCTGGGAATTCATTTTTACGCATATTGGGCAGCGAATAGATACCGAATGCTATCAGGCAGCAGGTGGTCAGGATAATGATCTGCCTGTAGTGCATGGCCCATTCAACCATGGTACGTTTTTTCTTGGTGTTCATAATGTTTCGAACTTTATAGGGTTGTTAGAATACGATGGGAGTACCATTGCAGACTTTCTGTCTGCCTTCCACGATGATTTGGTCGTTGCTTTTTAGACCAGCAACTACGGTAACACCTGTCGGTGTGAATTCACCACAGCTGATGATTCGTTTCTCCGCTTTTCCGTTGTTGTTCAGCCAGACAAAAGACTGGTTGTTCTCGTCCAGCTGGACAATGTTGGCTGGGATGATGTATTGGGCAGTTGAATCTTTTTTCTGGAGAGCTACTTCTGCCACCATGCCTGGCATCAGACTTTTTCCGGCGTCTGTTACACGCATTTTGACGTCGTACGAGCGAGATAATGGATTGGCAACGACTCCTTTTTCGGTGACTGTGGTCTCGAATATCTGGTTGTTTAAGGCTGGTACGGATACTTCTGCTTTCTGCCCTAGAGTAATGTCTGATATTTCAGTTTCGGGGACAGAGATTTTAATCTTCAGTAGGCGGGTTGTGACCAGTTGTACTACAGGAATGCCTGGTGCTACGTTTTGTCCTACTTCGATGTTTTTTTCGGCAATTACACCACTGAAGGGGGCGTACAGTTTGCAGTCGTTCAGGCTTTTTCTGGCTATTTCTTCGGTGGCACGGGCTTGTTGCAGAGTGCTTTCTGCTTCTACCCATTTTATTTCGGGCAGGCTTCCTTTGTCATGCAGTTCTTTTAATCGTTTCCAGGCGTCTTCGGCTTGTTGCAGGGTGGCTTGGGCTGCATTGTAGCTGCTTTGCAGAGAAGTAGGGTTCAGCGAGGCTATGAGTTGTCCTTTTGCAACTTGTTCTCCCAGGCTGACATATACTTTGTCTACGGTGCCCATGACAGAGAAGCTGAGCGATGTTCCGTTTTCTGCTTCTACTGTTCCTGAATACTTTGACTCTTCGTTTCCCGAATAACTCGACACTTCCATGATCTTCACTTTTACAGGCTCTTTTTCTTCGACCTTGTTATTACTTTTGCATCCGGCTATACATACAGCCAGAAGCAACATTCCGCTGAATTTAATCATTTTCATTTTCTGATATTTCTTTTATTTTTCGGCGCAAAGGAATGAATGTTTGCCTGATTTTTGTTTATCTGCATTTTGGTAAAAGTGTTCTATTTTGGAAGTGTACTGTAGAAAATGGAAATAGGGAACACTTCCTGTTTCTTTTAGACAAATGTATATCAAGGGAAAAGCAGTTAATTTGCAAACAAAAAACAGATAATAAGAAAAAATGAAAGTAAATTTGGATACCCCTGTGATGCAAAAGGCTACGATATACAATGACGGTGATTTAGCCTTTATTGATGATTTGAGTGATTTGAACTTGGATTCAATGGCTCAAAATGAGATTTTTGTAATTGCATTGTGTCTTCAGGGCAAAGCTTCGTTGCATATCGATGGCGTTCCTTACGTGGCCTATCCGAATGATATTTTTATTTGTCCGCCCAATGTGATTATAAACGACTGCTTGCTTAGTGTTGATTTCAAGTGTTATTGTATTGGGATGACTCTTTCCTATATACAAGAAATAGTACCGATGGCCGATTGCAATTGGGATGTCCGGTTGTGGTTTCAAAATCATCCTCACGCTTCATTTTCGCCTCACGATGCGGAAGAATTCTGCCGTTATTACGAATTGCTATGCTACAAGGCTTCGCACAGTTATGTCAACCAAAAGAAGGTGATAGATGCCCTGATGCTGGCTTTTGTGTACGACATGCAAAATGTTATGGAAAAGATTGTCCGGATTAATCCACGGCCGTTTACGTCGGGCGAACAGCTGTTCAAAAACTTCATAGAATTGCTTTCTTCGTCTTATCCTAAAAACAGAAGAGTCGAGTTCTATGCTGACAGGTTGCATATTACTCCCAAATATCTGTCGTCGGTCTGTAAGACGGTAGGGAAAAAGACTGCTTCGCAATTCATTGATCAGGCTGTATTGAAAGACATCGAATACCTGATGAAGCATTCTTCGAAAAGCATCAAGGAGATTGCTGCCGAACTTGATTTTCCAAATTTGTCTTTTTTCGGTAAGTATGTAAAGAAACATTTGGGGCTTTCACCTAAAGCCTATCGCGAGCAGGCCATTTACGATACGTTTCCTTTAACCGAGGATGAGCAAACTGTTTGATTTAATTCAGAGAGAAAAATGATACGTGGATAGTAGATTTTTTATTATTTTTGCTGGCGCATCGAGGTGACATTAGATGCAATGATCGATAAAAAGTCTATTAATCAGCGTATTAACAATTCGTATGTATACACTTATCAAACGCATGGAGGTATCGGCTGCACACAGTCTGAGCCTTTCTTATCGTAGCAAATGCGAGAATTTGCATGGTCACAATTGGATTATCACAGTGTATTGCCGTTCGAAGGAGCTGAATGCCGACGGAATGGTAGTCGACTTCAGCCACATCAAGCAGGTGGTGAAAGAGAAACTCGATCACCGCAATCTGAACGAAGTACTTCCTTTTAATCCTACAGCCGAAAACATAGCCCGTTGGGTATGTGAGCAGATACCCACCTGTTTTAAAGTTGAAGTGCAGGAGTCTGAGTCAAACATGGCTGTCTATGAGAAAGATTAACGAGATATTTTATAGCCTGCAAGGCGAAGGATTTCACACGGGTACGCCTGCGGTATTTGTACGTTTTTCGGGCTGCAACCTGAAGTGCTCTTTTTGCGATACGCAGCACGAAAGCGGAGTGATGATGTCTGACGACGATATCGTGGCCGAAGTCAGCCGATATCCTTCTACGATGGTGATTTTAACGGGTGGCGAACCTTCGCTGTGGATCGACGAGGCGTTTGTCGACCGTTTGCACGAGGCAGGAAAATACGTCTGCATCGAAACCAACGGTACCCGTCCTCTTCCAGCGAACATCGACTGGGTGACCTGTTCGCCCAAGCAAGGTGGAGAGTTGAGACTGACGCGTATGGACGAAGTAAAGGTGGTGTACGAAGGGCAGGACTTGGCCTGTTACGAGCAGCTGCCCGCCAGATATTTCTTCCTTCAGCCTTGTTCGTGTCTGAACACGACCGAGACGGTGGCTTGCGTCCTGGAACATCCGCGTTGGAGGCTTAGCTTGCAGACGCATAAGCTGATCAATATTCAATAAATGATTAACAATACATTATAATCTGATGAACCCATGAAGGTAGGTTTGTTTATTCCATGTTATATCAACGCCATCTATCCGCAAGTGGGAGTGGCGTCTTACAAACTGCTGAAAAGCCTGGGTGTGGACGTCGATTATCCGCTCGACCAGACTTGTTGCGGCCAGCCGATGGCCAATGCGGGTTTCGAGGACAAAGCCTCGGAAATGGCCCGTCGATTCGAGGATTTGTTCAAGGCTTACGACTACATTGTCGGCCCTTCGGCTAGTTGTGTGGCCTTTGTGAAACAGAATCACCCCGACATCTTAAAGCACGAAGGGCATCAGTGTCAAAGTGCAGGGAAAATATACGACCTGTGTGAGTTTGTACACGATGTACTGAAGCCTTCTTCGCTGAAAGCCAGCTTCCCCCACAAAGTGAGTATTCACAACAGCTGCCACGGCGTGCGCGAGTTGAATCTTTCATCGCCCAGCGAGCGCAACATTCCTTATTACAACAAACTCCGCGACCTGCTGTCGATGGTGCAGGGGATCGAAGTCTTCGAACCAGCTCATCCCGACGAGTGCTGCGGTTTTGGAGGTATGTTTGCCGTCGAAGAGCAGGCGGTATCTGTCTGCATGGCTCAGGATAAAATCAGACATCACATGGAGACGGGAGCCGAATACATCACCGGCGCCGACAGTTCGTGCCTGATGCACATGCAGGGCGTCATCGATCGTGAGCACCTGCCCGTGAAAACCATTCATATTGTCGAAATATTAGCTTCACAACTATGAGTACCAAGCATTCAAGAGCCGCCGAGAAGTTCCTTCAAGACAAGGAAATGGTGGCATGGCACAACGAAACCCTCTGGATGGTGCGTGCCAAACGAGATAAAATAAGCCGTGAGCTGCCCGAATGGGAAGACCTGCGCGAGAAAGCCTGCCAGCTGAAACTATACTCCAACAGCCACCTGGACGAGTTGTTGGTAGAGTTTGAAAAGAATGCAACAGCCAACGGCGCCATTGTGCATTGGGCTAAAGATGCCGAAGAATATCGTCAGATTATCTACGACCTGCTCAGCAGCCACGGTGTGAAGCGCTTTGTAAAGAGTAAGTCCATGCTTTCCGAAGAGTGCGAACTCGATCCCTTCCTGATATCGAAAGGTATCGATACTGTAGAGACCGACTTGGGCGAGCGCATTCTACAACTGATGCACCTGCCGCCCAGCCATGTAGTGTTGCCCGCTATCCACATCAAGCGGCAGCAGGTGGGCGAGCTCTTCGAAAAAGAGATGGGAGCCGAAAAAGGCAACTATGATCCTACTTATCTGACGCACGTAGCCCGCAAGAATCTGCGTAATATCTTTCTGAATGCGGATGCAGCCATGACAGGGGCTAACTTCGCAGTAGCCTCGACGGGCGATGTGGTGGTGTGCACCAACGAAGGCAATGCCGACATGGGCATGTCCTGTCCTAAGCTGAACATATCGGCTTTCGGGCTCGAAAAGATTGTGCCCGACATGGATGCGTTGGGTGTTTTCACTCGTTTGCTGGCACGTTCGGGCACCGGACAACCCAGCACTACCTATACTTCACATTTCCGCTCGCCGCGTCAGGGTGGTGAGTATCATATTATCATCGTAGATAACGGACGTACAGAGATGTTGGCCAATGCCGACCACATCCGCCTGCTGAACTGCATCCGATGCGGAGCGTGTATGAATACCTGCCCTGTCTACCGGCGGAGTGGGGGATATTCGTACACCTACTTCATCCCCGGTCCCATCGGCATCAATCTGGGCATGGCTCACGACCCGCAGAAGTACTACGACAACCTGTCGGCTTGTTCGCTTTGCTTGTCTTGCTCCAACGTTTGCCCGGCCAAGGTTGACCTGGGCGAGCAGATATACAAATGGCGTCAGGGTTTGAAAGCCATCGGCAAGGCCAGCACCGAGAAACAATATATGTCGGAAGGCATGGAATTCCTGATGGAGCGTCCGCACCTGTTTAATGCTGCTTTGTGGGCAGCTCCGATGGTGAATGCCTTGCCTCGGTTTATGAAGTACAACGGACTGAACGACTGGGGAAAGGGACGTGAATTGCCCAAGTTTGCTTCCGAGTCGTTCAACGAAATGTGGAAGAAGAATAAAGTTCAAGGAAAGGAGGAGAAATAACCATGAGCAGCCGTGATGAAATTTTAAACAAGATACGCCTCAACACCCGTCAGCGTTTCGATTATCCCCAGTGGGCGGTGAAGGCAACGACTTATGCAGACAAGATCAGTCAGTTTTGCGATGTCAGCCGTCAGGTGGGAGGCAATGCCGTTTTGTGGCAAGAGGGCGACACCCTCGACTCGCTGATTCGTACTTACTTCCCCGAGGCGCGGAGCATTGCTTCGAACCTGCCCGAAGTGACATGCGCCACCCTCAATCCTGACGATTTGGAGCGTGCGCAGGAGCTGAACGGCATTGATCTGGCTGTTGTTCCAGGCGAGATAGGAGTGGCCGAAAACGGCGCTGTGTGGATACCTCAGACCGTGAAGCATAAGCTGCTCTATTTCATAGCCGAGGCCTTGCTCATTGTTGTCGACCGCAACCGCCTTGTCAATAACATGCACGAAGCCTATGCTGCTCTGAAGTCGGAGGCTTATCCTTATGGGGTCTTCATTTCGGGTCCTTCGAAGACGGCCGACATCGAGCAGGCATTGGTGATGGGGGCCCACGGAGCCCGCAAGGTGCTGGTGGTGCTGAAGTAATGCTGCACACACACAAGGGGGCTTAGAAGCAAGAAAACGAGAACGAAACAGAAAGAAAAACTATTTCAGCGTCTTGTACGACAGGATGTGCCAGCTGATGCCTGCGGCCAACGCCAGCAGCAACAGCTTCAGCCACACTTGCGGAAGCAGAAAGGCTACGCAATAGAGGATGGTGAGCCACGTCAGGCCTACGGAGACGATTTTGGCATGAAGCGGTATGGCTTTATGTTCGCGGAAGTTGCGGATGTAAGGGCCCAGCCGCTTTTGTCGTAGCAGCCAGTCGTACAGGCGTGGCGAGCCGCGGAAGTAGAGGGCCGCCGTCAGCAGCAGAAAGGGGGTGGTGGGCAGTATCGGCAGGAAGATGCCGGCTACGCCCAGCCCGAGCGACAGGCTTCCGAGGATGATGTAGAGGGTCTTCATGGTGCGCAAAGATAATGTATTGGCAGTGATTGGAGGAGTGCTGTCGAGAATTTTTTTATGTTTGCCGATTTTTCATTGATTAAAGTCTGCTCTGTTTCGCTTGTCATGATTGGATAATAGGTGTTCTTTTATACTATAGATTGACATATTTTCACTTCCTTTTAGTTTTAATTTGTAAGTTCGTTTAATGCTTAACAATTATACGAGAATATGTATATGAGAAAAAAAACAGAATTACCATTATCTATGGGGGAAAAGGACTTCTTTCAATTGGTCGCTGAACGTATTAAAAACTTTAGCAGGAAGGGAAAATATAAAACAGCGGCTAATTATCGTTGTGCATTGAAGCAATTTATGGCTTTTCGTCAGGGATTGCCTATCTCTATTATGGATATTTCAACTTGTATTATGAAGGATTTTCAGGATTTCTTGGTTCAGAAAGGGTTGAAAATGAATACCATTTCATTGTATATGCGTATGTTGCGTGCTGCTTATAACTATGCTTGGGATGATGATTTTATCGAAAACGAGAGACGTCCGTTTCGTAAGGTTTTTACAGGGCAGGAAAAAACGCGAAAACGAGCTTTGTCGCAGAAAGTTGTTAGGCAGATTGTTAATATTCATTTGAACGATCCGGCATTGGAGTTTGTACGTGATCTTTTTCTGTTTAGTATTTATATGCAGGGAATGCCGTTCGTTGACATGGCTTATTTGAAGAAATGTCAGTTACAGAATGGATACATTGTTTATCGACGTCGGAAAACCAATCAAACATTAAAGGTGAAAATAGTTCCTTTAGCTCAGAAAATAATAGATCGGTACGAAACAAAGGGAGGAGAATTTTCTTATTTGTTTCCAATTCTTTCTGACGGTCATAGAGATACTCCTATAGTATATGCCAGTGCTTTGCGACTTTACAACAAACGTCTTGAACGTATATCCAAGCTTATAAATTTGAATGAGCCTTTGACTTCTTATGTTAGTCGTCATACGTGGGCTTCGTTGGCCAGGGCATGTGGCATTAGCGATACTATAATTAGCGAGGCCATGGGGCATACCAATATAGAAACAACGACTATTTATCTTGCAGCATTGGATACCGACATCATTGCTACGGCTAACGAAAAGCTCATTAAGTCACTGATGCGATAGTATATATGGTGTTTTTTATTTTCTAACAAAGTTGGGGCATTTCATGCAAAAGAAGTAATTTTGCAGAGGAAATGCAGTTCTTCCTCTTTGTAAGAGGAAGAATTACATAGAAGGGTCATCTTGTTTTCGGCTGCAAAATTAGGAATAATATGAAGAAAGAGACCTATAATAATGGACTAAAAATCTACGAAAAACGTCCATTTCCTAAAATGTTACAACAGCCGTTGATATATAAATAGGATTCGAGATTAGATTCCCTGCTTATTTCATATCCTTATTATATAATATGTAATATGTCATAAACTGGAGTCTTTATCCGCATTCCTTTTTATTTCGTTTGAGCATTCCGCACGTAGTTCCGTGGGGGCTTTCCCAAAATGCTCTTTGCAGAATGAGGTCAAGTAATTTGCCGTAAAATTGTATTTCTCTGCTAATTCTGCGATAGACATCTTACTCATTATAATATCACGCAGTAGCTTTACTTTCTTTTTCTGAATCATCCATTGTTTGGCTGAAGTGCCAAATGAATCATAAAACTTACGTTTGAAACATGAGGGAGACATATTAAGAACTTTGCTTAATTCACTTACAGTATTCACATGAGAATACACTTGCATCACTTTACTTTTAAAATCATCATCTTTTCCAAGCATTGGTGCAAACATAGCCGCAAGATCTTCCCGACAATAAAGTCCACGCAATTCAATAAAAATCATTTCCATCCTTATTCGTTGATAATGAATACATGACAGACCGATATTAAGGATATCACGGGTAGCCTCAAGCTCTTTTAATAATAGTGGATGGATGGATAATAAAACAATACCAGAATTCATGTTTGCATTTGGCTGTATGTAATTTTGTAATTGTTCTATTGAAAATTTGTTGCATAAAGCTATGTTTCTGGTAAAAGAACAACGCAGCATTATCGTATCTTCTAATGCATGACCATAGAAATTACTTCCAATAGGGATTAAAAACATTTTTGAGGCTTCGACTTTTTGTTTTAAAACAGAATCTGTTGCTATTTCCAATTTTCCGGTTAATACAAATAAAAGTGTGGAACGTTCTAAAGCTTCTTTAAGAATCATTTGTTTTTTGCTCAATTCGATTACTTCCCAAATAGCTCGTTCATCAGATATGTAGTTCTCACATATTAGATGTTCTGCTTTGTACTTTATCCCATCAAATTTGTTTTGTATAACTTTCATTGCACTTTATGTTTAAATCTAATATTTATTTTTATGATTATCAGATATATACACTATGGATTTCAGGCGATTCTTCCTCTTACAAAGAGGAGGAATGATAGATGGGGCGTTATGCAATAAAACAAATAAAAAAAACATGAAGCGTATTTTTTTACTTCTATTATTAGGGGTAATGTGTATGGTGCAGAGTGTTCGTGCACAAGATGTGGCGTTGAAGACTAATGCCCTATATTGGGCGGCGACTACTCCAAATCTGGGTGTGGAAGTAGCTTTGAGCCCGAAATATACACTCGAATTATCAGCTGCTTATAACCCCTGGACATTCAAGGATGACAAAAAAATGAGGTTCTGGTTGGTGCAGCCCGAAGTGAAATACTGGTTATGTGAAAAGTTTGAGGGACATTTCTTCGGATTGCATCTGCACGGCGCACAATTTTATGGAGGATTCAGTGAGAAACGTTATGACGGATATTTGGCCGGTGGGGGAGTGACCTATGGCTATAACTGGATTCTTTCGCCTCACTGGAACCTGGAAGCTGCCTTCGGAATAGGTTATGCGCGTTTGTGGTTTAAGGAAACTCCGCGCATACATTGTATCAAGTGTGAGACAGACCGGAGGAAAAACTACTTTGGCCCTACCAAGGCTGCCGTTTCGTTCATTTATATCTTCTAAGTAAGAGAAATATTCTTTGAGTATGAGACAACACTTTTGCTATATTATTGTAACTGCTGCTTGCCTGTGTGCATCGTGTAACACGCAGAGGAAAGTAGCTGAAACTGCTATTACTGTTACCCCGGCTTATTGCCAGTTGACTTCCGGTACAGACAACCGGGCTGAAATGGAACTGAATTTCCATATTCCCGAAAAGACATTGTCGAAACGATCGCGGCTGGTCATTACACCTCAGCTGATGGTTGGCGACAGTGTATATGATGAGTATGATCCGGTTGTGGTGGAAGCTGGGATTTATGCCGATAAACTTCGACGTAAGGAGGTTCTGGAAGGTTATCATGACCCTTATAAAGAGCAGAAACGGCAAGTGGACGATGCTACCGCTGCTTTTACCTTATCTTATCATGAGTCGGTTGTTTTGCCTGCTTCGGCGGATACGGCGCGGATTGTTGCTGTGGTTTCGACAGACGGATGCGGACAGTGTACGGGTATTGATACGCTTGAAATGGCTTCCATTGTGCGGGCATTGGCCTATGTGGAGTGGATTGAGCCTGTTTTCACCATCCGTCCTAAAATTGTTGAGGGAAAGGGAGAAGCACGTTTGCAGTTTGCCATCAACCTTTATGACATAGACTTGGATATGGGCAACAACCGTGCCGAACTGGACAGCATGTTGCAGGCACTTACCCCTGTGCTGACCGATACGCTGGCTACGGTAAACAGCTTTACTGTCTATGGTATGGCTTCGGCCGACGGTTCGCTGAAGTTCAATACTGCACTGGCGCGCAATCGTGCCAACGCCGCTATGCAGTACGTGGCTCATCGGTTGGGGCTGACCGACAGACAGATGGAGCGTATCCATATAGATTCGCGTCCGGAGGGCTGGCAGCCTGTGCTTCGGGCCATGAAACTCGACTCGCATCCCGATACGGCCCGTGTGGCCGATATTCTGCAACGCCTGGCCGACAAAGACGATGATGCGCAGGAGCGGCTGATCAGGCGTCTGGCCTGCTGGCAGGACATCCGTGAGAAATATCTGGCCAAAGACCGCAAGGTAGAATATACTTATTCTTATACTATACGTAGTTTTACTACCGACCGTGAGGTGCTTGACATGTATGCCAAACGGCCCGATGCTTTCAACGAGGAGGAGTTGCTGCGTGCTGCCACGTTGATGAAGACCGATGCCGAGAAAATAGAGGTATATCGTACTTTGCTCGCGCGTTTCCCTCGCTGTGAGACGGCTATCAACAATCTGGCTTATCTTTATCTGCGTGCCGGTATGGAGGCCGAGGCACGTACGCTGTTGCAGAAGTTGCCGGAACGTTACCCCGACTTGGAAAGCAAACAGCTTAAAATCAGAGAGGAGGCGGCACGATGAAACGATGGAAACATACCTCCATGCTGCTGGTCCTGATGGCGGGGTTGCTTTTGGCATCGTGTATTCGCGACGACTTGCAGCCTTGTCCGCCTCTCAGTGTCAGAATCGGCATCAAGGACATCAACTACTTCAATATCGATGCCGTAGAGAATGTTACGGGGCTGGATCATCGGCTGGACGAGAACTTGCCTTTCCGTTCCTATATACAGAAGCTGTTCTATGTGCTTTACGACATCGACCGCCAGCAGACGGTCAGCGTACAGCATTTGCACGAGGTGCAGGGCGATGCGCGTCTGGCTACGGCCTATTTGCCCGAGGATTTGCCTTTCGGCCGGTATGTCCTGCTGGTATGGGCCAACATTGAGAGCGAGGAAGGTATCCTGGCCGACGGGAAGCTGGGTACTTATAGTCTGCATCATAACAATGTGGAAGGTTACGATGTCTATATGACCTGCGACACGTTGCTTTACGACGAGTGGAACTATGACTATACTGTCCGGTTGGAGCGCATCAAGGGTAAGTTGCTTATCGAGGGTGTGAACCTGCCAACCGATATCAACTGGAGCCGTAAGGCCATTACCAACCTTTGTGGTAAGGTGGATTATCATTTTTCTTACGAGCCAAACTCTACCGAGTATGTGGTGGTAGAGTCCGACTGGTCGGATCATCCCTCCAGCCGGGTGGTGACGGATACGTATTTGTCGCCCACTGCGGTTAACGGTGAGAAGAGTACCGTTTATGTGCGCTTCTTCGACGACCCTTCCATGAGTGTGCCTGTGACTGTGCCGGCCAATGTGGACATCACCATGAGGCGCAACGAGATTACCGTGTTGCGTTATGTGTACGATGCCGATTCGGGTGGCTTTGTCATTTCTACTTGGGACGATGATTCCTGGCAGGTGATACACGATATGGGACTGGAGTAAGTGGTGCGGAGTATTGGGTCCGGAATGTGTCGATATAACGATTGAATGATTGAAGTTTATTAACCTATATTATTAACTAAATTCCTAAAACAATGAAGAAGAATTATTTAATGATGGCTGCATTCGCCACAGCTTTGGCGTTTACGGCATGTAGCAGTGAGGAAGAAATTCCGGCTGCAGGTAGTGAAAACGGGACTATGGGTCTCACAGAAGATGTAATCGAGATTGCCATCTCGAATACGGGTGTAGGTTCTACAAGGGCTGCACGTCCGGTGGGCAGTTCGGCTGCTGATAACAATGTGAACAAGGTAAAGCTTGTGTTTTTTGCAGGTAGCAGCACTACTCCTGTAACGTTGGGCTCTGCAAGTGGTCAGCTGAATTTGACTGTAGTTGGCGGAGAATCAGGCTATTCTATTTCTGACGGTGTCATCAGCTATACTTCCGCTGACGTTGCCGAAGGTGTGCCGGGTACTACTGACCGTGAAGAAAAAGTGGCTAAAATCAAAGTGAGTGGTTTAACTGCTGGTACGACTTATACCATCGTAGCTTATGGATACAATGGAGATAGCTTCCCTTATGGAACGGAAACGCAGGTAGCTGATAAATATTATTATCAGACAGGAGCTCATTCTTTGTCTGGCTCTTCTCTTGAAGAGGTTTTTGCGGCCAAGACTACAGCCAAAACGACTGACAATTTAGGAACTGTAGAGACTCCGGTTGTGAAGTTTACTTCGAGTGTACGTATTGAGCTGACTCGTCAGGTAGCCGGTATGTTGGCTTACTTTAAGAATGTGCCTGCTACTATTGATGGCGATAAGGTTACAAAAGTAACTGTTGAAGCGAATGATAAGTCTAAAGGTTTCTATTTCCCTGCTGCAGTATGGGGAGAAGAAGCTGATAAGCATGCCGAATTTAACGGAATTGATGATGAAACAAGTTCGGGGAATGACGTGCTGCTGACTTTTACAATTGCTGGAGGCACTCCAGTTGATAATGATAATAATACCTACAAGTTCGGTGATAGTAATGGTGTCGGTAAGAAATATCAGCTTGCTGATGGACTGACTCTTGATAATCTTGTATGTGAAGATTACACCCTTTTTGGTGGTCGTTTCATTTTACCGTATAGCCAACATATTGCTACTGGTGATGCTACTTTGGTTGTGAAGCTGCAAGGTGATGGCGGTAAAGTATTGAAAACTTTGAAGGTTACTACTTCTCAGTTTAAGAGCGATTTGAGCGGCACTAAGTATCTATATGATATTCTTTGCAACAACTTCTATTCTATCGGTAAAAAAATGGCTACGGAAAGTACGGAAGGTGGTACAGATCCTGAGGATCCTGATGAACCAGCCGACCTCAGTTCTACAGACGAGATTACAGTCCTCATCAACGACGCTTGGGAAGTGATCCACGACATGGGTCTGGAATAAATATCTCCTTTTATATCTTTAATCAATGGAGTAGGGTGCGAGCAATGCGCATCCTACTTTATCAATAATCTATTAATCCTTAAAACAAGAATAACCATGGCAGAAGACATCAAATATCAGATTAATGCACAGTTGGCCGATAATGCGCTGACTCCTGACAATGCAGAAGACAAGATTGCTGTACCCGTTTCGCTGGGTTCGGCAGGGCAGGAACGCATTCTGGCAGAGATGAAGGCCGAAGATTCCGGTCTGCGCCCCGAAACCATCCTCCATGTGTTCGAACTGGAGAAGCGTGTCATCAAGCGTCTGCTGATGACCGGCTATAATGTCAATACCGGCCTTTATCATGCTTCGGTCGATTTTCGCGGCATTGTGACCGGCGGTCAGTGGAATCCGGAGGAGAATTCTATTGTGGTGAACTTCAACGTGGGTGCCGATCTGCGCGAAGCTATCAGAAATACGACTGTCAACATCATCGGCAATAAAGAAGCTGCCATTTCTGTCAGCGGCATGCAGGACGTTGCCACTCGTGCTACCGATGCCAGTGCCACTCCGGGACGGGCCTTTACTCTCAGCGGAAAGAATATCCAGCTGGCAGGCAAGGATCCCGCAGTGGGACTGGTCTTGGTCGATGCCGACGGCACCGAGACGCAGGTGACGACCGACCTTTGGGTGGTGAACAAGCCTTCTACGGTGACTTTCATTGTTCCTGCCGAGCTGGCAGCTGGTACCTATACCTTGCGGCTTACTACGCAGTACAGCGGCAACTCTTCGTCGCCGCTGAAGAATCCGCGTAGCGTGGAGAAGACACTCTACGTAGGCACCAAGCCTCCTACATCGGGTGGCTCTGCCGGCGGCGACAGCCAGGAAGGTGGAGGCGAAGACCCGCTGGGCTAAGCTTCCTTTTTCCGGAAGGCTGCGGCAACCGTTTCCCTTGCAGGTATGGCAAGGGCTCCCTTGCCGGTGCGATAAAGGTCCCCTTGCCCCTGTGGCAAGAGCTCCTTTGCCCCCGTGGCAATAAGCTATGAATGAATGAGAGCGCGTCTGTGCGAAATCGCAGACAGAATATGATAACGAAAAAAAATAAAGTAATGAAAATCATCTCCCGACTTATCACCGCCATTGTGTTAGTTGCAACGCTTGTCCTGAGTGCTTGTCAGGACGAGGAGTTTGCACCGTTCCCTTCCGCTTCCGTGCCCGATGCTTCCGGAGTGACCCGTGCCCTGAATGCCACTTCTTCGCTGAAGCAGAATGCTGACGGCACATGGACGGCCAACTGTCGCGTACCGCTGGTGGGCGAGGGCAGGGTGGTGGACGACATTGCCAACCAGCTTGTCAGTGCTGTCGATTTGAGTGGCAAAAGCAGCATGGACAATCTGGTGGATACGGATCTCACCAATCCGGCTGTGATGGGTAAAAATGTGGCAGGCGTGCAGCTGATAGCCAATCAGATAGTTTCCGTACGCGATCTGGAACGGACCTATGCCGGTGGGCAGACTGTTGGCTTTACTTATACGATGAGCGATCCTACGTTGCTCAACGTTGACTTATTGAAAGGTTTTTGGATACAGACTTATTATAAGGGTGAAAAAACTTCGGATTACATGGTGGGCGGAAGCGGGGATACGAATGTGCTGAATCTGAACCTGCTTAGTACGCTTAACAACGATGGCATTCAAAGCCTGTCGTTCCAGACCACCGAACCTTTTGATGAAGTGGCGATAGGTTTCAGCGGAGTAGATGCAGATGTGCTGGATGTGCTGGGAAACCTTGAATTGTATTATTTCTTTGTGGGTGACAACGAGGTAAAACCTGTTTACAACGGGAGCGCTTACTTTCCCGACGCTTCTTTGAATACCAAACTTACCAGTACTCTGCTTCAGGATTACGGAGAGAAACTGGTGGATGCGAATACGTCGGACGGGGTGACCATGGAACTGATAATAAAATTGCTCGGCAGTTTGGGCGGTCTGTTGGGAGACACTCCCCGCATGACGGTCAACCTGGGGAAGACGGTGGAAGCAGGAACTGAAATCGGATTTTACATGAATGAAGTCAATGTGCTGCAGGTGGGATTGCTGGACGGCATTGAGTTTCGTACGTATGACGAGGAGGGTAATGAAGTAGAACGAATTGCGGTCGATGCTACCGGGTTGTTAGGTGTCTCGGCCATTGGAGGCGGAAAAAGCCTGATGGGCATCACGGTGAAGGAGCCCTGTTCGCAGATACAGATTCGTTTTACCGGATTGGATCTTAATATTGGAGGGACAACTCTCTATTATGCTTATGTCCGTGATGCTGTAAAGCCGGATATTTCGTCTTATTTTTCCACGGGCGACGTAACCATCAACGGTAATTCTTATCACTTGCCGCAACCGTCGGAAGGCAGTGTGTCATGGTCGCTTGCGACGGCTCCTTCGGGAAGTGCCCCTTCTATTGACCTCGAACAGAACAAGATTATCGGCATGACTGTGGACGGCGATTATGTATTGAACGGGACCTATACTTATACGGATGCCTCGGGCCAGCAACAAAGTCAGGCCGTGAGCTTCACCATCCACCGCCTTACAGCTTCTGTTGGAGACAATTGCAATCAGTTGATCGGGGAAGCTCTGAATGCCGAAGCCTATATTCCCCAAGGAGGAGGAAGCCTTATCAGTACGCAGGATGTAGAAGGTATAGATAATGTGGTGAACGATAATCCGAATGATTATGCCACATACCATAAGGAACTGAGCATAGCCGATAATATCGGTCTTATCGGCGTCCGACTGGGCGAAGGTAAGGAAATCGTAGCCAGTGAATCGCATCCCATGCGGGTAGGTTTCACTATGCAGACGCAGAGTACGTTTCTGGGAGTCGGTGCACTGCAGTTTTTCCGCATAGTCCTTTATAAGGGTGATGCAGAAGTCGATCGTAGTGTTACGGATGCGAATAATCTTATATCGGCCGATCTGATTGGCAGCCAGGGAAACAAAGTACGGATGGGGTTCACTACCACAAAGACGTTCGACCGCATTGAGTTATGGTCGTCCGGCGTACTCGAACTTGACTTGGGCAATGCCTGGCGTGTTTACAATGCTTTCTATGAGGATGGCAGCGAGGACGGCGGATGTTCGGGGTACGACGCTTCGGATGCCTGCATCGAAATGCTGACCACCGTTCACGGTGCCGAAATTAATTATGAGGAGACAAAGATCGGCGGAGGAGTCACCGTAGCTGGTTCGTTCAATAACCTGAGTTACATCATCGATGACGATAAAAACAGTTATGCAACAATATCTGCTACCAATCTGCTGGGCGGTACGACAGTAGCGGTGAAGTTTGACAAAATGCAGCCGGGCACACAAGTCGGTTTCATCGTGAGCGATCCGGCTTTTGTGCTGAATGGCATCGGCGTCCTGAGCGGAACCAAATTGGAAGTATATAATCAGGGAGTTCGAGTGGGGCTTGCAGGCGGGACGACTTCGGGCGAAGTTCTTGGTCTGGACCTGATAGGCTATGATGGGAAAGCTTATGTGGAGACTACCCCTACTACAGAGTTTGATGAGGTACGGATTATTTTCCCGGCTGTGCTTAACGCACTTGACATTATCCACATTAATGGTGCTTACATTCGTCGTGATACCGACGGTGACGGCATTCCGGACTGTGCCGAGGACGAAGAGAATCCGACGCCGCCGGTCATTGACTTTACGATTGATGAGGCTAAGGCCGAGCCTGAGCACGGGTGCGGAACATCTACCATCCGGATAAACATTACCCGGATTAGTGGAGGAGGTGACGAGGTGTGGAACACTGTGGTGGGCAAAGGGTTTACGCTTGTTTGTTATGATGCTTTCAGAGGAGGCAGTGTCAGACGCGATGTCGTATTGGACGAGAATCATGGATTCACCTTATACGATATGGAACCGGGAGATTATTACATTAGTATCCGTAAGGATGGAGTGACTTTGTATAATGGCGTGCATGCCGCTTTGCATCCCACCCAGACCACTTGGAAACAGGCTCCCGATGATACCGACTGGAACAATTGGAACAACTGGACCGACGGTGCCCCCTGGACCTGTACCAACGTGATTATCCCCGGCAACTGTGTCCGATATCCGGAACTGGCCGAAGCGGATGAAAACTATTGTGCCAACCTGCACATAGCCGATGGCGGCGAAATTGTCCATACGCAGTATCTGGATAGGTACGATTATGCCTGGGTAGAACATTCGCTGCAGCCGGGCAGTTACTACATGCTGTCGGCCCCATTGAAGCAGATGGTGACGGGCGATCTGTTTGTACCCGCACGTTTTGGCGGCGATCACAGCACCGAGGCCTATTTCACTTCCCTCACCCCTATGACTTCGCCGGAGAGCCGATTCACTCCCCGTGTATTCCAGCGCTTCTGGAGCAGCACGGCTCCGGGCAAAATTGTAGGTCAGGACGGCAGTCTGCAGACTGTCGAAGTGGGTGTGGACCAGACGAACTGGACTGCTCCCTTCAATGCCGTGGCCGAGCCTTATCGTCCGGGTATGGGCTTTTCTGTGCGTACCGACGGAGCTGCGACTTTCCGCTTTCCTAAGACTCATACCCAATATACTTACTTCGATGCTGCTGGTCACAGTACGGGACTGACAGAACCCGTGGTTCGTACCACTTCCGAAATCGGACGTTTGCTGACCGACGACATGACAGGAAAAGCAGATTATCAGGTCAGCGTGAACAATCAGAAAGCAGGTAATACGTTTGTGGTGGGCAATCCCTTCCTGACGCACATTGATATTGCGAAGTTTCTGCAAGCCAATCCGGGCCTTTCGGCAGTGACGCTGAACGATGGAGTCAGCAACATTACCATTTCGAAGGCCGAGGGGGGAGTGATAGCGACAGAAGAGGGTTATACCCACATTGCTCCCATGCAGGCATTTTACGTCACAACCACGACGTCTGGCACAGAACTGACGGTTACTTTCACAGCCGACATGCAGCAGCAGATGCCAGGTTACAATATATCCCGTTCGTCGGCTTCTGCTACCCGTGCCCTGACGCGAAGCCTCCCTACCGGCCATAACAGCCTGCGGCTTACGGCTACCTGCGGCGGGCACAGCAGTTCGTGCCTTGTGCGCATTTCCGCGTCGGCGGCAGATGCTTACCGTACGGGCGAGGATACAAAGCTCCTGGTCGATGCCGACATGCAGCCAGCCGTGACCGTATTTACTACGGCCGACGGGCAGGCGCTCAGCATCCAACAGCGCCGTGGAGGAACGAAGATTCCCGTCGGCTTGCATCTGAAGCAAAAGGCTAAAGTTACTCTTGCCCTGGCCCACGCGGCGGGCGACGCTTGGAGCGACTGGGTGTTGTTGGATTGCCTGACGGGGCGTCGCTATCCGCTGAGCGGGTCCTTTACTTATCTGGATCTCGGCCTGGTGGACACACAATCGGGAAGATTAAGCCTGATAAGAAAATGATGGAAACAAAGAATGAATAATAAGAAGCTTACAGCTTGCTTGTAGTGATAATAAATTGCGAAGAAAGAAGAAACTCATGATGAAAAGACTTTTATATATCGGAATAATTCTTTTCGTACTGACTGCCTGCGCAGGCACTGAGGAACCTGCATCGGAAGCTTGTGTCGGGCAAGGCCGTGTCACGCTGATGCTGACAGTGAGCAACCGTTCGCTTACAGCCGACGGCAGTACGGGAAACATCACTTATCCGGTTGAGAGCGAAGACGGCAAACTGATAGGTACGCAACATGCCGAGACGGTCTTCTTGTATATCTTCCTCGGCGAAGGCACCAGGGCACAATATGTGGCTTGTGAAAATATAGGTTGGAAAGAGTATTTCGAACGTCAGGGGACGTTGCCCGATCACACGGCTCAGATGCCTTATACGCTGAAGTATAAAGGATTCAGGGTAGGTCAGGCCTATACGTTTCTGGCCATAGGGCTGAGTGGGGGGGCAGACGTTGCCTTTGGCTTTCCCGATGCCTTGGCCGAAGGTTCCACACTGGGCAGTGCGCTGGCTTCTTTGGCCGAAGGGCAGTCCAGTGCCTCCATACGTACTTCAGAGATTTATGTCGGAACAGAGCCCTTTATCCCGACGGGCAACGACACACAAACAACCATCGAACTTTGGCGGCGTGTGGCTGGTGTGATGGGCTTTTTCAGGAACGTGCCTTCGGCCATCGACGGCCGGCCGGTTGACGCACTGCGTCTTTCGCTTTATACAAAGCAGAATACGAAGATGCCATTGGTAGAGCGTCAGCAGACCCCTGTATTCTTGGATTATATTGATAGCCCGTCCGTTGATGCCGATGGACAGGTATTGTTCAGTCTTCCCTTGTCTGATGCGAACCCTGGTGTCGATGAAAAAATATCGGGAGGAGGTTATGTGCTGCCGGCTGCTGCTCCTCCCGGCATTGATGATTACACCCTGCGCATTGAGGCAGTGGATGCTGCCGGCAATGTGTTGCACTACTGGCGGGCCAAGTTGCCCGAGGATGACGATCTGGATCAGGGCAATACGGGTGGAGGTACCGGCATCATAGACACCGAGAGTGCATTTCGCTTTCCTATCGTAGCCAATCATTTCTATGCCATAGGCAGTCCGGAAAATTATGTGGATCTGGAAGGGAGTGGCATTGATGTGGATATTACTATTGATCCGAGCTGGGCAGGCGAAGAGGATTTGGAAATAAAGGAACAACAATAACAGATAACAGTGTATAATACGCATTTTGCAACTATGGACAGAATAAGGACTTTATGTATGTTGGCCGTTATGGCTCTGTTGGCTGTTTCGTGTATCAAGGACGAGCCGGTTTGCAGCACCTGCGAGGACAATCCGGACGGGAAGGGGATTCTTCTTTCGTTCAGCGCCGGGACAGATACCCGCAGCAATCTTTACAGCAGCGAAGTGGATTACCGTGATGTGAAGGCTGTCTGTTTGTATGTTTTTCGAGGTACGGATGCCAATGCTGAGTATATCCTTTCTGAAGATGTGGATTGGCAGGGTGACATCTCGCAGACCTACTGGATCAGTACCGACCTCAGTGCGGGAAGTTATACTTTCCTGGCAATAGGGACAGACGACAATGCCGGCAGTGTGTATGGACTGACGGCTGACTATCGGGGCACTTTGGGAGATTGTATGGCCCGACTTGCCGCAGGTAAGGGAAAGGCGGATATGGCTACTGCACAGTTCTTTGCAGGCTATGTCACACGCACTGTGGCCGAGGAAGAAGATGTAGTGGATGTGGAAGTGACTTTGACCCGAAAGGTGGCCGGTGTGCTGGCATATCTGAAGAATATTCCCTGTTGGGTGGACTTTGGCAGTGCAAATGGCGGAAAGGCAACGGTGACGGACCTGCGCATCAGTCTGGGTAGTAGCCAGAATACGCAGATGGCTCTATGGAACGTTTCTGCGGGTAATGCCGTGTATGGTTCCGAGCCTTTGGCAAATGATGATAAGGTGCTGTTTGAAGTTGACCTTACAGCAGACAGTTATACGCCGGATGCTGAAGGACGCTATTATACGAAAGCGGGTATAAAGACCGATGAGTTGCAGACCGTGGACAATTCTCTGCTGAGGGGAGCTTTCCTTCTTCCTCTTGCGGAAAGCAAGGAAAGTACCTTGAAACTGGAATTACTGGGTTCTTATACCACCGGAGATGGTACGGAGTATCAGGATGTGGTTGTCAAGACTTACACCATTCAAAACAGTGAGGGGAAGCAAATCTTTTCCATCGATGAAAACAAACTTTATTGCATCGGCAAGAAACTGTCCGACGCTTCTACTGACGGTGATAAGCCGGCCGACCTGAGTGGAAACATACTGCAGGTAAATGTCATCAAGTGGAATGACATTAAGGTTGACAATTCTTTTCCTACGGTGATAGGACCTGCCCGTATCGAGAGTGACTACAATCAGAACGTTTACATTTTCGATGCGCCCGAAACGGAATTTCCGGTTTATTTGCAGGCCTCATCGCCTGTAAAAGAATGGCATTTGAAGGTGTGCTATTACAATGAGGAAAATAAGGCATCCTTTTCTGGTGTAGAGGTCGGTGCGTATGAGGCAGAAACTCCTCAAGAAAACTGGATTCATTTTGCCGTAACAGATGCTGAGGGGAAACCTACAGGGGGATATGTAAGCGAGATAACCGATCCGAATGGGGATGACAGGATACTTACTGTGGTATTGAATGACTTTGCCGTGCAGAGAACGCTGGAAGGCTCGGGAAAATACTATATTGAAACAGAAGATATGGTGGAAAAGTTGAAAAAAGACTATCGTACGGCCTATATTGAAATCTATACATCGGGAACGGATGAACCATACAGGCTTCTGGTGCGGCAATATAATGCGCTTACTATCTATGCGGGGGCTACCAAGGATGTTCCTAACGGTTTCCGTGCCGCTGCCCGCCTGGACTACGGATGTCATTTCGATAAAGAGACTGGAGCTATGGTAAGGACCGATACTGCGGCTGTGGGATGGGGGTATTGGAGTTCTATACCATTAAATATTACCGGCGACCTGACGGAAACCGATTACTGGGTCGGAGCGGTAAATACCATAAATGCTTACAACCGATATAAGAAAGGCTCGTTGGGAGGTGAAAACTATGTGGAATCCATTTTACAGAAGCTGCGGAAAGAAGTGATTGAGATTGCGGCGGATGGAACTTATACGTCCGATGAGAACAAAATCTGGTGTCTGCCTGCCTATCACGAAATGTGGGGAGTGGCAGATTATATCAACCCGTATAGAGCAACCGGAGAAGCATGTCAGGATTTGTTTAATATGAAAGTGGGAGATAAATATTGGTGTTCGACCATTAAAGACAATGACATCAACGAGTCGCTCTATATTCCGGCCGGTACGACCAATTACTTGCAGGAAGCCGATAGGGATGATAAATTGTATGCACGCCCGATACGTCAATTCTATACAAACTAAAAAGAAGGAGGAACGAATATGATGAGATATCTGACAAGTCTGGCTGTTTGCCTGTTGCTGTTTGCCGCATGCACCAGGGAGTGGGAAGATCTACCCTCATCCGATGCACAAGGAGAAGGCATACGCATCGTGCTCAGTGCCGAAAGCATGGAATTGGTGGAGACACGTGCGGAAAACGCAAGTTATACGGAAGAGACTTCGACCGAGGCGGACAGTCGGGTGGAGCATGTCATTATCTATGCTTTTAACAGCGACGGAACTTCATTGTTGGCCCGTTATCAGCAGGATCTGGAATATCCCGACAAGGAAGTTCGCATGATGTTGCCTGTCGATAAGGGCTCTGTACTGCTGCATGCTGTGTGCAATTACGAGAAATTATGGGATGAGAATATCGGCAGCGTGCAGGATCTGGAGAATAAACTTGTCAGCATCACTCAGCCCGACGGTGCATTCAACGGCAGTATGGTGATGCATGGAACGTTGGGAATCGGGCAAGCTGATCTTTCGGATAAGGCAAAAGTGAACGTAATATGGGTGAAGCGCATTGCCGCCAGAGTAGATTTTGCGCTTAAATTTGACCCGGAGGATGAAACGGATAAATTCTATCTGGGAAATGTAAAGGTGTATAATATCCCCAATAGAGCTTACCTGGTGGAGCGGGTGCAGGATGATCCGACTGCGGCTGGTACAGATGCTGCCACAGCTGCCGGAGACGGCAACGGTTTCTGGGGAGGATCCTTGTTGCTTCAGACAGAAGGAGAGGATCTGGCCGCTGGAGTCTCTGCTCGGTTTTATCTGTTTGAAAATCGGCAAGGTCGGGAATCGGATGAGGTTTACCGGTCGAAATTTGCAGATAATGAAGATATGTGGCAAACGATGAAAGGCGAAGTGGGCAGAACAAAATATCCACAAGCTACCTACATACAGGTAAGCGGGACATACGTCAGCGATGAAGGCCGTACGACGCAGTCGGCTACCTACGTCATTTACCTGGGTGAAAACAATTATAGTGACTTCAATGTGGTGCGCAACAGTCATTATAACATAACAGCAACAATCAAAACCTGCAACAAGCTGGATACCCGTGTCAGTGCCACCATACTGAACGGAGCACAAATCACTCCGGCCTTTAACAATCCGCTGGATGCACACTGCAACGCGGTGCGATGCCTGGGCTATACCCGCAATACTGCCGGATGGGAAGTTTACGTGGAAAATCCTGACGAGCATCCCTGGCTGGAAGTGTCGCTTTCGTCGCAATATCGTCCTCGCATTGCCGGGAAAACCTATATGGGAACCGATGGCAATGAGCTGGATCCGAATATGATTGCTTCCAGCCGTATGGAAGGACAGGGAGCCATGGCAGGGTATTTCTATATACATACGGATGAATATATACCGGAGAACCTGACGGCAGATGAAAGTCTGAACAATACGACCGATCCTGCTTCGTGGCGCACAGGCTATGTGGTGCTGAGGGATAAAGGCAACAACAGTACGTATCGTCTGGAAGTAAAACAACGTCCGGCGCAGGTGGTGCGCATGCCTGTCAAGAACCTGTTGGGGCAGGTTACGTCTTATAATGAATACTTTGTGGAGTATGAGCTGGAAGAGAAAAACCTTACGTGGGGTTTTCTGATGTATGGTGCCAATCCGGTGATGACCGGTATGATCAACGATCGCTGGGACGGATTGTCCAATACCCGCAAGCTCTATCAGGAAGCTGTGAAGATTCCGCAGGACCCTGATGATGACAGTACCGATTCCGGCATTTATTGGGGAGCCTATAACGGCTATTATACGGTGGCCGACCAATATCCCCGATCTACCGATCTGGAAACGGTTGTCAACCGTATCCCCGATGACCACATGATTAAATATGTGCTTGGTAAGAATCGCGACCGAAACGGAAACGGATACATCGACTACGAGGAAATAGTGTGGTATGTGCCGGCTCTTGACGAACTGGCTGAGCTTTACAGTGCCATGCACGATGCCGGACGGGGCAATGTGTTCTTTCAGAACAGTGAAGATAAGTTTCACTCTTCCACTCCTTATTTGGCAGGCTATACGGCCGAAGTGCCCGGACGTGCCTTTTATGTGAAGATGGGCAGTGGTGAAAAGTCGTTTGCCATGCGCGACCGTCAATATAACGTGATCTGTTGCCGGCGTAAGGGAGCTTGGACAGGAAATGAGGATGCCGGCTATGAAGGCGGGGTTACGGTGGACGATGAGTGGAATGAGGACGATGTGGATGTAATGCCTAAACAATAAATGATGTGATGATTATGAATTTGAGATATCTGTATTTGGGAGCCTGCCTATGCACATTGCTGGCGGCAGGTTGTACTGATGATGCAGCTTCTGTCGGACAGGTGGAAGAACCGGCGGCTGTCTTTCGCCTCAGTACGCGTGCAGAAGTCAGCGACGGGACGCAACTGTTTCGCCTCTATCTGGGTGAACGCAAACCTGAACATGCCGCTGATGAACTGCATTGCAATCGTATTGTTGACATCACGGGTGGGCAAGTGGAATTGACCGGCTTGAAGCCTCAGTGGTATAAGTTTGTCTTTCTCGGTGTGCCCCGACTGGAAGGCGTCGGGACAGCACTCTTTACCGAGGAAACACCCGGTCAAGGATCGTGCGACCTTAACAAACAGATGATAGACTATCTGCCCATCTTGCGACAGGAACCCGGCACGAAGATGCCCGACAGGGAAGTCCCCGATGGGGACATTTTCCGCAAAGTCATCAACCGATGGGTGGTAAGCGGCGAAACCGTCAGTGAGGACGTTCAGCTGGAGCGTCTCAATGGAAGGCTTGTCATCGATATGGGGGTGCTGGAAGACCAGTTTGAGGGAACTGTAGAAGACATTACTCTGCAGGTGGACGACACTCCGACCCGTATTTACCTGACGGATAACGATAGGGGCGAGATAAAGATGGCCGATCCGCAGACACTAACCTGGCTGACTGAGCCTGTTGCGAATGCGATGACCGATGGAAACGGGCAGCCTATTGACCCGACCGGGCATCATGTTATTACCATCAACCTTTTGCCTGGGGCACTGAACGGCAGCATCGTCGTACGTACCACCACTGGTACTTTTACCTATCCGTTAAAAGGAAGTTATAACGGTGATCAGCTGTATATTAAGCAAAATACGCAGACACAACTGGAATTTAATGGTGTCATTCAGGGATACTTTCAAGTGAAGTATGCGGGATATACCGATACCGGCATCAATGTGGACGACGATTCCTGGGACGGATGGCAATAAAATGATTTGAATGTTGAGACTATATATATATGTTATTATGAGATTATATCTATATATGTTATGTGGGGCTATGCTGGCCCTTGCTTCTTGCACCAACGACACGCTGCAGGAAATGAAACCTGACTATACGGGCAAGCCTGAAACTTCTGCCATGCCCGATGGTACTTACCTGGTAGATTATACAGTGGACAACGGTGCATCGACCCGTGCCGGAGGAAAACTGCCTGTTTCTTCTCTGGATTATTATGTCTATTATAAGGAAGGGGGCGTACTGTTGAAACACCGTCGTATTTCCATTCCAGCCAACCAGCAGTGGCCCCTTACGCGCGACAACATGACGTGGGAGCAGCGTCAGGCTTTGCAAGACACTCTGATATGCGGTGTTGACTATCGCATACTTTTCATTGCCAATGTTGATTCTGCATTGTTCAATTACGACGGTTATAGTGCCGAAAACCCTCATCCTGCTGTAGTGAAGGGGGATACGCTCTATCAGAATGCCCGTATTCTGCTGCCTAATGTTCCCTTCCACGACGACAATATGTATTGCCTGTGGGAAGGCGCATTGAATTGCACCGAGTCCAAGGGAGTGGTGAACCGGAATGATATCCTGTTGCAGCGTATTGTGACGCGGACGGATGTGAGTAGAACGGAGAATCCGACTGACTTATATACAGCTATTGAAAATGGGTTCTATGAAACGAATTGTAAAACAAATGTGGAAGAAGCTGTGTCTAAATGGATAGATGATTTTTGTGGGAAAATTAAAGAATGTGCATCATCATATCATGTATCATTTAAGGTAACGATAGATAACTATAAAGATAAAATTTTGGGTCTTACTAAGCTTATAACGGATTGTAAGGATTTAATCAAGGTAGGTTGTGGACGTCAGCTAATTGACCGATATGTATATACTATTAAGAATAGTGCTATTTATAATACCAGATTGGGAGTTTGGTACCAAACCGGAAGAACTGCTCGGGTAAGTTATAGCAATGCAACCAGAGCTAATGCCATAGGTTTTGACAGAATTTCCTATTATGATGTGTTTAATGGAGATGAAGCTTTATGTGGCGAGGTAAGGCCCGATGGTAAAGTCTGTATCATTGGATTTGCCGGAAGTGGTGATTGCAATAATACTGTTACTGCTTTGCATTTCTATGATGCTTTAGACAGTCCGACATTCAGTATAAGTGGAACTGGCGCTTCATTCTCCGTGACCCAAGGTATTAATTATTGGTATGATATTGAATGTGACCCAATTAGCTTCGTAAACTTTGTAAGTAGTACAGGTTTCTCTCAAATGACCACTTTTGATTTGGATGCTATAATGAAAAATGGAGAAAAAAAAGATGATTGGAATACTTATATGAACGATGAGGGTCTCATGGAGGCTATTAATACAGATTTCTTCGGAGAAGACTGTGTGCAAGGTCATAACGGAGGTAAAGACTATTTTGAAGGTTATAGCTTTACGAATTTCCCCATTCATGTTTCCCTTCCTGACATCACATCAGAAAATGTGGATGATGGTCGCATAGAACTGATTCCTTCCTGGTCTGATCCCAAACAAGTTGTGGAAGAGTGACTTGGATGCTTTATCTGTT
>ERZ791620.315-NODE-315-length-28248-cov-2.643209_pt1 | contig 28248 bp, 17 predicted proteins | sample MGYA00509962_ERZ791620 | MGnify/ENA primary metagenome ERZ791620 (study PRJEB30046, sample SAMN00715162) | human gut metagenome | study: EMG produced TPA metagenomics assembly of the A metagenome-wide association study of gut microbiota in type 2...
TTTGACGCCGACAGAAACCGATCCGTTGGTATTCGTGTATGAAGGGCATCTGAACACCGGCGAGTTGAAATGCTGCTTGGTGACGGGCAGTTGGGATGCACCGTTCGTACATCCTACTACGCAAGGACGTGAGATAAACCAGAGCGGCATCAATGCCGAAGTATTCTTGATGTACGCCGGAGGCGAAGATTTGAAGTGGAAGGTTACCGCTGCGGGAACCTACAATCTGACCTTCGACCTGCGCAACTGGACCATCTCGGCATCTTATTTGGGCGAATAATTACTAAAACGATTTGTATGGTATATGAACTTCGTTTTTAGACTATTCTTATTGGGAAGTTTGCTTCTGGCAAACTTCCTCCCCGTCCACTCCCGCGACAGCAAGTTTACCCGCAAGGGCAGCGGTCCGATGTATTGGATGGCCTACGAGTATTGCTACGACAACAACCGGCCTCTGCCCGAAGACCGTTACAAGAAAAACATCGATTGGATGGACACGCATCTGAAAGCGTATGGCTACGATATGATATGCACTGACGGGTGGATAGAACAGGCGCAAACGATAGATGCCAACGGATACATCACCAAGTACAACAGTGATTGGCAGCATGACTTCAGCTATTGGAGTGATTACATCCGTGGCAAAGGGATGAAGTTCGGCGTCTACTACAACCCGATGTGGCTGACACGTGCCGCGTGGGAGCAAGACTGTCCGGTGGCAGGCGCGGAAACCACCGCCCGCCAAATCGTGGGGAAGAACAGTTTCAACGCCGATTTGTATTGGGTGGATACCGCCCGTCCCGGAGCCGAGCAGTGGATAAAGGGATATGTGCGTCATTTCATCGACTTAGGGGCCACTTACCTGCGCATCGACTTCCTGGAGAATTACGAGCGGAACTACGGTTCGGACAAATACGTGCAAGCCTTGAAATGGATTAAGGAGGAAGCAGGCGATGAGATTTTCATCAGCCTGGTGATGCCCAACTGTTTCAGTCACGGCAAGAACGAAATACCGTATGGCGACATGATACGCATCAGTGACGATTGCTTCAAAGGCGGATGGGACTTTGTGAGTGGACGCCGGAGGGGCGAACGTCAGGAAAACTGGCCGCAATACGGCAATGCGTTCGATGGCTTCATCGGATTCTCTGACATAGCGGCCCCCGGCCGGTTGATTATGGATGGAGATTTTATGCGCATGAACACAATGGCCAATATGAATGAGCGCCGTTTTCTGTTTTCGTTGATGGTTGTCACGGGCTCTGCACTGGCTGTTTCAGATCAGTATGACACAGTAACGGAGGAGTGTTTGCAGGTTTATCGGAACAAGGAACTGATAGAACTGAATCAAGTAGGCTTTTGTGCTAAACCGTTGTCTCAGGATGTCAAAAGCAAAGACAGTTCTCGATGGGTGGGAAAATTACCCAGCGGTGATTGGATTGTCGCATTTTTCAACCGTGAAGACGAACCGGATGAATATCGTATTGATTTCAGGAAAGAGTTGGATATCGTAGCGGGAAAGGTGAAAAATGTACGTGATCTTTGGGCGCATCAAGACTTTGGACCTATGCAAAGCTCTTATTCTGTTATGTTAGAACCTCATAGTTGTCAAATAATACGTATAACTAAATAATTAGCAATGAAATTGAGAGCAGTTTTCAATATGGGTATTTGGATGATAGTCCTGGCATTCCTTTTAGGAGGATGCCAGGATTCTGAAAGCGATTCTTTACGAGAACCGCAGGCACCTGAAACGGATATTCATGTTTACAAGGCTCCGTTGTATTGGAGTGTATATGAATATTGTTGGAATCAAAGCAAGAACGGAGTAGCCAATGAGGATATGGACATCAGCCCGGACGAATGGGATAAAATTATCGACTGGATAGCACGTGACCTCAAGCCTTACGGATACGACATGATATGTACCGATGGTTTTATTCCGATGATTGCCGATGATGAATCGGGATATATGACCCGTTATGGAAGTATGCCATTAAAGGAACTCGTTGCCAGATGTAAGGTAAAGGGTCTGAAAGTAGGTATCTACGACAACCCGTTGTGGTTACACGGACCCGATGATACACCGGTACCAGGTACAGATGTGACCTTTGGCGATCTAAAATACAAGTCGGGCGATAAGATAGATAATTCCGGGCATGACGACACTTGGTTCAGCTGGGTGGTAGCTTCACATAAGGGCGCCAAGGAATACATTGACGGATTCTTCAAGCATTTTTCGGAAATGGGGGTGGAGTACATCCGCATGGATTTTTTGAGTTGGTATGAGAATGGTAAAGACCGTTATATGGGTACTGTAGGGCGTGGGTATGGACGCGAAAACTATCAACTGGCCTTGCAGTATATCTGCGAATCGGCACAAAGGTATGGTGTGTTTACTTCGTTGGTTATGCCCCATTTGTTCGACCATGCAGACTTGGAGAAACGTTACGGGAACATGGTGCGCATTGTGGCCGATACGGGCGATGGGGGATGGGGACATTTTTCTGCCAATGAGCGTGGAAAGATTTACGGTTCCTGGCCTGCCAGTATGAATATGTTCGACGGGTTTCTTCACTTCTCTGATGTGGCCGGACGAAACAGTGTGATTCTTGACGGTGATTTTATCCGTTTGAATACCTTTGGTACGGATGAGGAGAAGCAGTCAGTCATCTCGTTGCAACTGATGGCGGGAGGCCCTGTGACCGTAGCTGACCAATATCACACGATAGGTGATAACCTCCGTTTTTATCAAAACAGTGAACTGCTGGCGTTGAATACTGATCGTTTCGTAGGGAAACCGCTTACAACCGATCGATGGGATAGCCGGAGCCAAATCTGGTACGGACAACTTACTAACGGTGATTGGGTGTTGGGGCTTTTCAACCGCGAAGACAACAAGCAAAAGCGTGCTGTGGATTTCACAGAATTGGGTATTGAAGGCAGTATGAGCGTGCGTGACTTATGGACACATACTGAAGAAGGAGAAGCTTCACGGTTGGAAGTGGAATTGCCTCCGCATGGCTGTAAAATCGTAAAACTGAGTAAAAAATGAGAAAACTTGAGTAATAATTTTAAACCCTTACAATATGAGAACTTTTTTCAAAACCATCTGCTTGGCCTTGTTTGCTCCTTTTATAGGATTACTGGCACAGGCACAAGAAAGCACAGTACAGTCGGTCACGTCGCCCGACGGAAACCTGACCCTCCGTTTCGAACTGGCCGAAGGAGGAGCGCCCCGCTATTCGTTGCAATATAAAGGCAAGGATGTGGTCAAACCCAGCGGGTTGGGCTTCCGGCTGAAGGACGGCACGGCCCTGGTAGATTATTTCAGGCTGGTGAAAGCATCTCAAAGCGAGAAAGACGAGACGTGGAAACCCGTGTGGGGCGAAGAGAACGAAATACGCGACCATCACAAAGAACTGCTGGTGGAACTGGAGCAAACCTCTTCCAAACGGTTGATGAACATCCGTTTCCGTGTATTCGACCACGCCTTGGGTTTCCGTTACGAGTTTCCGCAACAGCGTAACCTGAGTTATTTTGTCATCACCGACGAATGTACGCAGTTTGCTATGACCGGCGACCACACCGCCTGGTGGATTCCCGGTGACTATGACACGCAGGAGTATGACTACACACGCAGCCGCCTGAGCGAGATACGCGGCCTGATGACCGGGTCCATCACCGGCAACCTGTCGCAAACCAGCTTCTCGCCCACCGGCGTACAGACGGCCCTGATGCTGAAGAGTGACGACGGCCTGTACATCAACCTGCACGAAGCCGCTTTGGTGGACTATCCGTGTATGCACCTCGACCTGGACGACAAGAACTTTGTCTTTACCTCCTGGCTTACGCCCTATCCCAATGGCGACAAGGCTTACATGCAATCGGCCTGCCGCACGCCTTGGCGTACGGTCATTGTCAGCGACGACGCCCGCGACATCCTCGCTTCGCGCGTCACGCTGAACCTGAACGAGCCCTGCAAGCTGGAAGATACATCCTGGATAAAGCCCTGCAAGTACATGGGCGTCTGGTGGGAAATGATTACCGGCAAAAGCGAGTGGAGCTACACTTACGATGCCCCCAACATACACTTGGGGCAAACGGATTATACCAAACTGAAACCCCACGGACGCCATGGCGCCACAACCGAAAACGTGAAGCGGTACATTGATTTCGCGTCAAAACACGGCTTCGACGCCCTGTTGGTGGAAGGATGGAACATCGGTTGGGAAGACTGGTTCGGCAACGCCAAGGACGAAGTGTTCGACTTTGTGACGCCGTATCCCGATTTCGACCTTCCGGGCATCCGCGACTATGCCAAGCAGAAAGGCATCAAGATGATTATGCACCACGAGACGTCTTCTTCCATCCGCAACTACGAGCGCCGCATGGACGAGGCCTACCGCTTTATGAAAGAAAACGGCTATGACGCCGTGAAGAGCGGCTATGTGGGCAACATCATTCCCGTCGGGCAGAACCACTACAACCAATGGCACGTTAACCACTACCTGTATGCCGTGAAGAAAGCAGCCGAATATCAGATTATGGTCAATGCTCACGAAGCTGTGCGGCCTACCGGCTTATGTCGTACTTATCCCAATCTTATCGGTAACGAGTCGGCCCGCGGTTCCGAATATCAGGCTTTCGGAGGTAGTAAGCCCGGTCATACTGCCATCTTGCCTTTCACGCGATTGATAGGCGGTCCTATGGATTACACACCTGGTCTTTTTGAAAACGACATAAAGAAGTATAACCCCAATAACTCTTCGTGGGTGAACACAACGTTGTGTAACCAGCTTTCGTTGTACGTTAGCATGTCGAGTCCGTTGCAGATGGCGGCTGATATCCCCGAAACCTACGAACGCTTTATGGATGCCTTCCAATTCATTAAAGACGTGGAGGTGGATTGGGACCAAAGCTGGTATCTGGAGGCCGAACCGATGGAGTATGTCACCGTGGCGCGCAAGGCCAAAGGGAAAGACCTGTGGTTTGTGGGCGGCACCAACGGCGAGCAGCCCCGCACTTCGGTGGTCAGCCTGGACTTCCTGCCTGCGGGCAAGTACGAGGCCACCATCTACCAGGACGGCAAGGATGCCCATTATATGGAGAACCCCCAAAGCTATGTCATCAGTACCAAGAAGGTGACTCCCAAAACCAAACTGAAAATCTGGACGGCGGCCGGTGGCGGATATGCCGTCAGCATACGGCCGCTATAACCTTCGTTTCCTTTGGGGAGCAGCCGTCCTCGTTGCGGTCAAGGGCCTGTATCCCTCCTTGTCAGCGCGAGTGAAGGCAGACAGTTTGTGAGGCAGATTGTACGACTGGTTGTTTTCAGCCGGCCTGATATCCTTATTATACCGGATGGTTTGTGAAACATCTCTTTTTGTCTGAAAGCGGAAAGATTGTTTTTCAATCCATCCGGTTGTTTTTGTGATTCTTGCGGGGTAAGGAACTTTTCAATATCTCTTGTCTGGTTGGATTAGTGCTTGTTTGAGTTTCCCAAGTTGGTTAATGGGCGTAGCGGGGATTCTGGAGTTAAGCCATACCTTTTGTGGAAGGGGCCGGGCACGCGCCAAGGCCGTCGGCCATGTCTTTTCAGTTAGGTTTGGCGGGCAAATACTCCCTTTGGGCTTTTTAATTTCTGCAAGCTCTGTATTCGTGAATTGAATATTGACAAAGTTTGGCGTAAGTATTTAAGATTGTCCTCCTCATTGGATAAAAAACGCTGTATGCCGGTTGGCGTGTGCGATGGAGTGGGAGGTCGGGAAGTAAATGTAGAAGGATGTTTCCATTTTTCTCTCTGTTTGATTGTTGTGGAATACGGGCAATCAAACATTTTTTTTACCAGTTTAATCGCTATTTTTACCCGAATAATCCTTGGCGCTTTTCTTTTAGGACAGAACCGCATAAAAACGTTTTTTTACAGTTCAGCCGTTTGTCTTAAATTTGTATCCAGTGAATTGGTAAACGGCGTAGCAGGGGAGAAATTTCCCTTTGCGGGTTTCTGCGCTGTAATTTGTCATTGAACCGTGGCTTGGAAAGAACCCTCCGGAGCTGATAATACAAATAACGCGTATGAAAACTTTGAGGTATTTCTCTTTTTTCCTGTTTGCTCTGGTTTTGGGAGCAGGTGTTGCATCATGTAGCGATGATGAAAGTATAGATTCTTCGGCTCTTGTCGGAAGATGGGAAGCAATTTGGATTGAAGGACATGAATATTATTTCGACAATCCTGAATACAACGAAGAATGGAATGAAGCTTGCAGTGGCGATATTATTGAATTTAAAAGTGACGGTACCGGATATAGTGCTGATAATGATGTTTTCCACTGGAAGCTGGAAGGCAATAAATTGAAAGTCTCTTTTGGCGGTGAATACTATGGCGACATGGCTACTGTGCTGAAGGTAACTTCTTCTGAACTGGTGCTTGAATACTATGAGAAGGATGAAGAATATGAATATTATGAGAAGAGGACTTGTAAGAAGATAGGATAGGGCAGATGAATGAATCAATAAGGAGAGGGTATCAGTCGGTATCCTCTTTTTTTTACCCTGCCTTCTCCTTTCCCACTTTTATGGGAACGCATTAGCCCGAAACCGTATGGCTATGTTCCCTGGCTCGGAACACAGATTCGGATTTAATCCAGATTTTGGATTTGCCGAAACGTGGGTCATGTCATCTTTATCGTACTGATTGTAAATCCCCTCATTTTACATTTTGACACTTTGACTTTTCGGATGCCTGAGAATTCGTTATTTCGGCCTTCCGTCCGGTTTGTGCGTAAAAACGGAAACGGAAACAGGTAATCGCGTGTGTGATAGGTGAATAGCGAAATCTTTACATCTGAAAGAGAGGAATAAGCGCCTCGCGAGGAAAGAAAATTCCCGTTTTGCAACTCGTAAAAGCCACATTGGAGGCGCCAGCTAACCTTCCGGGAGGCCGGAACAAGGCTTTTTAGCACTTCGCGCAAGCATTTTGTTCACTTTTCACAAGCATTCTGCACATTCCGGACAAGCATTCTGCGCGGACGGAACAAGCTCGGTGGACGGACGGAGCTTGCTTGGTGGTCGCCTCGGATACCCCGAGGGGGCTTCTCCGGTCTCTGTTTTGCACATTTTTCAGAAAGTCCGTATCAGCGGAATTCCGCTTGAACTGACTTTTGGCAAGCATTTTCTTCGATATTCTGACAAACTGAAAATATGCGTATGGCTCGCCGGCTCCAATTGGCGTTTTATCTTGTTGCCTGTAACACAGAAGAATGTATGCACACAGTCGTGGTGAGGCTCAATTCCGAAAAACTATATGCTTGCGCCTCCAGGTATCATTGCTGGTGAAGTACTGTAATCTGGCAGAAATTCGATTGCTTATTTTGTTCAGTTCAATCATGTTTTTTGACCAGATAGCCTTGGAAACTGTCACGGATGGCAGGTAGCCTTGGAAACATCTTTTTACAATAGGAAAGTTTCTCCTAATTTTGTGTCAAGAAATCAGTTGGCGTCGTGAGAGGATATCTGTTCTTCTCAGTGGGCTCTGACGCCCTAATTTTATTATTAATCAATGGCTTGTAAGGGTCCTAAAGCCGATAATATGTATAGACTTCTATGAAAACGTTGAAGTATTTTTCTTTTTTTCTGTTTGCTCTGGTTTTGGGAGCAAGTGTTGCATCGTGCAGCGATGACGATGAGAGTGTCGATTCTTCGGCCATAGTTGGTTTGTGGGAGGTGACTTGGACAGAAGGTTATGAATATGATTCTGAGAATCCTGAATATAATGATGAATGGAGTGAGGCATTAAATGGCATAAAGTTCAAGTTCAATAGCGATGGTACAGGGTATGAGGGAGATGAAAGTGATACGTTTACATGGAGTTTGGAAGGAAATCGTTTGACTATTCAAGGAGGTTATTATACAGAGGTTTCTACTGTCTTGAAGCTGACATCCTCGGAATTGGTGCTTGAGTATTATGATGAAGATGACTCTTATAAATATTATGAGAAGTTGACTTTTAAAAGAGTGTGGTAAGCAGATTGAAAAAATGAATGTGGAAAAAGGATGCCGGTCGGTGTCCTTTTTTTGATTTTAACCCCTATCTTTGTATTCCGAAACCAGAATGCCTGACAGATGTTACTTCCTTATATGAATCCGGATTTGACGGAGGCCGGTTGCGATGAGGCCGGACGGGGATGCCTGGCGGGGGCTGTCTATGCCGCGGCCGTCATCCTGCCCAAAGACTTCCGTAACGAACTGCTGAACGACTCCAAGCAACTGACCGAACACCAGCGCTATGCCCTGCGTGAGGTCATCCAGCGGGAAGCTTTGGCGTGGGCCGTGGGCGTGGTTTCGCCGCAGGAGATAGACCAGATCAATATCCTCAACGCTTCTTTCCTGGCCATGCACCGCGCCATCGGCCAACTAAAGCTGCGCCCTCAGCATCTGCTTATCGACGGCAACCGTTTCCGGAAGTACCCTGATATTCCTCATACTACGGTAGTGAAGGGCGACGGCAAGTACCTCTCCATCGCCGCCGCTTCCATCCTGGCCAAGACTTATCGCGATGACTACATGAACCGCCTGCATGAGGAATTTCCTGATTACGAATGGAATAAGAATAAGGGTTATCCCACCCGGAAGCATCGTGCCGCCATTGCAGAGCATGGCACCACACCTTATCACCGCCTGACGTTCAACCTGCTGGGCGACGGGCAGCTTTCGCTGGATTTTAAATGATGGTACATCTTGGAGGCGAAAATGTACTTGGGAAATAAAAGCCGAGGTGGACTGCCAAGATTAAAATGAGTAAACAAAATGATAATCCTTCGTTGGTGTTTTTTTAATATTAAAAAACTTTTCTGTTTTGTTAAATTCTGCTATTTTTGCATTATGACAATCTCTTTTTGATTATTATAATAAAAATATAGGATTACTACTTATGCAGCGCCTTATAATACAGATATTAAGTGTTTTACTAATAATGGTAAGCTGTGTCCCATCCGTACATGAAGGAGCTAATATGGATGCAGGAAAGCAGGAAATAGAAAAACTGGCAAAACAGATGGCAAAAGTTGATTCGCTTGACTGCTTCATCCATCAGCATAGGAAGAACAATTACGCCCTTAGTATCGCTTATAAGATAAGAGGAAAGGAACTGCGGGATAAATCTCGTTTCAGGGAAGCTTTGAATGCCCATTATAAAAGTTTGGAATATGCCTTGGCGGCTCAAGATACTAATGAAATCATTCAAGCATACAACAATTTAGGTACAAACTTCAGGCGTATGGGGATTTTGGATGAGGCATCTAACAACCATTATACCGCATTGCGCTATTGTGAAAACTGGAGCGATACAATATCGGACGTTGCGAAAAAAAACAAGGTAGTTTCGCTCAATGGAATCGGTAATATCCATCTGACATTGGGTAATGCTGAAATTGCCATGCAAGCTTTCAGTAAAGCACTCGAAGGAGAAAAGAAATTGGGCAGCTATTTGGGACAAGCCATCAACTATGCTAATATTGGGAGTATATTGGAAACGAAAGGAGAAACAGCAAAAGCCTACATCTATTACCAGGAATCTATGAAATTCAATCGTTTGGCTCAATCCAATTTAGGCATTGCTCTTTGCCATAATCACCTCGGACGTATGGCAGAAAAACAAAAAAATTGGAAAGAAGCTTTGGAACATTACCAAAGTTCGGGCCAACTTATGGAAGAAAATTCAGATCGGTGGCATTGGCTGGAAGCACACATTGCCATTGCGCGTGTGTATTTATTGCAGAATCTGCGCGGGAAAGCCGAGCCTTATATCGAAAGAAGTGAACAGGAAGCACTGAATATCCACTCACCTGAACATTTGTCTGAAATATACAGGTTGAAGTCTCTAGTCTGCCAACAGGCCGGAAACTTTAAGGAAGCCATTAGTCATTACGAAAAAAGTTTGGCATATACGGATAGCGTAATGAACGAGAAAAACAAAAGCAATACGCTGAACTTACAGATGAAGTATGAGAGGAATAAAGCGCAGAAAACTATCAACGTGGCTCAAAATGCTTATCGAACAGAGCAGAAATCCAAAAATACAATTCTTATAGGTAGTGTGTTATTTGCTATATTGGCTGTAACTATTATATTGCTTCTGCTATACATTCAGCGCATACGTCTCCGAACTAACCGGCAACTGAAACGTACGATTCAGATGAGAAGTACTTTCTTTACTAACATTACCCATGAATTTCGGACTCCACTTACTGTCGTCATAGGCTTGGCTGAACAGTTGAAAAAACAGGAGTTGGGGAAAAAAGATGTGGACGATTATCTGGATACCATTATCAGACAAAGCCGCAGTCTGCTCGGGCTGGTTAACCAGTTGCTTGATGCAGCCAAATCGGCTCCGGGTATGGAACAGCAGAAATGGGTGCATGCAGATATTGTTTCTTACATCCGGTTGGTTTTGGATGGCTATCGCTGTTATCTGAATGCCAAACATATCCAACTCATCTTCACTACACAAGTACAGACGCTACAGGCAGATTACATTCCTGAATACATCAATAAAATATTGCAGAATGTGCTCGGTAATGCTATTAAATTCGCTCCCAAAGAGGGAATGATACAAGTTCACTTGGGCACAGCATCCGACAAGCAGTTGATTCTGCAAATTACTGATAACGGGCAAGGAATATCAAAAGAAGAACTTCCATACATTTTTGACGCATTTTACCAAGGGGCAAACAGCAAAAATAATATGGGTACCGGTATCGGATTGGCTTTTGTCAAGCAAATGGTTGAAAGTATGAATGGAAGTATCACCGCTGCCAACAGCAAAGAGGGAGGAGCCGAATTTACCATCCGGATACCCTTACAGAATCCAAAGGCTCACATTGAAATTCGGGTTGAAGAAAGTGAACCTGCTTTGAGTAGTTTGCCGGAAAACGATGAAAAGCCTGCTGAAGCCTGTGATATAACCGTAATAGATGAAGAACCTTTAGAGAATGCTAATCCGTTGATTCTGATTGTGGAAGATAATCAAGATGTGTCATTCTACATTCATAAGCTCGTTGAGGGCAAGTATCGGATCAGGCATGCACACAATGGATGTGAAGCTTTGAACGTATGCAATGAAAATATGCCCGATTTAATCATTACGGATCTGATGATGCCTGAGATGGATGGATACACCTTGTGCCAAAATATACGCAGTTCACAAACGCTCAACCATATCCCTATCATCATTACAACAGCGAAAAGTGAGGAAACCGATAGGTTGAAGGGAATACAGGTTGGAGCAGAGGCTTATTTATTGAAACCTTTCAATGCCGACGAACTATTGCTGCAAATTGAAAATATCCTGAACCAGCGGCGCATCCTGCGTGAAAAATACTCGAAAGCATTGTGCGAGGGCAATACGGGGAACGTTGAATTGCGTCCTGCCGACCGTGACTTCCTGAACAACTTGACTGAATTTATACATCAGCATTTGGCCGAAAAGGCTTTGAATGCAGAAATGGTTGCCGACAAATTTTGTGTCAGCAAATCGCAGTTGAATCGTAAGATACGAGCCATAACCAATTACAGTACTACGGCTTATATTTTGTTAATCCGTATGGAAAAAGCCAAGCGTCTGTTGGTTTCCACAGAACAGCCTATTGGTGAGATTGCCATGAACTGTGGTTTCGAAGATACCAGTTATTTTACGCGCGTATTCAAACAACTGTTTTCTACAACACCTTCATTGTTCCGTAAAACGCCTCAATAAGGACGTATGTTCATCCCGGATTTGGAGTGAAGTGCGCAAAAGTCATCCGGAAGAATCTCTAATTAATTAGCTAATATTGCATTCGTAACGTAAGTTGTGTGGTTAGTTGAACTGCACATTCACAGTTACTCGCGACTTTTCTAATCTAATAAATGCAGGCTGGTGTGCCTGCAATTCTGCTGTTGTGTCCCTTCTTATTTAACGTTTGCTATTGTTGAAAAAAATTATGCTTTCAAATCTGGGTTCAATTTAGATTGATGGCAAATTTTGAGTTCCAAAACTGTCTGCTTTTTGATAATCAGAAGACTGAAAATTGCGGATGAATGAGAAATGAATGACGTATTAGTAGGATTTTTAATATATTGATTATTAGTTGATTATTAAAAATTAATGCTTCAATTTTCCTATTTGTAGGATAGAATTGGGTTTAAAAATCCTTATTCTTGCTTTAAAAATCCTAACTTGATGAAGCAGATCGGACTACATTTGCATGACAACAGGAAAATCCTGGAAACATGTTTAACTTATTAATGTTATGTGCTATGAGAAGAAGGTATCTTAATGTAATGCTAGTGGGTGCCCTATTGATGGCTTCTACTGGAACATTTACCTCTTGCAAGGATTACGATGATGAGATTGCTAATCTGCAGGAGCAAGTGAATCAGAAAGCTTCTATTGAGGAGTTAAGATCAGAAATCAGTAGCGTTGAATCTGCCATTGATAAGGCAGTCGCTGATGCTGATAAAGCAATCAAAGAAGCTCAGGCTGCTAAAGCTGAAGCTGAAGAAGCTTTGGCTCAAGTTGGTGAAAACACTCCTGATGGAGTGACACAGGAAGAATTGGAACAAATGCTGAAGCAAGCAATTGCTGATGCTGAAAAGAAAATTCAGGAAGAGTTGGGCAAAAAAGCTTCACTAGAGGACGTAAATGCGAAAATTGAAGCTTTGAAAGCGGAACTTTTAAGTGATTTTGTATCAGACGAAGAGCTGAATGCTTTGGCTGCAAAAGTATCTCAGTTAAGTGAAGAAGTTATCAGACTGTTAGGCCATCGTCTGACAAGCATGAATTTGGTTCCTACGCAGCATATCAATGGTATTCCTGCCATTATTTTCACTTCGTTGAAATATACTCCGCAGGTATATACTCCTATTAAAGGACATGCTGTAACGGATTATTCTGACCCATTGCATCCAGTAATGACAACACCTGCCGATCACTCCAAACGCCCTGTGTTGGACCATACGGCTGTAGCGGGTGCGAAAGTACGTTATCTGTCTAGTGAGAAGAACGAGGCATATTATCAGGTAAGTCCTAATATGGGTGTCCGTACGCAGGATCTGGAAAGTCTAGCCTTCGACTGCATGACTTCTAAAAACATAACTCGTGCAGCTGAAAGTGACCTGATTAAGCAGAACAGTCCTATTGAAGTGACTGGCTTTAAAATTGATAAGAGCCTGATGACTGTTACTTTCAAGAAAAACAAAGAATTCTTGAACGACCGAATCATGAGCACGGGCGATGCTCACCCGGCACCTGGACAAGAAAAATTCTGGATGGCATCGGCTAAAGCTGCCATTGCTAAGGAAAATCTGGATGCTGAGGAACGGAAAGCTTATGAAGCAGGGACAAAGACCTATGTGAACTCTGAATATTCGCGTATTGAAGAGCTGGTTAAAGTGCCTTATATTGCCAATATCAGAACAGATTTCGGCAAGCCTTTGACTACCGACTATTTTGCTGACGAAGTTCAGACAGATGCCAATGGAAGTTTCTTTGTACACTATCGTGACTCTATTTGTACATATGAATCTTTAGCAGGTAAGGATATTGACATTTATGCAGACTATGCCGAAGAACTGGATCTGAAGAAGTATGTAACAGTCTGTGTTTCTGATGAGGCAGAGGCATGGAAGGATCATGCTCAACACGAACTGTTCAAGAATTATAAGGATTATGGTCTGGAATTCCGCTTCAGTCTGGCAGCAGCTCCATACATCACTTTAGGAGGTCCGGAAGGTAATACCAATAAGACCGACCAGCAGAAGTTTGCAAAAATTGATTCTCCGTCCAATGGTATCATGACATCAAAGGTGTATACAATTGAAGGAACATCTGCTACAGCTATCGGTCGTGAGCCTATTGTACGTGTATCGTTGGTCGACACCAAAAACGGTGATGCATTGGTTGCACAGCGCTATCTGAAAGTAAAATGGACAAGAGAAATTGGTGTGAAGGAAATCACAATCGAGTTTGATCCGATTTGCTATGCTTGTGGCATCCAAAGCCGTGTAACGACTCAGATGATGAATGAATTAATCTACCACCAGGCTAAAGAAGGCGGTATGACTCACGAAGAATTCAAGGCTATCTATACGACATTTGACGAAAATGCTTCTGAACCTTATGGTACGGCTAAGAACGTAATCAATACCGAAGGTGGTGTAGATTCTTATAACATCCTTTGGGATTTGACAACAGAAACCATGGGTAACATCTGGCCGGGTCAGAAGTACAAAGACTTCAGCAAGGTTGTTTACTACAGAAATGATTCCAAGTCTTATCCGGATCTGAAGATTACATTGAAGAGAAGAGTGAACATGCCTGAACTTGGCGTTTGGGGACACTTGGGTACATACTGGAAGACAACAGATCCGAAGTACACAATCTTCAACGTTAACCCGATTGTTTATGATACGGAAGAATCCAACCCGGCATGGGGCGAACTGGAAACAAACGCAGCAGACTGGAAGGATGAAAATGCAACTTGTAACATTTATACCGACTTGTTGAACGGATTCCTGAATGAAGAAGGTACGAAGCCATTATTCGCAGAAGATGCCGTTTGGTATGACTGTGGTAAAGTGAAGGAAGATTTCTATAAGAAACCTTATGAAACCATTCGTTTCGTGTTTGACGATACGCGCATCAATAACTATACTTACCAGTATTACAACCGTTCGGCAATGAAGTATGAGCCTAAGAAGGCAACGGTACAAAATAGACTGGAAACGATTGACGGAACCTCTTACTATGTATCTATTTTGTGGATTAACGGTGAAGTTGCTGCCAAGATTATCAATGAAAGAAAGAACTTCTTGAATGCGGCAGAACAGACTTACAACATCCGTCTGGAAGAGGAAAATGCAATCCACGCTCCGCGCACCGGTGAGAAACCGACAGAAGCAGCCAAGGCATTGGTTGGAGCAGATGTTCCGGTTAGAATGGAGGCGGTACTTTGCGATGCAGTTGGTAAAGACTGGAATGTAAAGACTGTGAAGGCTTATGAGGCATTCATCATTGAACCGTTGACTATGAGCGATCCGACATTGGCACCGTTCACTGATGCCCAGGAAGGTGGTTCTCGTATCTCTATAGAAGGTAAATTCACATACAAGGCTTGGAACAATTCTACCGTTGCTAATACAGTCGGATTGCCGAAAGCACTGTGGGAATTCTATGAAGCAAACGAAGGTGAATGGCCATACCTCGATCTGGCTACCGGTGAATTGGATCCTTCGAGACTGAAGACCAACTTGAAGTTAGTTGATGGAAATATTGAACCGGTTGAAGGTTACCAGGATGGTGCATTGCCAAAGAATGTGAAGATTATCAGAACAACTTCTGGAGGTAAAGACGAATTGGTTTACTATAACTACAGCGGTACGCCGGTTAATAAGGAATACATCATTTACATTCCGGTTACCTTTACATATAAGTGGAAGACATTTGTTTACAATGTAGCCGTAACAGTTAAACCTAATCCAGGTACCCCGTCTGTATAGTACATGGGCTAATATCCAATACGTTGGATAACTAAGAGTAGGGGATGTGCACATCGTTTGTAGTGTACATCTCCTATCTTTTTTATGCTATTTCTTCTCAGAACCACTTGATCCTCCTGAACCACACGAACGTCACCGCCGACAGGGCGACGGACAGCACTACGATGAGCAGGAAGGCATGGGGGAAAGCATCCAGGTGGATGTCCACGTTCATGCCGTAGAAGCTGGCGATGACGGTGGGTATCATCAGCGTGATGCTGAGGCTCGTCATGCGTTTCATGATGTCGTTCACGTTGTTCGAGATGATGGAGGCGAAGGCGTCCATCGTGCCGGTCAGGATGTCGCTGTAGATGTTCACCGTGTTGTAGGCCTGGCGCAGCTCGATGACGGCATCGTCCAGCAGTTCCATGTCCAGCATGCCGGTGTTCTGGAAGATGTTCTTCAGCCGGCCTATCAGCACTTCGTTGCCACGGATGGAGGTGTCGAAGTAGACGAGTGTCTTTTGCAGCTTCATCAGCCGTAGCAGGTCTTCGTTGCGGATGCTCTTCTCCAACTCTTTTTCGGCGTTGGCCACTTCGTTGTTTATCTGCTTCAGGTACTTCAGGAACCAGACGGCCGAGGAGTAGATGAGGCGCAGGATGAGGTCCAGCTTGTTGTTCACACAGATGCCCTTGCGGCGCGTGTGCTGGATGAAGTCGGGCAGCAGCTCCGTGCGGTGGTAGCAGATGGAGACGATGATGTCGTTGTTGGTGATGATGCCGATGGGTACGGTGCCGAAGGGAAGACTTTCGTTCTGACCGTTTTGCATCGGGATGCGCAGAATCGTCAATAGCCAGTTGCCTTCCGTGTCGGTTCGCGGACGTTCGTCTGTATCGGCTATATCGTTCAGAAATGATTCGGGTACGTTCAGGGTTTTAGTCAGAAACTCAAAGTCATCGTTGTCCGGGCATACTACGTTTACCCAGCAGTTAGGAAGCCATTGCGGTTTTTCCACAAAGCCAGCTTCACAATAAAGATATGTTCTCATCTTATTGCCTCCTTTCGTTTGTTTACACGAGCAGAGGCATCAGTTTTCAATGACTCTGATCGCTTTAATTAATACTATAAGTGCACGTTCGCGGGTTTGAATCGTCCATTTTTCTATGATTTAATTTAAAAGCGATACAAAAGTACGGAAAATTAACCGAGGTTCCGTCTTTTGCATCGCTTTTTTTAGATTTTCTTGTTGTTTATGGTCTTTCAGTGTGCGGGGAGTTCATTGGTTGACTATGGTAAAATCACTTGTAAGATAGTGCTGAAGTTCCCGTTAGCTCCTTATATAGTAGACTTTCCTTATAAGGAAAGTTGGGATAAGCTACCGATATCATTAGTTGTTCACGGCCGTGGTAAGAGTTGCTCACGGTCGTGGCAAATGCTGCTCACGGATGTGATCAAGTCTTGTCACGGCCGTGAACAGGTAAAGATGCCGGTAGCTTAATGGAAGTATAAAGGCATGATGAGCTAAAAGCATTGGTAGCTTATCGTATTTGTGGTATAAGGTCAAGACTCGGATGAGGCGTGATAGGTGTAATAAGTAATAAGTAATAGGTAATAAGTAACAGGTAATAGGTAACAGGTGATAAGTAACAGGTAATAGGTAATAAGATGGGGAGGAAATGACAGGTAATAAGTCATGAAATAGGGGTGAAGTGACAATAAAAAGCATGATTTACGGCTATTATCACCTTATTATCACCCTATTGTCACCAGCTATTATCATCAGAAGTGTATTCATTATCAGCTTGTTATCTCCAAAAGGTGATAAGTGACAATAGAAAAGCATTTTATTTCTAGAGAGTATCTGTCATGCTGAATTTGTCGAAGAGGAAGGCAAAAGTCAATAGTAACTGAAATTGGGCTGACTAAAAAGTCAATAGTATCTTAAATCTCCTCCTTCGGGAAGGAGGAGTACCCGTAGGGGGAGGTGGTAGGTGAATACATAATCCTGTCATTTACAAAGAAATAGGTATAAACATTATTTTTCCTACCACCTCGGTCTTCGACCACTCCTCCTTCCCGAAGGAGGAGATTCGAGATAGAATCGACTTTTTAATCTCCCCCAATGGAGATACTACTGTTTTATTCATTTTTCATTCGAAATGAATAAAACAAGGTAAAAAGGAATGCTTTTTTGGTCATTTGGTCGAATGGTGGCTGTTCTGTGCCTGAAATCGATTAAATTTGTCATCGAAATACTCTAATGACTACTGGAATATGGATCATAATATCTTTTTGCTTGATATTTCGCATCTTACTAGCATCGACACATCTTTTTTTATAAAAGGAGAGATTGTTTTATCGGATAACATCGACACTTCTCCTCTGGAGCCTGTGGAACAGTTGCCGCAAAACAACTTTCCCGTTCAGGCGGGAATGTCTATCGTGTTGTTTTCTCTGGAGGGGGAGATGCATATACGGATTTCTTTGAAGGAATATGTCTTGCGTCCGAATATGTTTTGCGTTATAATCACGGGAATGATTTTTGAAGTCCTTTCCATCAATTATGACTTTCGTGGATTTATGATAGCTACCCGAACAGACTTTATGCCTACTACGGAAAAGACGACTCAGGTAATGTCTTTTTATAAATGTTTGCAGAATAGACACTGCTTCACTTTTGCAGAAAAGGAAGCGGGAGAATTTGTCCGGATCTATCGTTCTGCTAAAGCGACTTTGCAGGAGTCAGATCATCCTTTTACGATTCCTATGTTGCAGTCTTACGTACAGATTTTGTATTATAGAATGTTGCCTATAGTGATCAAGGAGGAAGAATCGCAAACGAAGTATTCGCGCACGCGGCAAGAGGAGATTTTTCAGCGTTTCATCGGCGAAGTGGAGAAGCATTACCGGCGGGAACGAAGTGTGAAGTTTTACGCGGACTCGTTGTGCATTTCTCCTAAATATCTTTCTACTGTAGTTTATAAAGTCAGCCGGCAATTGGCAGGGCAGTGGATTGATGCTTATGTAATACTTGAAGCAAAGACATTATTAAAATCGGGGAAGCTGACCATTCAGCAGATCAGCGAACAGCTGAACTTCTCGAATCAATCATTCTTCGGGAAGTTCTTTAAGCGCTGTGCTGGTATGTCTCCAAAGGATTATATGAACAGTTGATCTGTTATTTCTTAGAATCGGCAGCGGAGATCTATTCCGAATTGTACGGGACGTCCTTTCTGCATAAATCCTTTGTTCATCGTTTCAAAGTAGAAGGCTGCATAGTCTTTGTCCAGGAAGTTGCGTGCCCAGAAGCTGATCATTGCATTCCCTTTTTCAAGATTGGCACGCCAGTTCAGTGTGCCGTAGAAGGCTTGGCTGACGTCATTTTGTTCGGTCCAGTAGATGCGTCCGGCAGCATTGTAGTTTGCTTGGAATACAATGCGGTCGAAGATGGAACGGGAGCTACAGGTGATGGCGTATTCTCCTCCGATATTAAGTGTATGCTTGGGGACGAAGGGAACATATTTGCCGTTGTAGTCAGCTTTTACTGTTAGGTTGCCATCCTTGTCTGCTTCATTTATAATATAGTCGGTAAAGGTGGCATACGTATATCCGTAACTTGCGTTCAGACTTAGTTCGTTGGTCACGCTGGCACGGAGGGATGCTTCTGCACCGTAGCTGTTGCTTTTGCCTGCATTGATTGTGGTACGTCCAAGACCGCTGCCGATAAATTGAGAGAGTTGCTGGTCACGGGTATCCATATAGAAAGCTGCAAGGTCGGCCCAGAGTTTTCCTTCCCACAAAGTGAGATGAGTACCCACTTCATAATTCCATGAATATTCCGGTTTATAGGTGGTTGCATCTTTTACTTCGGGTATAGCAGGCATTTTGTCTCCTATCATTCCTTCAATCAATGTGCTGTATTTTTCGAACTCCGCGCTTTTTTTTATGGCTTCTACCATCGAGTGCGCTTGTTGCCCGGTGATTATATCAGAAAACATTTGGACATTATAGCCTCCCGAACGGTAACCTTTGGATACTGTAGCGTAAACGTTATTGCCTTTGCTCCATTCGTATTGTAAGGCAAACTTGGGTAATAATTGGACATAATCTTCAGATAGTTTACCATTGTAGGCAGCGTCTGCTACCAGGTCTTTGGCGGTAATAACCATAGGGCCCATGGCAAAGTTGAAGTCGAAGTTGAGTGGGTCGCTTGCCGAATTGTACTTCATACTCATCTTTTCGTAGTCTAGACGAAGACCTATAGTGAAGGATAGTCCTTTGGTAAAAAGGTTATTGAAGGTTGATTGATGAAAAATGGCTCCGTTCCATATTGGAGTATCAAAGTTGCCACTGACTCTTAACGTAGGGTTAAGAACACTCATGCTCATCTTAGGTGCTTTATTCCCTAAATTTTCAAAGATGCTGTTGGTATTTCCTTCAATAGTTTCTTTTACCCCGTCTTCTTTGAAGGTAACAGGCCCGTCTGTATTCAATGTCTGATAGAATCCAAAGATACCTGTTGTCCATTCCCACTTACGGTTGGGCTTCGATTTAAGCACAATTTCTTCTGAAATAGTATTTAGTTTCTGCTTCTGGGTAAGATTGAATATGTTCTTTTCAGTAAAGTCCTGGTCGAGAAACATTCGGTCTTTCAGATGCTGATAACCGGTAACAGCGCTTAGGATGAAATTCTTGGCTTGATATTCGACATTAAATCCTGCATTCAGCAGGTTACGGTAGTAGTTGCTTCTATCATTATAGGCAATCTTTCCGATCATTTCTTCCCGTTCTTCAGTCTTTCCCTTGTTGAGGCCTTCCTGGGTGATGCCTGTGTAAAAGTAAGGATATCCTCCTTGGTCACTATATTCGTAGCTGACATTCAAGTCTAGTTTAAGGTTATCTTTCGGCAGATAAATACCTCTGAACCGTCCACCTCCTGCATTGCCTTTGTCTACCCGTTCATTATTGCGTGCAGAGTTTTGATAGAATCCTCCGGTATGTTCGTAGAATCCTCCGGTAGAAAAGGCGAATTGGTCGGATATACGGTGGTAATGTGTTAACGATACATTGTAGTCGTTATAAGTTGCTGCTCCCATACGGATATCTGTACCTTGATATGTGAAAGGTGACTTGGTGTGTACCTTGATCAGCCCACCCATTGTATTACGTCCATACAAAGTTCCTTGCGGACCGCGGAGTACATCAATACGTTCTATGTCGGAGTAGTTGAAATCGAAAGCTGATTTATCGATATAGGGGATGTTGTCTACATAGAGTCCGATAGCCGGTGTGTTGATACGTGAACCAATCCCTCGAATATAGATAGAAGTAGTCAGCTTTGATCCATACTCCGGAATGAAAATATTCGGAATGAGTCCGGATAATCTTTTCACGGAGTTCACTTGGTTAGCCTGCATGTCTTTCTGTGACAATACAGTTGTAGCTGCCGGCAGCTCACGTAGTTTCCGGTTTTCTTTCGGAGTGGCGATCACTACCACTTCTTCGATGTCTACTACTTTAAGAGAATCTTTAGGGAAATCTTCAGCCCATGTTGTTCCTGTCATCAGGAGTGCGAGGGCAATCATAATATTCTTTGTTTTCATTCGCAGTTAATTTGTCTGGTGCAAAGTAACGGCAAATATATAAGGTAGGCAATCCTCATTTATTAGGATTATGCTTCATTTTTTAAGAAGTCAGATTCGGTCCGCCTCTATGTATCCGTTCATTACGGCATAGATGGTTAATCCTGATACAGACTTGATTCCAAGTTTTTCCGTGATGTTTTTCCTGTGGGTGATGACGGTAGTCAGACTGATATTCAGTTTGTCGGCAATCTCTTTGTTGATTAATCCTTTGGTAATCAGTACCAGCACCTCTATTTCACGGGCAGATAAGATTTCCTGATGTACCTCCGGCATGGCAATCGGAGGCATATCTTTTACAGGATAGCCGTTGTGGTGTGCATGTTGATGAAGCTTCAAAAGACTTTTCACCAGTTTTTCTTCGGGTTCGTAGATATTGAGCACAGGCACACCCGACAGTTGGAATTGCGGGCTGTCACTGGCCAGCACAATTGTTTTTCGCTTTCGGGGGAGGAAGAAGGCATTGTGTTCAACATAGATTTGCGCCGAGATGAAGTAGTGGGCATACATGTCCGGAGTATCATCCATTAGTTCATTGAAACTATGGAAGGTGCGGATGGTTGCCATTGGGATAATCTCTTCCAATATACTTTTCAGTCCGAGACAAGTGAGGGTGTTGGACTCGATAATGGCTATTTCAGGTTTATTATTCATCTTATCGCTGAGTTTTTACTGTTGGTTTATATAATTAGCTACCGCTTCCGCACACCGTTCTCCATCTACTCCTGCCGAAACAATTCCACCTGCATACCCTGCACCTTCTCCGCAGGGAAACAGTCCGCGAACAGTGACGTGCTGTAACGTCTCCTTATCCCGTACGATGCGGACTGGCGAAGAAGTGCGGGTTTCCACACCAATCATCACCGCTTCATTCGTAAGGAAACCATGACTGCTACGCCCGAACTGCTGAAAACCGAGAGATAACCTTTTGCTGATAAAGTCCGGCATCCAAAAATGAAGCGGGGAAGAAACCAATCCCGGACTATATGAAGACTCCGGTAAATCATAGCTTAACTTCTTGCGGGTAAAGTCCAGCATACGTTGTGCCGGTGCCGTTTGGCGCCTGCCACCCTGCAACCAGCATTGACGTTCCAACTCCTCCTGAAAGTGAAGGGGAGTAAGTTGAGTATTGAGAGTCGAGAGCTGAGAATTGCTCAGCAATGGGTTAATGGCTAATAACTGCTCATTTTGTTGCGCAGCCCATTCTCCATTCTCCATTTTCCATTCTCCATTAATTAAATCTTCCGGTTGAATCTCTACCACCATTCCCGAGTTACTCCAACGCGATCCGCGGTTAGAAGGAGACATTCCGTTTACTACAACTTGTTCCGGGCCGCTGGCGGCAGGAACAATGAAACCGCCGGGACACATACAGAAGCTATAGACTCCTCTGCCTTCAGCTTGTGTCACGAAGCTGTATTCGGCAGCAGGAAGGTATTTCCCCCGTCCGTTCTTATTATGGTATTGTATCTGGTCGATCAGCATAGCCGGATGTTCCAGCCGGACACCGACAGCGATTCCTTTGGCTTCTATCGTAACACCGTTTGCAGCCAGCCAGCGATATACATCTCTTGCGGAATGTCCGGTTGCCAGTATCACAGGACCGAGAAAAGTCTTTCCTGTGTTGGTTTCAATACCTTTGATTTCGTTGTTCTCAATAATCAGTGCATCCATTCTGGTCTGAAAATGCACTTCTCCGCCGCACTCGATAATCGTATTTCGCATATTCTCAATGACACGCGGGAGTTTGTCTGTCCCAATGTGAGGATGGGCATCGGCCAGTATAGCCGCAGAAGCTCCGTGCTGACAGAATACGTTCAGTATCTTGTCTACATTTCCTCTTTTCTTGCTGCGGGTGTAAAGTTTTCCATCCGAATAGGCTCCTGCACCTCCTTCACCAAAGCTATAGTTCGATTCCGGATTTATGGTATGTTCTCTGCTGATTTGTGCCAGATCCTTTTTCCGTTCGCGCACATCTTTTCCCCGTTCTACGATAACCGGACGTAGTCCGAGTTCGATGAGGCGTAAGGCGGCAAACAGTCCGCCGGGACCGGCACCGACTACGATAACCTGTGGCTTGCCTTCCACATTATTATATATAGTGCGTTCGTATTCATCCTCCTTGGGCATCTCATTGATGTATGCCCGTACTTTCAGGTTGACAAAGATAGTCCGTTGACGTGCATCGATGCTCCGTTTCAGTATTCGGGTAGCAGTGATATTACGCAGGTTAATGCCTTTTTCTTTAGATATATATTCTTTCAGTCGCTGTTCGTTTGCTGCGATTTCGGGAAGGATGCGGAGTTGGTATTCTTGTGTCATGGATTTATATTAATTTAAACTTATCCGAAGAGTGCTCTGAATGCCTCTTCTACCTTTCTTACAGGTACTAATTCTATTTTTAGTTTTTGGGTGTCAATCCCTTGCAGATTATACTTAGGAAGCAGGAACCGTTTGAATCCTAACTTTTCCGCTTCTCCGATTCGCTGCTCTATTCGATTTACGGGGCGTATCTCTCCCGACAGACCGATTTCTCCTGCCATACAGACTTCCGGTTCGACAGCCGCATCCATATTGGAAGAAAGGATGGCACTGATCACTGCCAGGTCAATAGCCGGATCATTCACCTTCAATCCTCCGGCAATATTCAGAAACACATCTTTCTGCGCAAGCTTGAAGCCTACGCGCTTTTCGAGGACAGCCAGAAGCATATTCATTCTCCGTATATCGAAGCCGGTTGCCGACCGTTGAGGATTTCCATAGACGGCAGAACTCACCAAAGCCTGTGTCTCAATCAGGAACGGGCGTACTCCCTCGATAGCAGAAGCAATCGCTACTCCGCTCATCCCTTCATGATCCTGACTTAACAATAACTCCGAAGGATTGCTGACCTGACGTAATCCGTCCTGACGCATTTCGTAAATACCTAGTTCGGCAGTACTTCCGAATCGGTTCTTGATGCTTCGCAGAATACGGTACATATAATGCTGGTCTCCTTCAAACTGGAGAACTGTATCTACAATATGCTCCAGTACCTTTGGGCCTGCAATACTGCCTTCTTTATTTATATGTCCGATTAGCAGGACCGGCGTATGCGTTTCCTTGGCAAAACGGAGAATCGATGCCGAACATTCCCTTACCTGGGCAATGCTTCCGGGAGATGATTCAATATTTTCCGTGGAAATAGTCTGTATGGAGTCGATAATGACCAGGTCGGGACTGGTGTTCTTGATATGCACGTAAATCTGTTCAAGTGAAGTTTCACAAACGATCAGACAGTCGCTGGAGACTTCCGAAAGGCGGTCGGCGCGTAGTTTCAGCTGTCGTGCGCTCTCTTCACCGGATACATAGAGAATCTTCTTGTCCGGCATACGCAAGACAGTCTGCATGACGAGTGTCGATTTTCCGATTCCTGGTTCGCCGCCGATCAAAACCAGAGAGCCGGGCACAAGTCCTCCGCCCAATACACGATTCAGTTCGTCGTCGTGCATATTGATGCGCGGCTCATCATCGGCTTCTATTTCGCTGAGGATAACAGGTTTCGCTTTCTGCGTCTCGATGCCCGATACCGGACGGCGGTTAGTCGTTTCTTTCCGTACGATTTCTTCTACATACGTATTCCATTCTCCGCACGACGGACACTTACCCACCCATTTCGGTGATTCCTGTCCGCAGTTACTGCATACATATACGGTTTTTTCTTTTGCCATTTTCTTTTTCCTTTAATATAAGAACCCGAATGCCCATAACGGAATTTTGTTTCCTGCTGAATATTCTATATCATCTGCGGCTATAAATGCCTTTTTGCTGCCAGCTATCTGTTTTCCGTCCTTACTTTTTCCGCCAACTTCTATTGTGTATTTGCTGTCTATCGTGTAGTCTGCACGACGTGTACAGTATTCTACTCTATGCAGATAAGAAAGTTGGTTCACCATAAATACTTCTCTCAATGTGCCCTTGTTCACATCCTTGAAAGTCAGCGCATAAAGTAAATTGGTATTTTCCATGTATATCTTATCCGGTTTTTGTAGCTTTTTGATAGAGTCGTTGTCCGAATAAAGAAGATGAATTAACTTAGCTCTGTCCAAATATTGCAGATAGGCCAGAATGGTGGTACGCGAGAGTTCTGCCAGGGCAGAGAGCTTAGTGATATCCACCATAAACGGAACTTCGGAGGAAAGGATACCTAACAGGCTTTTCAATTTCCGTACATTACTGATATCTACTCCACATTGTTGGGGAAGTTCAATCTCAAGTATCAAATTCGTTATATTCTCGATTCGTGTATAATACTCTGCATTTCCTTCCAGATAAAAAGGATAATACCCATGTTTCAGATAATCCTCAAAATGAGCCAGTGGTCTGCATTGGGAGTTGACCTCATTGCAAATTCCGTCACTGCTCTCCAAGATCTCTTCCAATGTATAGGGGCGGATATGAATCTGATGAAATAACTTCAGATATTCACGGTAAGAGAGTCCTTGCATATTGTATGATATGCATCGGCGTGACAAATCTGCTTCTGCATTCAGAAGTTGAAGTAAGGAGGAGCCTGTGAATACTATTTTCAGTTCGGGAAACTCGTCATATATATTTTTAATCTCCTTGCTCCAGGATGGATATTTATGTACTTCATCCAGAAAGAGACATTTTCCTCCTTTCAGATAAAACTGTTCAGCCAATTCGCTAAGCGTATGTTGAGTGAAATACAGACTATCCAGACTTGTGTATAAGGCGCTCTGACTATCGTTTGCATAATGAAGTTTCAGGTATTGAAGCATTAAAGTCGTTTTTCCGACTCCACGTGCTCCGCGGATGGCAATCAGTCGGTTATCCCAATTGATTGTATCCATTAAGCTCCTGATATAAGTAGTGGAAGTGGCTGTTAGTAACCTTTTATATCTTCTGATTAGTGTATCCATATCTTTATTTGTTTTCTATGGAATACAAAAATAGGCATAATTTGTTCAACGCGCAAAACAAATTCGGATAAAATCTGTTCAACGCATTAAACAAAAGGTTCTTATAGAGTGATCTCACCAGCTATCGACCGATTCATACGATCACGAACCTCATCCGGAGTATATCCGTGTCCCAATAAGAACATCAATTTAGTCACAGCCGATTCTGTCGTACTGTCATATCCGGAGACCACTCCTGCCTGTAGTAGCTGGTACCCCGTTTCGTAACGTTCCATCTCCACCATTCCGGCATTGCACTGGGTTACATTGACAATGACAATCCCCTGCGCACTGGCCTGACAAAGCCTGCGGATAAACCATTCCTTTCGGGGAGCATTGCCGGAACCATACGTTTCGAGTACGACCGCTTTTAATCCTTTGGTCCCTAACATCGTAGCTATTACATTCTCCTGAATGCCGGGGAATAACTTGAGAACCACGATGTTCGTATCCAATAAATAATGTGGCACTAACTCCTGCTTGCTTTTGTTGACATGAATCTGTGCCTGATTATATTTAATGTGAATACCTGCTTCCGCCAATACCGGGTAATTGAATGAGCGGAATGCGTTGAAGTTTTCCGCGTTCATCTTTGTCGTACGGTTTCCCCTCATCAGATGATTCTCAAAGAAGATGCAGACTTCCGGAACGAGTGCTTTCCCCTCCTTATCCTGTGCGGCGGCAATTTCGATACTTGTCATCAGGTTTTCCTTTCCGTCCGTGCGGAGCACCCCTATCGGGAGTTGGGAGCCCGTAAGGATCACAGGTTTGTCCAGTCCTTCCAGCATAAAACTCAGGGCGGAGGCTGTATAAGCCATCGTATCCGTTCCGTGCAAAATAACGAAGCCATGATAGAGATCATAGTTCTCATGAATAATGTGTACCAGCTTTCTCCACATATCGGGTTCCATGTCCGAAGAGTCCATCGGAGGGTCAAACTGATAAGTATCAATCGGGAAGTTGAATTTTTGCAATTCGGGGATATGCCTCTGGAGTTGCTCGAAGTTGAAGTTCTCCAATGCGCCTGTTGCGGTGTTTTCAATCATTCCAATTGTCCCACCGGTGTATATTAACAATACGGAAGTATTTAACGGGGTCATATGCTGGTTTTATGCTGTTGTTTTTGCAAATATAATAATATAAACGATATATAAATAGCAAAATGTCATAAAAGTGCAGGGCTTTTATGGGAGGGAAAAGAGACGGGATGTTCTTTTTATCAGAAAAAAACCGAAAAAAGTGATAGATTGAACGTTTTTATTATTACTTTTGCGACACTTATCAAAAACAAGAGTAGAAACAAGGACTATGATGAAGTACTATCCACATACAGTCACATCCATGTGTACCATGACCCTTTGGGGTTAATGGATAGTATTTGTGTATCTACGTGATTCACGCCTGTGTAAGTAGGCAAAACTCAATTTTAATTTTTTCGTAAACAACCAATCACCCTGTAATAACTATACTCGAGGGGATTGTATTTAAATATGTATCTTCATGAAAGTAATGAAATTCGGCGGAACGTCCGTAGGTTCCGTGAACAGCATTTTAAGTGTAAAGAGAATTGTAGAGTCGGCCAGTGAGCCGGTAATTGTAGTTGTTTCCGCGTTAGGGGGCATCACTGACAAATTGATTAATACATCGAAGATGGCGGCAGCCGGAGATTCGGCCTACGAAGGAGAGTTCCGCGAAATCGTCTATCGTCATGTGGAGATGATTAAAGAAGTGATTCCTGCCGGAGCAGGGCAAGTGGCATTGCAACGTCAGATTGGCGAATTGCTGAATGAGTTGAAAGACATTTTCCAGGGTATCTATCTGATCAGAGACCTTTCCCCGAAAACATCGGATACCATTGTCAGCTATGGCGAACGTCTTTCGTCCATCATCGTTGCCGAACTGATCGATGAGGCAAAATGGTTTGATTCGCGTACTTTTATCAAGACTGAAAAGAAGCATAATAAACATACGATTGATGCTGATCTGACTAATCAGTTAGTAAAAGAGGCTTTCCATTCCATTCCGAAAGTATCGTTGGTTCCCGGATTTATTTCTTCGGATAAGGTGTCGGGAGACGTGACGAATCTCGGTCGTGGTGGTTCGGATTATACGGCTGCCATTATTGCCGC
>ERZ791620.331-NODE-331-length-27434-cov-1.909420_pt1 | contig 27434 bp, 25 predicted proteins | sample MGYA00509962_ERZ791620 | MGnify/ENA primary metagenome ERZ791620 (study PRJEB30046, sample SAMN00715162) | human gut metagenome | study: EMG produced TPA metagenomics assembly of the A metagenome-wide association study of gut microbiota in type 2...
TTTGTCTGCGACGATAGAGGAGTGGCTGATGTCGGCTGAATACATTATGGCCGGCGGTAATGATAGTGTTATTTTATGCGAGCGTGGTATCCGAACCTTTGAAAATTATACCCGCAACACTTTGGATCTGAGCGCGATCCCGGCAGTAAAAAAACTCAGTCATTTGCCGGTGGTGGTTGACCCCAGCCACGCGGCTGGTATGTGGTGGATGGTAGAGCCGCTGGCTAAGGCAGCAGTAGCCGTAGGTGCTGACGGACTGATCATTGAAGTGCATAATGATCCTGAGCATGCGTTATGTGACGGAGCTCAATCCCTGAAACCTGAACGCTTCGGCAGGTTGATGCAGGATCTGAAGATCATAGCAGGAGCCGTTGGACGTGAGCTATAACAGGTTATAATTAAATTTAACCATATAAATTAAAAGGAGAGAACAAAAATGATTATTGTAATGAAACCAGGCGCACCGATGCAGGAATGTGAGAAGATTAAAAACGGACTGATCAATAACGGCTTCCAGATCAATGAGATCGTCGGCGTGAATATGACGATCCTGGGCGTTATCGGAGATACCAGTACTTTAGATATCAATCTGCTGCGCGTTAACGATTGGGTAGAAAAGGTCATGCGCGTGCAGGAGCCGTTCAAACGGGCAAACAGGATGTTCCATCCGGAAGACAGCGTAGTGGATGTCAACGGGATCAAGATCGGCGGCAAAAAAATCATCGTTATGGCCGGTCCATGCTCGGTAGAGACCGAAGAGCAGATCATTTCCGTCGCCAAGTCGGTAAAGCTCGGCGGAGCCGCTATGCTGAGGGGCGGAGCTTTCAAGCCGCGTACTTCACCGTATTCTTTCCAGGGATTGAAAGAAAAGGGATTGGAGCTCTTAAAAATCGCTAAACAGGAAACTGGCCTGCCGATCGTTACCGAAATCATGTCAGCTGATAAAATCGAACGTTTCGTGGAAGATGTGGATGTTATTCAGGTAGGGGCCAGGAATATGCAGAATTTCGAGCTTTTGAAGGAGCTTGGCAAGACAAATAAACCAATTTTGCTGAAACGTGGTTTATCAGCGACGATAGAAGAATGGATCATGTCGGCTGAGTATATTATGGCCGGCGGTAATGATAATGTTATTTTGTGTGAACGCGGTATCCGTACCTTTGAAACTTATACCCGTAATACTTTGGATCTGAGCGCGATCCCGGCAGTAAAAAAACTAAGCCATTTACCGATCGTCATTGATCCGAGCCATGCTTCCGGCATGTGGTGGATGGTTGAACCGATGGCCAAAGCTGCTATCGCAGCCGGTGCAGACGGATTGATCATTGAGGTACATAACGCATGCACTGTGTGACGGGGCACAATCACTGAAGCCGGAACGCTTTGCACACCTGATGGGTGAATTGAAGGGCATTGCGCAAATAATCGGCAGAGAGATGTAGGATATAGTATAATAATGTTAAAAACGGCTGTTTGCTTGATAAAAAACAAGAAGCCGTTCAAATTATCGTAGGATTGTAGAATGGAGAAAGTTTAACGAGGTGAACGTAGTGGAAAGTGGTTTTAGAAGCACGGATTGGCAGCAGCTTACTTTTGCTGTGGTAGGTATGGGACTTATCGGCGGTTCTTATGCCAAAGCGCTGAGGCGCCTGGGCGTAAAGAAGATCATCGGTGTCGATACTGACGGCAAGGTGCTGCGGCAGGCTCAGGAACAGGCTGTTATCGACGAAGCTCTTTGCGGGGCAGGGCCAGGACTGCAGGCGGCAGATGTAGTGATCTGTTCGGTTTATCCGGCAGCTACGCTGGATTTTGTGAAAAGTGCGGTGCCTTTCTTGCAGAGTGATGTTTTGATAACCGATGCTACAGGCATTAAAGGCAGCTTGCCTGAGGACGTGCAGCGACTGCTTACCGGAAGGATGGAATTTATTGCGGGGCATCCGATGGCCGGCCGTCAAGGCAGCGGTTTGGGTATGTCCCAGGCCGAGATTTTTGACGGTGCCAATTATATCGTGGTGCCGGCAGCTTTTAACAGCAGTGGGGCGATCGAATGGCTGAGCAGCTTTGCAGGCGCGATTGGCTGCGGGCAGGTAGTGCAGGTTGATGCCGTTGAGCATGACCGCATTATCGCCTATACCAGTAATTTGCCTCATGCTTTAGCGGTAGCGCTGATCAACAGTGCTTCTTATAATGAAAATACGAAATATTTTATTGCCGGCAGTTTTCGCGATGGAACAAGGGTCGCAGATATCAATCCGTATTTATGGAGCGATTTGTTTTTGGCGAACCGGGAAAACGTTCTGCAGGAATTAGTTGCATTCAGCCGGCAGTTGGAACGCTGGCGCGAAGCGCTGACAGCTGCCGACGCGCAGGCCCTGCAGGAAATGATGCGGGAAGCTGCGGTTAAAAGAAAGGATTTGTACTGATGCGTACGATTACAGTAGCGTTAGGTGAGAAAACATATAATATTGAAATCGCAGCCGGGCTGCTGGATCAGATCGGGGCAAAGGCCAGAGTGCTTTCTCAGGCGGTAAAAGCGGCAATCATCAGCGACAGCAACGTAGATCCCTTATATGGCGAGAGGCTGGAACGCAGTCTGGCTGCCAGCGGGTTTGAGGTTACGAGGATAGTTTTTGCCGCCGGTGAGCAAAGTAAAAATTTAACTGTGCTGGGTCAGGTTTATGACGAACTGGCACGGGCAGGCTTGACGCGCAGTGATTTGATCCTGACTTTGGGCGGTGGTGTGCCGGGCGATTTAGGCGGATTTGCGGCAGCTACCTTTTTGCGCGGCATTGATTTTATTCAGGTACCGACCTCGCTTTTAGCGCAGATCGACAGCAGCGTAGGAGGCAAGGTGGCTATTGACCTGCCGTCAGGCAAAAATCTGGCAGGCAGCTTTTATCAGCCAAAAGCAGTATTTATAGATCCGGATTTATTGAAAACTTTACCGCTGCGGTTTTTGCATGATGGTTTGGCTGAGGCGATCAAATACGGCTGTATTCGCGATGCCGGTCTGTTTGCTCAGATCGCTGCTGTTAAAAGTGATCAGGAGCTGCTGGAGCAGGCGGACAGTATTATTGAGACCTGCTGTAATATCAAGGCGCGGATCGTTGAAAAAGATGAATTTGACACAGGAGAACGTATGCTGTTGAATTTTGGGCATACTATCGGACATGCTATTGAAAAATGCTGCGGTTTTACTACTTATACTCACGGTGAAGGCGTTGGCATCGGTATGGTACAAATGACGCGTCAAACGGAGAAGCTGGGACTTACGGCAGCAGGTACTGCAGAGGAGTTGAGCCGCGTACTGAAAAAGTTTGCTTTGCCGGTAACTGCAGTATTTGATGCTCAGGAAATTTTACAGGCAATGGCTTTGGATAAAAAAAAGAGCGGTAAAAAAATTAACCTGGTAATTATTGAAAAAATAGGCGTCGGACGCCTGTATAAAATAGACTGGCAGGATATACCTGCCTATATTGGATAGGAGAGCGCATGACGACATTGAAGATTACACCGGCAAAGCTCAACGGCAGTGTTTGCGTGCCGTCATCTAAAAGCATGGGGCACAGGGAAATTATCTGTGCCGGACTGTCGGCGGGAACCAGTATTGTTGATAATATCAGTATGTCTGACGATATGGAAGCTACTCTACGCTGTCTGACTGCATTGGGGATCGGTTTTCAAAAAGTTCCTTCAGAAAGATCAGGACGCACAGCTTTGGCTATTAATGGCAGTGGTAATGTACGAGTTTCGCAAAGTACTGTCGATTGCGGAGAATCAGGTTCGACATTGAGGTTTATGATCCCTCTGGGGGCATTGTGCGGTGAGCCGCTGACATTTACTGGTCACGGAAAGCTGGTAACGCGTCCGCTGCAGGCTTATTATGATATTTTTGACAGGCAGGGGCTGTCTTATACAACTGCCTCTAACGGGTATTTGCCTTTGACGGTGAACGGTGTGCTGAAAAGCGGCGATTACGAGCCTCCCGGTAATGTCAGCTCGCAGTTTATCAGCGGTCTGCTGTTTGCTTTGCCGCTGCTTGCAGGCGATTCTGTTTTGAAAATTACTTCTGCACTGGAGTCGCAGAGCTATGTGGATCTGACCTTGTCGTGTCTGGCAAAATACGGAATCGTTATCGAACACGAAAATTATTATAAATATCATATCGGCGGCGGTCAGAAGTATCGCTGCGGCAGGAACATGGTGGAAGGTGACTGGTCTCAGGCGGCGTTCTGGCTTGTAGCCGGCACGCTGGGCAGGCAGATTACCTGTACTGGACTAAACAGGGACTCGTTGCAGGGGGATATGGTCGTTGCGGATATTATCAACCAGATGGGGGGAAAAATAACCTGTGATGCCGAAGGTAATCATACGGCCTCGAGTGCGTCGACTAATGGTGTAGTTATCGATGCGGCAGACTGTCCTGATATCATTCCTGTCTTAACGGTACTGGCAGCGGTCAGTGAAGGTACAACTGAAATCATCAATGCAGGACGGCTGCGTATTAAAGAGTGTGACCGTCTGGCAGCGATGACCAGTGAATTGAATAAACTGGGAGCTGCAGTTACAGAACTGTCTGACGGGCTGATTATCAAGGGGCGGACGGAAGGTCTGCAGGGCGGCTGCGTTGATTCCTGGAACGATCACCGCATCGCGATGAGTTTAGCGGTAGCGAGTCTGGTTTGCAAAAAGGCGGTTATTATTAGTGGCAGCGAATGTGTTCAAAAATCATATCCTGAATTTTGGCAGGATTTTACAGCCTTAGGCGGAATGATCAAAACTGTGGGAACGGGTGAAAGTATATGAGCGGTGTTTATGGCAGAAAAATAAAAATGACGATTTTCGGCGAATCCCATGGTGCTTCTATTGGTCTTGTGATTGACGGGTTACCACCGGGGCTGGGAATTGATATTGATTTTATTAAACGCGAGATGGAAAGGCGGGCTCCGGGCCGCAATCTGCTTTCGACCCAGCGTCAGGAAAAAGACGAATTTTTGATCCAGAGTGGTGTTTTTGAAGGGCGGACGACGGGGACACCTTTGTGTGCGCTGATCCCTAACAGCGATAGTCATTCTAAGGATTACAGTATTCTAAAAGATAATATGAGACCGGGGCATGCTGATTATTCCGGTAAAATCAAATATAAAGGCTTCAATGATTACCGTGGCGGCGGGCATTTTTCCGGACGACTGACTGCGCCGCTGGTTTTTATGGGAGCTGTTGCCAAGCAGGCTCTGGCTCGGTATGGCATTGTTATAGGGGCACATATCAATAATGTGGGTGAGATTTTTGACAGGAAGTTTGACCCATTGGGAGAAGAGGCTGAATTATTGATGAGTCTGCGGCAGAAGGAATTTGCCGTATTGGACGATGTACGTGGGGCAGAGATGCAGGCGCTGATTTTGGAAGCGCGTGAGCGTCAGGATTCTATTGGCGGCAGTATTGAGTGCATGGCGCTTAATTTGCCGGCTGGTTTGGGCGAACCATTTTTTGATTCACTGGAAAGCCGTCTGGCACATGTGCTGTTTTCTATTCCGGCGGTAAAGGGGCTGGAGTTTGGTATGGGCTTCGGTTTCTGCCGCAGCACCGGTTCACAGGCTAATGATCCGCTGTATTATGATGGAGATTCTGTGCGAACTGAAACTAATAATAACGGCGGTATTTTGGGTGGGATTACCAATGGCATGCCTGTTGTATTCAAGGTAGGGTTCAAACCAACGCCTTCTATTTCCCTGCCGCAGAAAACGATAAATGTGGCTGAGCATACGAATACGGTATTGGAAATTAAAGGTCGTCATGATCCCTGTATCGTGCAGCGGGCAGTACCTGTCGTGGAAGGTGTTACGGCCTGGACTGTTTTAGATATGCTGTTGACTGCGGATATTGACGGTGAGGTGTGAGCATGGAAAAATTGGATTTAGAGGCGATCCGCCGCCGTATCGACAAGATCGACGCCCAGCTGGTTGCGGCGTTGGAAGAACGGATGGAGGCAGTGCTGGAAGTTGCGGCCTATAAAAAACAGCAGGGGCTGCCGGTGCTTGATGCGGCTCGGGAAGCTCAGGTGCTCTCAAAGGCCTGTATGCGTTTACAGCATAAAGAGTATGCACCGGCTGTTACAGCGATGATGACGACCATCATGGAGCAGAGCAAGGCTTTGGAGCATGTACTGCTGGCAGAGCCGCGAGTTCTGCCGCAGGAGGAGGTCATGGAGGTTGGCTGTTTTGGAATGCCGGGGTCTTACAGTCATCAGGCTTTGGAGAGATATTTTGCAGGACAGCATATAAACAGACATCATTATGCTTTGTTTGAGGATGTAGTGCAGGCGGTCAAAAACGGTGAGATCAAATACGGTGTTTTGCCGATCGAAAATTCTTCGACCGGAGGTATTACCGAAGTTTATGATCTGCTGCGGCATCACGATTGTTCTATTGTTGGTGAGCAGTGCGTGAAAATAGAGCACAATCTCTTGGGCGTTCAAGGTGCTAAGCTCGAAGATGTTACTACTGTTTATTCACATCCGCAGGGCTTTGCACAAAGTAAAGAGTTTTTTCATCAGTATCCGCAGATGGAGTTAGTGCCTTATTTCAGCACATCTAAAAGTGCAGAAACAGTGAGGGAAAAGCAGGATAAGCATTTGGCGGCGGTGGCTGGTAAGCAGGCTGCGGAAATGTATGGGCTGCAGATTCTTGCCGCCAATATCAACTATAATTCCAATAATTATACCCGGTTTATCGTCATTTCTAACGAAGCGGAACAGGCGCCTAATGCTAATAAAATTACCGTAGTAGTGGCAGTAAAACATGAACCGGGGTCATTATACAGGACTTTAGGACATTTTTATCACAGCGGTTTAAATATGATGAATTTGGAATCCCGGCCGATCGAAGGTAAATCATGGGAATATTTCTTCCACATCGACCTGGTAGGCAACCTGCGTGAAGAAAGAGTACGTCAGGCATTAGAACAGCTTTCCGACAGCTGCGCATATTGTAAGATATTAGGCAATTATCCTGCCGATGGTAGATAGGAGGTTTGTGTTATGGTTCATTTTGGCTTGATTGGAGCGCGTTTGGGACACAGTTTATCACCGCAGATACATCAGCTGATCTTTAAAGAATTGGGTGTCGAAGGAACATATGATCTGCTGGAGATACCTCCTGAAGAATTATATGCGAGCGTGCATGAACTGCGTGGTAAATACTGCGGAGTCAATGTAACCATTCCGCACAAGATCAATGTAATGGCTGCTTTGACTACTTTAAGTATGGAAGCGCAGGCTATTGGAGCCGTTAATACGATCCATTTTCATAACGGTGCAATTCGCGGCTATAATACCGATTATGCAGGTTTTGGGCGTTTGCTGGAAAATAACGGCATCGAAGTACAGGGCAAAAGCGCGGCTGGTTTAGGGACGGGCGGCGCTTCAAGAGCTGTACTTCAATATTTGATCGATCACGGTGTTTCTAAGATATTTTTAGTTTCCCGTAATACTCAAAGTATAGCTCCGTATATGAAAACCTTGTGCAGCAATGTACCGACGCAATTCGTCAATTACGTACATTTAGAGCGTTATACCGGTGATTTACTGATCAATTGCACTCCTGTTGGGATGTATCCCAAGACCGATGTATCGCCGGTAGGTCTGGAAACTGTCGAGCATTTTGAAACAGCGGTCGATCTGATTTATAATCCCGCTAAAACTTTGTTTTTGCAGCAGGCAGAGCAGCTGGGCAAAAAGGCTGTGAACGGGATGCTTATGCTGGTAGCTCAGGCTGTAGCAGCAGAGGAGATCTGGCTGCAAAGAGAAATTTCAAACGATGTCATTTTAAAAGTTGCCGCTGAGATGGAAAAACAGCTATGAAAAATATCGTCTTGATCGGAATGCCGGGCTGCGGGAAATCAACTTTGGGCAGATTGTTGGCGCAGCATCTGAAGCGTCCTTTTTATGATGCTGATAATGTGCTTGAAAAGCTGGAAGGCAAGACTATCAAGGAGCTGTTCGCAGTCAGCGAAGCGTGCTTCCGCGATGCTGAAACCAGGGCAGTCAGGCATCTGTCAGAATTGGAAGGGTGTGTGATCGCTGCCGGCGGCGGTGTAGTCAAACGCTCAGAGAATATCGAGGTATTAAAAAACGGCGGCATTATCGTTTTTATAGACAGGCTGCCAGAAAAAATTGTACAGGACATAGATACAGAAAGCCGCCCTTTATTAGCAGCAGGGCGGCAGAAAGTTTTTGACTTGTATGCGGAACGAATCGAACTATACCGCAGGTATCACGATCATATCATAGATAATAACGGTGAGCGGGAAGCAGCGTTACAGGCATTACTGGAGTTGGCAAGGAGAGAAAGCTGATGAAAAAAATTTTGGTTTTGAATGGTCCGAATATCAATATGCTGGGCGTACGTGAAAAAAATATTTATGGTCAACAGGATTATGCAGCCTTGTGTGAATATATCGGGCAGGAAGCTGCGGCATTAAATGTGGAAGTAGAAGTAAGGCAAAGTAATTTTGAAGGTGAATTAGTCACGCTGATCCAGCAGGCTTATGGAAAATTTGACGGTATCGTTATCAATCCTGCGGCATTGACGCATTACAGTGTAGCTTTGCTGGATGCTATAAAAGCAGTGGCTTTGCCGACGATAGAAGTGCATTTGAGCAATATCCATGCCAGGGAAGAATTTCGGCATAGATCAGTAACGGCTGCTGCCTGCCTGGGGCAGATATGCGGGTTGGGTTTCCAGGGTTATGCTTTAGCGCTCAGAGCGCTGGCGGAAAAGGGTTAAGCTTATAAAAACTGAAAAAGAAGTAAAAGATGTAAAGCACAACTGGGTTGTGCTTTAATTTTTGTTAATTTCAATATACTCTAGTATATAAACATCAAAAATAAACAATAAATAGGGTTCAAGAACTTTACAAAATTAAATTTTATGTTATATAATTTATGCATAGCAAATTTTGCATACCTGATAGTGAAATTTATATGCTAATATGAATATTAGGAAAATATATGGGGAGGCTTATTCATGATGATTGATTACTGTTCCATCGGCAAAAGAATCAAATTGACGAGGATCAAGCAAGGTGTTCTGCAGAAAGATCTGGCAGAGAAGATCGGTATTTCCAAACCGCATATGAGCAATATTGAAACTGCTCATACTAAAATTGGACTGGAGACACTGGTTGCCATAGCTAATGCCTTGAACACTTCTGTTGATGAATTTTTGAGTGATACTGTCAGCAACAGCCAGGTTATTTTTAATGATGAGTTGAAAACAGTGCTTGAAAGAGCCGATATGGAAGAATTAAAGGTTATTTGCAAACTGGCACGTGTTATTTTGAAAAAGGATTAAAGCTGTTGCAATAATAAAGCAGACTGCGAGCTATAGCTCGCAGTCTGCTTTATTTTATTTATTCGGGTTTGATTTTAAAAACAGCCGCATAGATGACCGGCAATACGATCAAGGTCAGCAATGTAGCAGCGGACAGACCACAGGCAATAGCTACGGCCATCGAATTCCAGAAGGGGCTGGTAAACATCGGTATCAGTCCCAGGATCGTTGTAAGTGCAGCCAGCATAATAGGGCGGAAACGTACGATGGCTGATTCCAGTACGGATTCCCAGGGAGATTTGCCGGCCTGCAAATGCAGGTCTATCTGATCTATCAGCACGACGGAATTACGAATGATGATACCAGTCAGGGCCAGGATACCAAGTTCGGCCATAAAACCAAGCGGTGCGTTGAAAATTATCAATCCCAGCATAACGCCTGTTACGCCAAGCGGTGCTGTACAAAGAATGATAAACAGCTTGCGGATATCTTTCAGCTGCAGCATCAGGAGTATCATCATGAGCAGCAGCATTACAGGTACAGGTTCTAACAGATAACCTAAAGTTTTAGCGCTGTCTTCCAAACTGCCTCCGATTTCGATCGTAACGCCATTCGGAAGATTTTGCCTCAGTTCTGCAAGGTCATCGTAAACCTGCTGCGTGATATCGTTGCCGGTAACGCCTTCGCCGACACCGCCGCAGACTGTGATTGTCGGCAGCAGGTTACGGCGCCAGATCATACCGTTTTCTGATTCGTAACTGAGACGGGCTACCTGTGACAACGGCACCGCACCTGCAGATGTGGGGATAGTTAAGGTCTCAAGCTCGGTGACGGTAGAGCGGTCAACAGGCTGCAGACGGAAAACCATGTCAATAGCCTGGTCTCCTTCCAGATATTGAGCTACGGTATAACCGGAAATTTCGGCCTGCAAAGCAGTGGCGACTTCTTTACGGCTCAATCCCATCTGCCGCAGTTTATCGTTGTCGATGGTAAGTTTAGCAGCTCCGTTTTGCTCCATCCAATCGAAACGCGTCATGGTCACGGCTGGATTCTGAGCCATAACTGTGCGTACTTTTTGGGCATATTCTTTAACAATATTGTCATCCGGACCGGTTACGCGCAGCATCACAGGATAAGCTGCCGGCGGACCCAGCGGGATAGAACGTGAATAACTGACGACATTGGGGAGATTAGCTGCTACAAGCTCGCGTATTTGCGGTTCTAAACGTTTACGGGCATCAATATCTTTAGCAACTACTACCAGCTGTGCATAATTGTTACGCGGTTGGACAGGGTCCATTACGAGGACGAAACGCGGAGCACTTTTTCCAACATAAGAACCGATGCTTTCAACATCAGGATTATCCTTCAGCATATTGGTCAGTTTCAGGGCGGCTTCATCCGTGGCTTTGATACTGCTGCCTTCAGGTAAATTGAGCTCTACCAGAAGTTCAGGGCGCACAGAAGCCGGAAAAAATTCCTGCTTGATCAGCGGGACTAATAACAGGGAACCGATAAAGATACTGACCGTGCTCAGAATAACTATTTTCTGGTGCAGCATCGACCAGGAAAGGACGCTGCGAAACTTTTTATAAAAAGCAGTATTGTAAACATCGTTTTCGTTAATGAGCTGTTTAGGCTTGATCCAGGCGTGTCCCAAAACAGGCGCTACGGTTGCTGAAATGACCCAGGAAAGCAGCAGTGCTGTTGAGATAACAGGAAAAAGTGAAGAAGCAAATTCGGCGGCACTGGATTTGGCGAAAAATATCGGCATAAAGCCGGTGCAGGTAATCAGTGTACCTGTCAGCAGCGGCATGGCACAGGTTTCAAAGGCATAGCTGGCCGCTTTAGTGCGTTCCCAGCCTTCTGACATTTTGACTTCCATCAGCTCGACGACAACGATCGCATCGTCTACCAGCATGCCCAGAGAAATGATCAGCGCTCCCAGAGATACTTTGTGCAGATCGATATTCATGGCATACATGCCGATAAAAGTTCCTAAAAGTACCAGCGGTATGCAGACCGAAATGACATAGCCGCAGCGCCGTCCCAGACTGAGCAGACTTACTGCCAGCACGATAAGGATGGCTTCAAGCAGGCTGTCGGTAAATTCACCAATGGCGTTTTTTACTACCTGCGGCTGGTTGGCGACTTGTCCCAGTTCGAAGCCGAGCGGCAGTTCCTGTTGGATTTGCCGAACAGCCTGATCAAGATTTGCACCCAATTTGATATTATTACCGCCGTCTTCCATAGAAATGGCGATACCTACGGCTGGCTGACCATTAAAGTACATTTTCGGTTCAGCCGGTTCAGCATAGCCGCGTTTGATTTCGGCAATATCACCCAGACGGAAGGTACGGTCATTAGCCTGGATCGGAATATTGCTGATATTGGCCAGTGTATCAGGGGAACCGGTCAGACGCAGATAGGTATTAGTGCTGTCACTTTCAGCCATGCCGGACGGTGTGACAGCTGTTTCTGCCTGGATCGTAGAAGCCAGTGTATCGATCGGTATACCCAGCTGTGCCAGCTTGGCATTAGACATCTGGATATAGATTTTTTCAGGCTGTACTCCTACCAGTTCTACTTTTTTGACATCAGGTATCTGAAAAAATTTATCTTTGATATTTTCGGCGACTACGCGCATTTCCTCATAGGAGAAGCTGTCAGAGGTGACTGCGTAGATATTTCCATAGACGTCGTCAAAACGGTCGTTGAAAAACGGTCCTAAAGCACCATCGGGCAAGTCACCTTTGCCATCATTGACAATATTACGCAATTCCAGCCAGCGCTGTTTGATTTCTTTGACCGGTACTGTATCCTGCAGATAAACATTGATAACAGCAGTTCCGGGACGTGAATAGCTGGTTATCCTGTCAATATTAGGTACTGTCTGCAATTGTTTTTCGATCTTGTCTGTCAGGTGTTCTTCTACCTCTTTAGCGGTTGCTCCCGGCCAGGCTGCCGAAACTACCATTTGCTTGATAGTAAAACTGGGGTCTTCGCTGCGGCCTAAGGAATTATAAGAATAGATGCCCATGACCAGACAGAGAAACATAAAAAAGTAAATTATTTGCTTATGTTTGATCGACCAGGCGGCCCAGTTGTTTTTCATTGGCTGACACCAGCTTCCAGACGTACGTTTTGGTCTTCTGCCAGTTTGTTTACGCCGCCGACAACGACGATATCTCCCTGCTGCAGACCGTCAGAGATCCTGACGTTATTGCCTTCATAACCGCCGATAGAAACTTCATGGGTATGTACTTTATTATTGGTAACGAGCCAGACCTGAGGGTTTCCTCCTGTTTGATAAATGGCGGTGGCCGGCAGCAAAATACTGCTGTCAGTACCGTTTTGCAGGTGTACTTTGGCAGTCATCCCCAGTTTGACTGCTGCAGGCATTTGCGGTACGGCTACACGAACTTTGTAGGTGCGGGTAACGCTGTCAGCCATTGGTGCTATTTCGCGGATATAACCATCTGCCGAAACGTTTTCTAAAGCCCAGAAATTGATCTTGGCTGACTGTTGAGGATAGATTTTATCCAAATGGTTTTCAGGGACATAGATCTGGATTTCCTGTTCGCCGCTTTGGACAACTGTCACAACAGGAGTTCCGGCAGCTACTACTTGACCCACTTCGCCGCTTACATTGGCTACTACGCCGTCATGGTCTGCAATAAGCTGCGTATAGGATAATTGGTTACTGTTGGTGATCAGTTGGGCCTGGGCTTGACGCAGGCTGGAAGCGGCCGCTTCCATCTGCGTATTATATTGCTCCATCATGGCTTTGCTGACACCACCGCTGTTGTATAAGGCCGTGTAACGGGATGCATTGTCGCGGGCCAGCTTATAATTGGCTTCGGCGGCTGTTACAGCTGCCTGGCTGGCTTCAAAACTCTGCTCGATGTCTTTGGGGTCGATTTGCATCAGGATATCGCCGGTTTTTACTGTATCGCCTAAATTGACGCTGCGGCTGATGATTTTACCGGCAACCTGAAAGGCCAGATCGCTTTCATAACGACCGCGTACCTCGCCGGGATAGGAAGATGTATTATCGACAGTTTCTTTACCGACGGTTACAGTACGGACATAAGGAACTTCTTTTACGATATCAGGCTTGGCGAAAACATTGCTGATTATATGGTACAGCAGCAATATAGCCACTGTTGCTGCCAAAATATACAAATGACGTTTTGTAAATGGAAGCTTGCTGAAAATTTCTTTGATCGACATGTCGGTGCCCTCCTGAACTAATTGGTAATGGAAGACAAATAAGTGTTTAAAGCTTCTTCCAAATAAGTGCTTTCAGTACCATTTTCAAAATGTCCCAGATCACGGATCTGATCATGTGTGAGAAAAAAGAAAACGATGATGCTTTCCAAAGTAAAAGCTACATGTGTAGGCTGCATATTATTATGGATACTGCCGTCAGCTATAGCTTCTGTAACCAGCTCGGACATAAATTTATGGATTTTGTATAAGCGGTTTTTAATAAAGCTGTCACACATAAAAGTGGGGGTCAAAAGCTCGCGGTAAATGAGATGGATACGGTGAGGATGCAGCTTCTGTACCTCGGAAATTGCAGTGATATATTCGCGCAGCTTAGCCAAAGGAGCTATGTCCTTACTGCTGACTCGGGCGATCAGATTTAAAAATAAATTTGACTGTTCGTTGAGAACTTCCTGATAAAGATTTTTTTTGCCGCCGAAATAGTAAGAGATCAAAGCGCTGTTGACCCCGGATTTTTTTGCGATTTCTTTGATGGAAACGCCATTAAAGTGATTAGCTGCAAATAAATCGGTTGCTGCTAAAAGAATTTTTTCTGCTGAAGAGGCAGATGCTTCAACTGGATTCATATAGAACACTCCTTTGAATATTAATTAAACAATTAATTATTAATAATTATATCACCAACTGGCTCGTAACGTAAATATGTAAAAATAAGAAAAGACAGTGTAGAATACTTGCTAATCTGCTATAATAAATTAATAAATATCAAGGAAAGAGAGTTTGGCTATGACAGTGGAAACGATACTATTATTGCTGCTGGTTTTAATGCAGGCGGTGATTTTCATAATGCTGTGGCGGCTTCTGCAGACACGGCGGCAGCAGGGACAAGAACTGGGAGCTGAGGTGAACAGTCAGCTGGAAAGCCTGGAACGACGTTTTTATGAGAATGTACGCGATCTGCGCAGCGAACAAAACACTCTGGCCCGTGCGGCCAGAATGGAAAGTCAGGCAGCTTCTGACCGTTTGGGAGAGCAGCTGGATAAAAAACTGGAAAAGCTGACGGAAAGCACTGCGGCTAATTTGGAACAGATCCGCCTGACTGTTGATGAAAAACTGCAGTCGACTTTGGAAAGACGGTTGGGAGAATCCTTTCAGCAGGTCAGCCTGCGGTTGGAGCAGGTTCATCGAGGGTTAGGTGAAATGCAGACCCTGGCCGGCGGTGTCGGCGATTTGAAACGCATTCTTTCTAATGTAAAGAACCGTGGTATCTGGGGCGAAATGCAGCTGGGAGTTTTGTTGCGTGATTTGCTGGCACCGGAGCAATTTGCCGAAAATGTTGCTGTGAAGCAGGGCAGTGCGGAAAGGGTAGAATTTGCGCTGAAGCTGCCGGGCAGCAAGGATGAAACGGTGTGGCTGCCGATTGATGCTAAATTTCCGCAGGAGGATTTTCAGCGCCTGCTGGAGGCGCGCGAGCAGGCTGATACAGCTGCTGCCGGTATTGCGATCAAAGAGCTTGAACGGCGGCTGAAAAGTGAAGCCAGGGATATCCAGAATAAATATTTGTGTCCGCCGCAGACTACTGATTTTGCGATCATGTATTTGCCGATCGAGGGGCTGTTTGCCGAAGCGGTAAATTTGCCGGGACTGCTGGATGAGCTGCAGAGAACGTACCGCGTTTGCGTGGCAGGGCCGACTACCTTGGCTGCGCTGCTCAACAGTCTGCAAATGGGTTTTAAAACTTTGGCTATCGAAAAACGTACTGGTGAAGTCTGGCGAACGATTGCTGCCGTTAAGCAGGATTTTGTGACTTTCAGCTTATTGCTCGATAAAACAAAAAAGAAACTGCAGGAAGCCAGTGGGCATATCGACGCTGCAGCCAGACGCAGCCGTGTAATCAATAAACGTCTTGACGGCAGGAAAGACGAAGAAGATACTTTGGAGTGGCAGGAGGAGGTTTTGCATGAACGAGAATAATAACGAACAGGAACAGCCGCTTTATAAGGAGCAGCCCTGGTGGGTGCAGATTTTTGTGGCATTGTATGCTATGTTCTGGCTGACGATGATCTTTGCTGCAGGGCTGAACAGCCTGTACATTGGCAAAATAGATATTGACAGTGTCAGCATGGCTGTTGCTTTGACAGTTGGTATTTATCCTTTGATAAAAATGTTGGAAAAACTGTAAGATGTATTACACAAAAACATTTTTGTGCTGCTTGACAAGCCAAAAGTGTCGGACTATAATTGATACAAGCTTGAAAATTACATAGTTCATTTATCCGACGATGGAGAAAAGTAAGTTGGCAGGCGGCAAAGAGAAGCGGCGGTCAGTGCAAGCCGTAACGTCTAAAAACTGAATTCCGCTCCGGAGGAGACAGGGGTAGCAACCTGTCCGGGTCCGACCGATATATCGGCAATGAGGCCGCGCTGTGCGGCGAAAAAAGGTGGCACCACGTGAGTAGAACTCTCGTCCTTGATTGTAATTGATCAAGCCGGGAGTTTTTTATTTTACAGGTGAATGGAGCGATGGACAATGAAAATTATTGTAACTGAAAAAATTTCCGACAAGGGTGTGGCTTTGCTGCAGGCAGTGCCGGATTTTGATGTAGACGTGCGTTTTGATATCGAAAGGGAAGAACTGCTGAAGATCATTCCTGAATATGATGCGATCGTAGTTCGCAGCGTTACTAAGATCAATGAAGAATTTTATAAGCACGCCACTAATTTAAAGGTGGTTGGCCGCGCCGGCAACGGTGTTGATAATATTGAGATGGAAGGGGCGACTAAACGCGGTATTATCGTTGTCAATACCCCGGAATCTAATATCGTATCGGCTGCCGAGCATACTATCGGTCTGCTGCTGAGTTCTGCCCGTAATGTCGTCAAAGCTCATAAAATGATCGAATCCAGGGTCTGGGACCGTACCGGTTTAAAAGGCAGCGAGCTGCTTGGTAAAACTCTGGGCATCATCGGCCTTGGCCGTATCGGCGGTTTGGTGGCTACCAGACTGCAGGCTTTCGGGATGAAGATCGTAGCTTATGATCCGTATATTGCCGATGCACGTTTCCGTAAATACAGCGCCGAAAAATGTGAAACACTGGATGAATTGCTGGAACAAGCTGATTTTATCAGTATCCATACGCCTAAAACGGAAGAAACTTTTGATATGATCACAGCCAAAGAATTTGCAAAATGCAAACGTGGCGTGCGTGTAGTAAACTGCGCCCGCGGTGGCCTGATCAATGAAAATGACCTGGCGGCAGCTATCAAGGAAGGCATCGTTGCCAGCGCCGGTATCGACGTACTGGTAGACGAACCGAAACCGATCTCGCCGCTGATCGATCTGCCGGAATGTGTCTTAACGCCTCATCTTGGTGCTGATACAACAGAAGCGCAGGATAATGTGGGTATTGCCATTGCAGAAGAGGTCATTGCAGCTTTGCATGGAGAAATGGTGCCGAATGCAGTCAATCTGCCGACTTTGCAGCCGACAGAGCTGAAAGAAATGCAGGGCTACCTGACCTTGGGCGAATATCTGGGCAAGCTTTATTATCAGCTGGAAAAAGCAGCTGTCGAAAAGGTAGAGATCATCTATACCGGCGAGGTTGCAGAAATGGAAACAGGTATGCTGACGCGTGCTGTTTTAAAAGGCGTTTTTGAACCCATCCTCAAGGAACGCGTTAATTATGTCAATGCCGCGCTGACTGCAGAAAGCCGCGGAGTCGACGTTATAGAGAGCAAACATGCAGGCAAACATAATCTTTTAGAGGTCAAGATCCATTCTAAAGGTAATATCTTTACCGTAGCCGGTACTGTCTTTGGTGAAAAAGAGATCCGCGTCATCGAAATCGACGGTTACCAGTTCGACCTTACTCCGGCTCCGTTCATGCTGGTGGCACGCAACCAGGATAAACCCGGTATGATCGGGCAGATCGGCACGCTTTTAGGTGCGAGCAAGGTCAATATCGCGACCATGCAGGTCAGCCGTAATCTTAAAGACGGTAACGCCATGATGTTTATGACCGTGGACAGCGAAGTAGGTAAAGAAACACTGAAACTGCTGCAGGGGCTCGACGGTATCCTGCAGGTCAACCTTGTAAAACTGTGATTACGAGCTTCAACAGAGAAATTGGTATCGTCGTTTTGATGGGTTATGTCGCTTTTAAGGACTTGAACGAGGATATCAACCTTCTTGCATATATCGTGATGGGACTTGCTGTTTGCCATATGTTCATCAAATATAAACGTCGTAACGATTAAAAAAACACCCGTTACTCATTGAGTAACGGGTGTTTTAGTATCTATATCCGATAAATTATTCGGCAAAAATCACTTTGCCGTCTTTAAAGGCCTGGACACGGGCCAGTGATTCTACACGGAAGCCGGCGTCGATAAGGCGCTGACGCCCCGGCTGGAATGATTTTTCGATAACTATGCCGATACCTACTACTTCGCTGCCGGCCTGCTGGACGATGTTAGCCAGACCAAGGGCCGCTTCGCCGTTAGCCAGAAAATCATCGATGATGAGGATCTTTTCGCCGGCCGGTAAAAATTTTTTGAGCACGGTCACATCACTGGTGACTTTTTTGGTGAAGGAGTATACTTTGGTGCTGTAAGCCTCGCTGCTCATAAGCGCCGATTTCTGTTTGCGTGCGAATACTACCGGTACATGCATACACAGACCGGCAGGCAGGGCGCAGGCGATCCCTGAGGACTCGATCGTAAAGATTTTAGTAATGCCGCAGCCTGAAAAACGGCGGTGGAATTCTTTGCCGATCTCCATCATCAATTCAGGGTCGATCTGGTGATTTAAAAAAGAATCGACTTTTAAAATAGCGTCGTTTAAGACCAAGCCTTCGGACATGATTTTTTCTTTGAGCAGTTTCATGGACAAGCACCTCGAACTTTTTACTTTCTTATAATATTATAGAATATGATATTATTGACATTTAGTCCAGTGTTTTTGTAAAAGAAAAACAAAATTCAGAAAAATCACAAAAGAATGATACAAAAAAATCTTGACAAGCATAGAAAATGCTGGCATAATGTAAAACATAGCACGAACAAATTAGCTTTTGTTTGTACAACTTGATAATAAAGGCATTGAATGGGAACAAAGTTGCTGATGTTACCGATTTTAGAGAGACGGCGGTTGGTGAAAGCCGTAGCGGTACAGCGATAAGACTCACCCGGGAGCCGCGTTTCTGAACCAGCAGTAGGAAACGACGCCGGCGCAGCGTTAGGCGTTTAGAGCGAAGGCTCTGAGACAATGAGGTCAAATTAGGGTGGTACCGCGGTGAAAGTCGCCCCTATCTGCTAAGCAGGTGGGGGCGTTTTTTTATACCAATTTTCCATGGGAGGTGGCAAAATGGAGCAGATCCTATCTATCGTAGTGCGTAACCAGCCCGGTGTTCTGATGCGGGTCGCGGGCATGTTCTCGCGGCGCGGCTTTAATATCGACAGTCTGGCAGTCGGAATTACGCAGAATCCTGAATTTTCGCGGATGACTGTTACCATGCAGGCTGACGATGCAACTATCAAGCAGGTCTGCAAACAGTTGGCCAAGCTGGTCGAGGTAGAGGCTGTGAAAGTCCTGCTGCCTAAGGCAAGTGCCAAACGCAGTATGGTCATGGTCAAGGTGCACGCCGGTGATAAACGGCTCGAGCTGCTGCGGCTGGCAGATGTTTTCAGGGCCCACGCTGTCGATGTAACCGGGGAGTCGCTTATCTTTCTGGCTACAGGCATCGATGATAAGCTGAATGCTTTTGTCGACGTGATGCGTCCCTACGGTATCCTGGAAATGGTACAGACCGGCCTTGTGGCGCTGGAACGGGGCGATGCGGCTATGGATGTCAGCAAATCGCGTTATTCCTGGCCTGAAAGCAGTTGTAAACCTTCAGCTATTTAGTAATATGTCAGTTCTCAAAATTAAATAAATCTGGTAAACAAAAAGGAGATGTAGACACAATGGTAAAAATGTATTATGACAAAGACGCAAACTGGGAAATGCTTAATGGTAAAACTATTGCCATTATCGGCTATGGTTCTCAAGGCCATGCACATGCCCTTAACTTAAAAGAAAGCGGCGCTAAAGTTATCGTAGGTCTTTATGAAGGTTCCAAATCCTGGGCCAAGGCAGAAGCGGCAGGTCTGACTGTTATGACTGCGGCTGATGCAGCTAAAGCAGCCGACGTAGTCATGATGCTGATTCCTGACGAAAAACAGGCTGCCACTTATAAAAAAGATATCGCGCCTAATCTGAAAGCCGGTGCTGCTCTTGCTTTTGCGCATGGTTTCAATATCCATTTTGGGCAAATCGTACCTCCTGCTGACATCGACGTGTTCATGGTCGCTCCTAAAGGACCAGGTCATCTCGTACGCCGCGTCTTTACTGAAGGCGCAGGCGTGCCCTGTCTCGTAGCTGTGCATCAGGATGCCAGCGGCAAAGCTTACGACATTGCGCTTGCCTATGCCAAAGGCATTGGCGGTACACGTGCCGGCGTGCTCGATACTACCTTCCGCGAAGAAACTGAAACAGATCTTTTCGGCGAACAGGCTGTGCTTTGCGGCGGTGTTACCGCTCTGATCACTGCAGGCTATGAAACTCTGGTAGAAGCAGGCTATAAACCTGAAAGCGCATATTTTGAATGTATGCATGAAATGAAACTTATCGTTGACCTGATGTATGAAGGCGGTATGGCTAAAATGCGCCACTCCATCTCTGATACTGCCGAATACGGCGACTATGTGACCGGCAAACGTATCATCACCGACGAAACTAAAGCTGCTATGAAACAGGTTCTGGCCGAGATCCAGGACGGTACCTTTGCTAAGAACTGGATCCTTGAAAACCAGGCTAACCGTCCGGCGTTCAATGCTATGCGCCGCAAAGGCGCCGAGCATCCGATCGAAGAAGTCGGCAAAAATCTGCGCGGCATGATGAGCTGGATGAAAAAATAATCAGTACACACCTTAGGCAGAGCGGGGCTGAGGCCCCGCGATCTGCTTCGTATAAACTTAGGAGGGTTATAGTTATGGGTATGACAATGACGGAAAAAATCCTGGCCCAACATGCAGGCCGCGATGCGGTCCAGGCAGGTGATCTGCTGGTTGCCCAGGTGGATTTGGTTTTAGCTAACGACATCACCGGACCGCCGGCGATAGCTGAATTTGAAAAAATCGGACGTCCTGTTTTTGATAAGGATAAGATCGCGTTAGTTCCGGACCATTTTTCTCCGTGTAAGGATATTAAGTCGGCAACTATGTGTAAACGCATGCGCGATTTTGCACGTCAGCATGAAATCACCAATTATTTTGAAGTTGGCCGCATGGGTATCGAGCATGCGCTTTTACCTGACAGCGGTCTTGTTGCTCCCGGTGAGATCATTATCGGCGCCGATTCTCATACTTGTACTTATGGCGCTCTGAACGCGCTCAGCACCGGCATGGGTCAAACCGATATCGGTGCGGCTATGGCCAGCGGCACTACCTGGTTCAAGGTTCCTGCCACGATCAAAGTCGAGCTGACCGGTAAACTGCCTAAATATGTCAAGGGCAAAGATATCATTCTTACGCTTATCGGTATGATCGGTGTCGATGGTGCCCGTTATCAATCGTTGGAATTCTGCGGCGACGGCGTTGCCGAACTGGAAATGTCCGACCGTTTCACTATCTGCAATATGGCGATCGAAGCCGGCGGCAAAAATGGTATTTTCCCGGTCGATGAAAAAACTATTGCCTATCTCAATGGTCGTGTCAGCCGTCAGTGGAAAGCAGTTACTGCCGATGCTGGCGCAGTATATGACCGTGTGATCACTATCAAATTAGATGATCTGGTCCCGGTCGTTTCGTATCCGCATCTGCCGGAAAATACACATCCGGCGGCAGAGTCCGGCCATATCAAGATCGATCAGGTCGTTGTCGGTTCCTGCACTAACGGTCGTCTGGAAGACCTGCAGCAGGCTGCTGAGGTGATGCAGGGGCGTAAGGTACATCCGCATGTCCGCGCTATTATTATTCCTGCTACTCAGGAAATTTATAAAGAAGCTATGCGTTTAGGCTATATCGACACCTTTATCGATGCCGGTGCGGCAGTTTCCACCCCTACCTGCGGACCGTGCCTGGGTGGTTATATGGGTATTCTGGCTGCTGGCGAACGTGCTGTTTCGACTACCAACCGTAATTTCCGCGGACGTATGGGTCATGTCGACAGCGAGGTCTATCTGGCCAGCCCTTATGTGGCGGCTGCCAGTGCGATCACAGGCTATATCGCAAGCCCTGAGGAGGTAATGAAATGAGTAAAGTATGGCGTTACGGCGACCACGTCGATACCGACGTTATCATACCCGCCCGTTATTTGAATATTGCTGATTTTGACGAATTGGCCGAGCACGCTATGGAAGATATCGATACTACTTTTGCTCCTAACGTGCAGCCGGGCGACTATGTTGTTGCCGGCAAAAACTTCGGCTGTGGTTCTTCGCGCGAGCATGCTCCTGTCGTTATCAAAGTCAAAGGCGTAAAATGCATTATTGCCGACAGCTTTGCCCGTATTTTTTACCGCAATGCAATCAACATCGGGCTGCCGGTGCTGGAAATTGGCAAGGATGTTGAAAAAATTGCAGCCGGTGATGAATTGGATGTAAATATGGCTGCTGGCGAGATCAAAATCGTTAACAAAGGCATTACTATCCAAACCAAACCATTGCCGGAATTTATTCAAAAGATCGCTGACTGCGGCGGCCTTATCAACTATGTCAAAGGAGAACACCAAGAATGAAGATCACTTTACTGCCGGGCGACGGCATTGGCGTCGAGATTGTTGACGCCGCTGTGGAAGTACTTGATGCCGCTGCCAAAAAATTCGGTATGACTATAGAATATGATAAACAGCTGATCGGCGGCGCCGCTATCGACGCTACAGGAGGACCGCCGCCGGAAGCTACTATTGCATCTGCAAAAACTGCTGATGCCGTGCTTCTAGGTGCTGTGGGCGGACCTAAATGGGATAATGTTGCTCCCGAGATCCGTCCTGAAAAGGGGCTGCTCGGAATTCGTAAAGCGCTGGGTCTGTACTGTAACCTGCGTCCGATCAAGGTTTCCCGTTTTGTCGCACATTTATCGCCGCTTAAAAATGAACGCGTCAGCGGCACGGATCTTTTGATCGTACGCGAACTGACCGGCGGCATTTATTTCGGCGCTAAAAATGAAGCCGCTCCTGATGCTGATGGCGTAGAGACGGCTTCTGACGTTGAAATCTATACCCGCCCGGAAGTAGAACGCATCGCCAGATTTGCTTTTGAAGCTGCTAAAAAGCGCCGCGGTAAAGTAACTTCCGTCGATAAAGCTAACGTATTGGCTTCATCCAGGATGTGGCGCCGTATAGTTGGTGAAATGCAGGCGCAGGATTACAGCGGGATCGAACTGAATAATTTCTATGTAGATAACTGTGCTATGCAGCTGGTGCTCAATCCGGGCCAGTTCGATGTAGTGCTTACCAATAACATTTTCGGCGATATCCTTTCGGATGAAGCGTCAGTGATTGCCGGGAGTATCGGAATGCTCCCTTCTGCAAGCCTTGGTGACAGCACCGGTATGTATGAGCCTATTCACGGCAGTGCTCCTGATATTGCAGGGCAGGGCATCGCTAATCCCTTGGGAACTATTTATTCCGTAGCTATGATGCTGCGTTATTCCTTGGATCAGGATGCTGCTGCCGATGCTATCGAAGCGGCAATTGACAGAGTTTTGGAAAAAGGTTATCGCACTCCTGATCTCTGCGGTGAAGGTCTGACTAAAGTTTCGACCTCGCAGATGGGGCAGCTGATCGCCGCAGAACTGGCCTGATGTATTTTTGAGTATTGGAAGGAAGTGAGTTTATGCAGATGACCGGCGCAGAAGTAATGGTCAAATGTTTGGCAGAGCAAGGAGTTACTACGGTTTTTGGTTACCCCGGCGGGGCGATCCTGCCTTTTTATGACGCTTTGCGTGAAGCGGCTGACATTCGGCATATCCTGACGGCACATGAACAGGGTGCTGCCCATGCTGCTGACGGTTATGCCCGTGCAGGCGGTCAGGTCGGCGTCTGTATAGCGACTTCCGGCCCCGGAGCGACCAATCTGGTTACGGGGCTCCCCAAAGCTTTTTTTGAATCGCTACCTGTCGTAGCGATTACCGGCCAGGTGCCGGTGGCAATGATCGGACGCGACGCATTTCAGGAAGTAGATATCACCGGGATCACCATGCCGATCACCAAACATAATTTCCTGGTCAAGCGTCCTGAACATTTAGCGCAGACGATCCGGCTGGCCTTCCAGCTGGCGAAAACAGGCCGTCCCGGCCCGGTGCTGGTAGATGTGCCGCGCGATGTGCAGACCGCTTTGCTTGATTATGAGCCGGGCGAGCTGGAACCGCTGGCGAAAGAGCTGCCGGAAGAAAAACAGATCGCTGCCGCAGTGGCGGCAATCAATGCTTCGCAGCGCCCGGTCATGCTTGTAGGCGGCGGTGTTATCAATGCCGATGCGGAATATGATGCCATTCATTTATGCGAAAAGCTGCGTATCCCGGTTGTCAGCACCCTGATGGGATTAGGCGCTATCAGTGCCTACCGCAGTCTGTTTTTAGGGATGACGGGACTGCACGGACACGAACGCGCCAACAACGCCGTTAAGGAAGCCGATCTGATCCTGGCTGTTGGCAGCCGGTTTAACGATCGTGTTACCGGTGAACGCAGCAGTTATAGCGCGAATAAAACTGTTATCCATTTAGATATCGACCCGGCGGAGCTGGATAAAAATATTTATTCCAGTATCGGTATTTCCGGTCATATGAACACAACTTTGCAAATGCTGGAGGCAGGCAGCGTCAAGCATGATCTTGATGCCTGGTGGCAGCTGATCGAAAGCTGGCCCAGTATGGACGAGGACTTCGGCGGCGAAGCTGCGCCGCAGTTTTTCAAGGCCCTGAACCCGGTTATCAAAGATAAGGATTATATTATCACTACGGACGTCGGGCAGCATCAGATGTGGGCTGCTCAGCATATCAAGATCCAGTTTGCCCGCCAGTGGATTTCTTCAGGCGGATTGGGAACGATGGGCTTTGGCTTGCCGGCGGCTATGGGCGCACAGCTGGCCCGCCCCAAAAGCAGGGTGATCAGTATCAGCGGTGACGGCGGCTTCAAAATGACCGGCTCGGAGTTGTTTACGATCGCCAGCTATAAATTGCCGGTGACGGCGATAGTCTTTAATAACAGCGGCTTAGGCATGATTCGTCAGTTGCAGACCGTGCAGTTCAATAAACGGTTTACTTCCTGCGAAATGCCCGGCTATGTCGATTTTGTCAAATACGGCGAAGCCTTTGGCGTAGCCGGAGAGCATGTCGATACGCCTGAAGCCCTGGCAGCAGCAGTTGAAAAAGCTATGCAGCTGGACGCGCCTTATATCATCGAAGTTGCGCTTGACTCTAAAAATATGGTACAGCCGATGGTCACTCCCGGTTTGGGAATCGGTGACTTTGTAAAATTTAAAGAACAATAAAAAGAAACCAGCGGGTACTATAAAGGACACGCTGGGTTTTTTTTTATTGTCGGTCATTTACGGTTGATAATATTACCGGCACAGTTTTCAGCGTCTGCGCTTGTCGTTGTCATGCAGAAATTTGCGGGCTTTTTTCATACCGCCAATATCTTTGAACATGGTACTGAATTTTTCCAGTTCGATCTGTTTGGAATCAAGGCCTTCATAGCGTACTTCCTTCTGCAGCTTTTGATAGCTGGCCAGTCTGTCCGCGGCAAGTATTCCGTCTGTGATAGCTTGCTGAACGGCACAGCCTGTTTCGTGGGTATGAGTACAATCACGAAAACGGCATTGCTGGGACAGTTCGTCGATATCAGCAAAGCTTTTGGATAAATCAGCCGTTTCTAAACCCAGTTCCCGCATTCCCGGAGTATCGATGACTAAAGCCCCGTTTGTAAGGGTGATGAGTTCGCGTCTGGTTGTTGTATGTCGACCCTTATCATCGTTTCGCAAACCATTGGTAGCAAATTCGGTGCCGGCCAAACGGTTGATAAGAGTTGATTTACCTACGCCTGAGGAACCGATGAAGGCAGCCGTACTGCCGCACTTCAAGTAGGGAAGTATTTGCTCGTGACCGGCATCGGCCAGTGAAGAAGTGACAAGTATTTCAGCGCCGATGGCAATGGACTCAGCCGCTGCTGTTTTAGCAGCTACGTCATCACATAAATCAGCTTTGGTTAAAGTAACTATCGGCAGTGCGCCGCTGCTCCAGGAAATGGCTAAATACCGTTCCAGACGCCGCAGATTAAAATCGCTGTTCAATGACATACAGATGAATACCGTATCGATATTGCTGGCGACTACCTGCTCAGAGTTACCTGTACCGGCAGCTTTGCGGATAAACGCGCTTTTGCGGCGCAGTACATGATGGATGATCGCCCTTCCTTCAACAGTATCTGTGCGGTCAAGCAGAACAAAATCACCGACGGCAGGGAAATCTGAAAGTGCGGCGGCATTAAAGCGCAGCTTGCCTGAAACCTCTGCCAATACTTCTCCGGTTTCGGTTATGACACGGTAAAGATCCTTATACTGGGCTGAAACGCGTCCGACAGAGAAACAGCCAAAACTGGCTGCTTCTTCAGCGAATTTCGCGGAAAATCCTAATGTTTGTAAATTTATTTTAGACAATTTTTTTATCCTCCTAAAGGTTATATTAAAGCCTTTTGGGAGGTTCGGCAAAATATTAGATTATGCAAACCTCCCGGTCTGCTGCAATATCCGATGTACCATATGTAAACATAAAAAATTCCTCTTTTCTTAATAGATTTATCTGCAGGACATACCTGTATTTTACAGGCTGAACTTTCAGTATGGTTTCATCGTATTCTATAAGTGAATATTTGTCAATAGCGGTATTATATAATTAAATATATTAGAAATATTTAATGTTAAACAGTACTTAAACTGGAGTTTGGATAAGAACTGGTTTTCAAAAAACAAGTTATTGAGTTCGCCATGAGGTTTGTTATACTGAAAGAAAGAGGCGAGAATAATGTTATTAACAGAAAATATATCAGCATTGCATGGATGTGCTGATTGCCCGGAAATTGGCATAATAAAAGCAGTACACGTTTGAAAATGTGTACTGCTTTTTAGCTGTTGTTTATTTACGATGTTTCCAGCGGCAGATGAGCTGCGTTATCGTGCCCATAGGGCAATAAACGCACCAGGAACGCGGCTTGAACAACAGCAGCGTAATGATACCGAGAATGCTGGAGGTCAGCATGATGCTGTAAAATCCAAAAGCAAATTGCGCGACCCATGGCTGCGCACCGCCGCTGTAAGCCCAGTGCCATGGTACGTCAAAAGTCCACAGCAGGCTGACTGTCTTATGAAAATAGATAGCATGGTTAAAGACCAGGTAGGTAGAAACCAGCATATTGACAAACATCGTTGTAAAAAACAGCAAGAAGCCATAACGGAAGGTATGTGAGTGCATCCAGGAGGGGATATCGCGTTTTGGTGAAAGCTTCCAGCTGTTGCCGATCAACTCGAACAGCTGCCCGCGGCCGCAATATTTATTGCAATATGATTTAGTGCCGAATGTAGAAGCCATGATAAGCGGAATGAAAAAGCACAGCAGCCCCAGCCAGGCGAAAAGAATATTAAAAAAGCCCAGAGCCAGATACAGCGCCGTCAGGACCCAAAGGTAATCATACCAGTGATTGCGTTTAGACATCAGCAGTCACCACCTTGATCACAGATGCCGGACATTCACGGGCGCACAGACCGCAGCCGATGCACAGGTAGCTGTCGACCTTCGTCGCGCCGCAGCCGAGGCAGCGGGGCGCCGCCGCCGCGG
>ERZ791620.337-NODE-337-length-27120-cov-2.366636_pt1 | contig 27120 bp, 15 predicted proteins | sample MGYA00509962_ERZ791620 | MGnify/ENA primary metagenome ERZ791620 (study PRJEB30046, sample SAMN00715162) | human gut metagenome | study: EMG produced TPA metagenomics assembly of the A metagenome-wide association study of gut microbiota in type 2...
GCAAATGGAAAGGGTGCTTTCATGTACCAAGGGGATTATTTCAATGCTGGAAAGTATTGGAACAGCTATAGAAACAATGAATTATTATGTTAACCAATCTTATTAATAATCTAAAAATTAATTCTATGACAGAGTTTAACTCAAAAATTAAGCAAAACTCTCGCATATTGAAGATATTTCTTTTCTCAATATGCGCACTTTTTGCATGTGCTATCAATGCTCATGCACAGAGTTTGGTGCAAGGTACTGTTACTGATGAGACAGGAGAATCTCTACCTGGTGTAAGTGTTGTAGTAAAGGGGACTACTAATGGTACAGTTACAGATGTTAATGGAAAATACAGCATTCAGGCGACTTCAAAAGATATATTGTCTTTCACATATGTAGGTATGGCGGAACAAGATATAAAAGTTGCCGGACAGAAAACGATCAATGTGGTGATGAAGGATGATGTGGCATCTCTGGATGAAGTGATTGTCGTTGGTTATGGTACTGCAAAGAAACAATCCCTGACAGGAGCGGTTTCTGCAGTCAAAGGCGACGAACTGTTAAAGGCACCGGCAACCAATGTATCAAGTTTGTTAGGCGGACGTTTGCCGGGCATTTCTTCTGTTCAAGTCTCTGGAGAACCGGGTGATGACCAAGCAGTATTGCGGGTTCGTGGTTCTATTTACAATGTTACTTATATTGTAGATGGTATGCCTCGTTCCATCAATGACATTGATCCTAATGATATTGAGAGTGTATCTGTCTTGAAAGATGGAGCTTCTGCGGCTGTGTACGGTTTGAAGGGCGCAGGTGGTGTTATCATTGTTACAACCAAACGAGGGAAAGAAGGAAAAGCAAAAATTAATGCATCTTTCTCGTATGGTATTCAGACTCCGACTCGAATGCCTGAATTTACGAATAGCTATGATTATGCTACCTATTTGAACGAGGCATATACAAATGACGGTAAGGACCCCAAATTTACTCCTGAAGCAGTCGAAGCTTTCCGCACCCACTCCAATCCTCTTATTTATCCAGATACAGATTGGATGAAACTTTTGTTCAAGTCTTCCGCACCACAAACGCAAGGTAATATAAATATATCAGGTGGAACGGACCGAGTACGCTATTTTATTTCGATGGGTATGCTGGATCAAAAAGGATTTTTTGAAAATTACGACACCCGTTACGATGCTAACTTTAATTACGACCGTTATAACTATCGTGCTAATTTAGATGTAGATTTTACCAAGTCAACACTTGTAAATATCAATATGGGCGGACGTGTGGAAAAACGGAATTATCCCCGTTCGGGAGATGATATCAACCAGCTGTTCCGTCGAATTTATTGGGCAACACCTTTTTCTGGGCCTGGTATTATAGATTAGGCAATTCTCAGTACATTCCGGTTGGTTTGTCTGATGGTTTGGGAAACATATATGGCCGAGGATATGGTACAAGAACAACCAATGTAGTGAATTTGGACTTGGCATTAACCCAAAAGCTCGATTTCTTGACAAAAGGTTTGCAGTTTAAAATAAAATTTGCCTATAACAGTACTTATGACCACACTAAAGAACACTCTACGTCAATAGAGAATTACCAGCCATGGTATCGGAAAGATGTTACTTGGATGGAACATCCTGCAGGAAGTGATCCTAATGAGATTGTTTTCATCCAGAACGGCGAAGAAGGCTTGATTGGTTATGCTGAAAGTTTTGGCAAAGCGCGAGACTGGTATGCGGAAGCCAGCTTCGATTGGAAACGCGATTTCGGACAACACCATTTTTCTGCTTTAGCCTTGTATAATCAGAGTAAAATGTATTATCCGAATAGTAACTATCCCGGCATACCGCGTGGATATGTAGGACTAGTGGGGCGTGTAACGTACGATTTCGATAATAAATATCTGCTTGAAGGAAATGTAGGCTATAATGGCTCGGAAAACTTTGCACCAGGCAATCGTTATGGCCTATTTCCTGCTGTATCTGCTGGATGGGTACTGACTCAGGAAGAGTTTTTGAAAGATAACCCTATTGTCAATTTCCTGAAAATACGTGCTTCTTATGGAGTCGTTGGTAATGACAGATATTATCCGCGTGGTGATGGGTTTATGGATCGTTTCCTGTATCTGCCTAATAGTTATTTCATTGGCGGTGGTTACCAGTTTGGTACGGGAACCAATTTCTCGCCGGGAGCTTACGAAAGTACATTCGGTAATCCGGGATTGACATGGGAAAAGTCGGCCAAACAAAACTATGGTATTGATTTTTCGTTCTTCGATCAAAAATTGTCTGGTAGTATCGATTATTTTTATGAACGGCGTACCGATATTTTAACAAAAGCACAAACCGACCCTATTATTCATGCGATGAACTTACCTGTATTGAATTTAGGAATAGTGTCCAACAAGGGTACCGAACTCAGCTTGAAGTGGAATCATAAGATTGATAAATTCAGATATTGGGTTAATCTGAACATGTCATATGCCAAAAATAAGATTGTATATCAGGACGAAGTTCCTTCCGAATATGAATATACATTAAAAACAGGACATCCTGTTGGTCAACCTTTCGGACTGAAAGTACGAGGCTTCTATTACGAAGGAATGGAAAACGTCGCCGATCACAGCTATGTTCTGAAAGAAGGTGATGTAGTATACGAAGACTTAAATTCGGATGGCAAAATTGATGATAACGACAAGACAGCCATTGGTTATCCAAGTTATCCACTGTTGAATGCTGGTTTGACGTTAGGTTTCGAATACAAAGGTTTCGACTTTAGCATGTTGTGGGTTGGCGCAACCAAAACTTCTCGCGTATTGTATGAAACATTCCGTGTGCCGTTAGGTGACACTTATGATCGTTCGTTGTTGCAGTATCAGTTTGATAACCGTTGGACTCCGGAAACAGCCGCGACAGCTGAACTGCCTCGTGCGAGTTTGGACGGCTCAAAAAACAACTACCGTGATTCGGACTTATGGATAAAAGATGCAAGCTACTTACGATTGAAGAACATTGAAATCGGATATAACTTCCAGTTACCTTTTATGCGGAAGATCGGTATGGAGAAAATGCGTTTGTTTATGACCGGATATAATTTATTGACTTTTGATAAATTGAAAATATCAGATCCTGAGTCATTGTCAAGTGGTACTCCACAATATCCCGTAATGCGTGTGTTTAACTTTGGCTTAAATGTAAGTTTCTAAAACAATGATCAATATGAAGAAAATATGTAATATATTGTCGCTTGCGCTGATGGGGCTTTTCGTTTCATGTGTCGATACTTTCAAAGTAGGTGATGCATTTTTGGAGAAAGCACCGAGTGTGGATGTAGACAAGGATGTGGTGTTTAATGATCCCAATTTTGCTCGTGGCTTTTTATGGAACGCCTATACGTCGCTGTATTACGGACGTCCTTTAGACTGGGGGCAAAACCGTATGGGAATGGGAGCTGTAGATGCGTTAACTGACCATTTTACGAGCGGATTAACTTGGGACGGAGTAAATGGTTTGTATTATTCTGGACAGTTTAATTCTACTTCTGATTATGCCAATTCGATTTATTCCTATTCCAATGGTGAAGGTCAATGGACAGGCATTCGTAAAGCCTGGTTATTCATCGAGAATATCGGACAAACTCCCGGTATAGACGATGCAGAAAAAGAGAGACTTAAAGCAGAAGCCAAAATGATTATAGCTTGTCATTATGCTGACATGTTCCGTAACTATGGCGGCGTACCATTGATAACTAAGGCTTTTGATCCGAATGATGATTTTAAGTTACCTCGTGGTACAGCTCGTCAAACAATGGACTTTATTACAGGCCTGTGCGATGAAGCTTATGCTGTACTGCCTTGGGCGTTGCCTTCTAATGAACAGGAACAATGGGCCGGTCGTTTTACCGGCGCGGCAGCTTTGGGGTTAAAAATACGGGTACTGTTATTTGGAGCAAGTCCGTTGTTCAATGATGATAAGCCATATTTCCCGGAATATTCTTCTGCACCTTCGGTTACAGAACAGCATGTTTGGTTTGGTGGAAAAGACATGTCGTTATGGGAAGATGTTGTTTCGGCTTGCGAACTGTTTATGAAGCGTAACGAAGAAGAAGGAAAGCCATGGGATCTGGTTCAGAACTCATCAAATCCGCGGCAGGCTTACCAAGATGCTTACTATCGACGTGCTAACGGAGAATTGCTGATTGATACTCGTAAACGGGCTACTGTTTCCTGGTACTGGGACCAGAACTGTTACTATTTACAATCGTATGGTTCGTACGGAGCGATGACTCCGGTACTGGAATATATAGATCTTTTCCCTTATAGTGACGGCACACCTTTTGATTCATCTTTCTGGGACGAACAGAATAAGGATACGTATATTTCCGAAGATCCATTTGCCAACAGAGATCCTCGTTTGTATGAAAACTGTTTGGTGAATAATGCCGATTTTGGTGCAGACCATGTGGCAGAATTATGGATTGGCGGACGGGAAGGTCCTGCTACGGATATTGCAAGTGATGGATGGGCATTTACGGGTTTTGGTATTTATAAATATATCTTGGACAAAAATAAAATGGCAGGTAAACAAGATCAGTGGCCTTATCTGCGCTTACCCGAAATCTACTTGAGTTTTGCCGAGGCTTTGAATGAAGTAGGACGTACGGGTGAAGCATACAAATACATTGACTATGTACGGGCGAGAGTGAATTTACCGGGTCTTAGGCAAGGACTCTCACAAGAAGAAATGCGTAAAGAGATTCTGGATGAGCGGGCAAGAGAATTTGGTGCCGAAGAAGTACATTACTACGATATGATCCGCTGGAAGATGAGCGATAGTTTCCGTAAACCTTTGCATGGTCTTCGTATTCGTCGAGGGGATAATCAGACTTATTCGTACGAGAAGTTTACTGTGAAGAAGCGTTTCGTGCAGGATGGAGAAGATGGAACCGTATTCTTTACTCCGAAATGGTATTTGTCTCCTTTCCCGTTTATAGAAATGAACAAAGGATATTTGACACAAAATCCGGGTTGGTAACCTTGATAAATCCAATAAAATTGTAGATTATGAAAAATGTATATAGCTTGTTATGTGCACTGGTATTCACCTGTCCGGTAGTGAATGCGCAGCAAGATAGTTTGCGAGTAGCGGAAGAAAACAGACTGCTGAATTTAGGTTATGGCGTAACTGTGAACTCAAAAGAGTCTTCGGCTGCAATATCGGAAATAACAGACAATGAGATTATGAAAAGCGGAGCTACCAATCCTCTGAATGCATTGTACGGAAAAGGATTGGGATTAACCGTTCTTCAGAAAGGCGGAACGATTTGGGAAAGTACTCCTACTACCATGATTCGTGGTTTGAATTCGACCCGTGATAATTCGATATTGATACTGGTTGATGGACTTGAACGTGATTTAAGTATGATTACCAAAGAAGAAATCGAGAGTGTACAGATTCTGAAGGATGCTGCCGCCACTGCTTTGTACGGATTGAGAGGAGCAAATGGTGTAATGCTGGTCACTACTAAAACCGGTTCGGAGAAGAAAATAGATATCGACATCCGTTACGAACATCATTTCAACATGCTGAATCGTTTGCCGAAGTTTGTGGACGGTTATACTTATGCATCGGCCATGAACGAGGCTTTGCAGAACGATGGTTTGTCTCCTTTATATACGCCTGCTCAGTTGGAAGCGTTCAAAAACGGCGATCCTCATTATGGCAATGTAGACTGGATGGACGAAGTATTGAGTAAATCAGGCTCTACCGACAATATTTATGTGACATTGAGCGGTGGTGGAAAGATTGCCAGATATTTTTCGACAGTAGACTATCTATCGTATAGAGGTTTCATTAAACCAGATAACATTGTGAAAGATTATTCTTCTCAGTGGAAATATTCGAAGCTGAATATCCGTACGAATGTCGATGTAGATTTAACCAAGTCAACTTTGCTGTCTTTTAAAATGAGCGGAATGCTTACAGAGCACAACCGTCCTAATCCATTGACGAATGATTTGATCAGCATGTTGTACAATACACCTTCTGCTGCTTTCCCGATAAAGACTCCTTATGGCGAATGGGGAGGCAGTGACATCTGGACAAGGAATCCGGTTGCCGAGGTCACTGCTAAGGGATATGCACGTGCCCATCAGCGTCTTTTGTTTTCAGACATGTCGATAAAGCAGAATCTTGATGTTCTGTTAAAGGGACTTTCGGCTGATGTGCGTATCGCATACGATAATTTTTGCGAGTATTGGGACAACTACGGAATGAATTATGCTTATGCCGTTCCTAATGTTCCTAATCCTTCTTCATCAGACGATTATGTGATTAAAGGTGAAAGTACCTCGGCCTCCTTTAGTTCTTCTTTAGGCAATCAGTGGAGCCGTTTCAACCTGTGGGGAAGACTAAACTATAACAATAGTTGGGAACAACATAAGTTGGATGTTACTTTGGGGGCTTCGCGCGAACAGAGCATTTTTAACGGGCAGCATAATACACGCAACCGTATCAATCTGTTCGGTCATGCTCATTATGTTTATGCCGGCAAATATATTGCTGATGTAGCTTTTTCCCGAAATGGTTCCAATTTGCTGCCGCCTTCCAAACGTTTTGGCAATTTCCCGGCTGTGTCTGCCGCATGGATCGTGTCAGAGGAGAATTTCCTGAAAGATATTGAAGCAATTGATTTCCTTAAAGTACGCGCATCGTGGGGATTGAATGGTACCGACCTCTTCCCGGAAGCCCTGATGTGGAATCATAAATATGGTTGGGCCAATGGTTATTTCATCGGAGGCGAATACAACGGAGCCAACGGTTTGGGCGAAGGTCGTCTACCTGCCATGAGTTTGAGTTACGAGAAGGTTGCTAAAGCTAATGTGGGTATTGATGCTTCTTTCCTGAACTCTATCGACTTCACAATGGAACTGTTTAAGGAAAAGAGAAGTGACATGCTGGTGACTTCGGGTGATGTTTCTGCTGTATTGGGAGCCAATAACGCTTACCAGAACATAGGTAAAGTAGAGAATAAGGGTATTGAGATAGGGCTCAATTATCATCAGTCGGTTCAGGACTTTCAGTTCAATGTAGGAGGTAACTTTACTTTCAACCGAAATAAGATATTGGAAATGGGTGAAGCTTATTATCCGTATGAATGGATGAAGGCTACCGGTGGCTCGATTGGACAGATTTACGGATACGAGGCAATCGGCTTTTTCAAAGATGAGGCAGACATTGCTAATAGCCCTAAGCAGAATATGTCGCCTGTAAAACCGGGAGATATCAAATTTAAGGATTTGAATGGAGACAATATGATCGACGAGTTCGACCGTAAGGCCATCGGTTATAGCTGGCAAATACCAGAGATCTATTATTCGATTAATCTGGGATTGGAGTATAAAGGCATCGGTATCGACGCACTGGTACAAGGCACTGGCAATTATTCTGCTATTGCCAATACTCCCAGTTTGTTCCGTCCTCTGACCGGCAACACTTCTATTTCGGAACATTATTATCAGAACCGCTGGACTCCCGAGAATCCTAATGCACGCTATCCGCGACTCTCTCAGGGAACCAATGCCAATAATTTCAACGATAACACGTTGTGGCTAACAAATCTGTCGTTCCTGAAGTTGCGTCATGCCGAATTATATTATAAGTTTTCCAAGAAACTGTTGGCTTCTACTCCTTTGGAGTCTGCTAAATTATATGTCAGAGCTTCCGACTTCATCTTGTCTGATCATGTTAAGGTCTGCGATCCGGAAGCGATGGGAGCAACTCATCCTATACCCGCTTCGGTACAGGTTGGTTTCTTATTAGGTTTTTAATTAAATAGAACATTGTCATGAAAAAATATACATTTGTTGTAGCAGTTTTGGCCTTGTTGTTGTCTTCTTGCAGCGATTTCCTGGATTATAACGAAAACTCGGATTATGATCAGGATAAGTTGTTCAATACAACATGGTCGAACACGGAATTTGTAACCGGAATATATGCTTATCTTCCTGGCAGACTGAACGATGTCGGTGGAGCTTTACGTTCTTCGGGATGTGACGAGTCGGAATATGTATGGCCTACTTCGGGAATAGATCGTTTCTACGATGGAAGTTGGAGTGCTTGGCGCACGGTCGACGACGTATGGGGACATTACTACAAAGCCATTCGTTCGTGCAATGATTATCTGGAACATGGTACAGGAAAGGACTGGAAGGAATTCGAATTCCAGAAGGATTATGCTAAGATGATGCGTAAATACCGGAATCTGGAGTGGGAAGTCAAGGCTTTGCGTGCTTATTTCTATTTTGAGTTGGTAAAGCGCTACAATAACATACCGCTGATAACAACGGTTCTGACCGAAGAAGAGGCAAACAATCAAGCTCCGGTCAGCTATCAGGATATCATTGAATTCATTGTAAAAGAGTGTGATGAAGTGACGGCAGAAGGTCGTCTTCCGGCTATTTACAACGCCGATTATGACAATGAGACCGGACGTGTATCGAAGATCTTTGCCATGGCTCTGAAAGCCCGCGCACTGCTGTATGCAGCAAGTCCTTTAAACAATCCGGCTGCAAGTACCGATCCGCAAAAGTGGATTGAAGCAGCTAAGGCAGCCAAGGCCATCATCGATTCGGCTCCTTCATGGAATCTTTCACTGGTATCATTCGATAAACTGCTGGGTGCCGAAAACTACAAAGAAGCCGAAATGATTCTGGTAAGACGTTTGGGCGATACCAATGAACTTGAGAGATTGAACTTCCCCATTGGATTGGAAGGTGGTAACGGAGGAAACTGCCCGACTCAGAATCTGGTGGATGCTTATGATATGAAAGCCGGCTGTACTTTTGACCCAGCCAACCCTTATGTCAATCGCGATCCGCGCCTGGCTTATACGGTGCTGTGTCATGGTGGGAATACCGCTTACGGAAAGACAGTAGACGTTTCCTATAACGGTTTGAATGGACTGCCCAAGGAAGGCGCTACCAGAACCGGATATTATCTCAGCAAATTTGTCAATACCAGCATTAGCCTGACAGCTAACAGCACGACTAGTGCCAGACACTCCATTCCATTGTTCCGCTATGCCGAAATTCTGTTGATTTATGCAGAAGCCATGAACGAGGCCTATGGCCCCAATGCGACACAAGGCGATCTGAATCTGTCGGCACTGGAAGCTATCAATATGGTACGTGGCAGAGCTGGCTTGGATATTGCCCCTTTGACATTGGATAAGGTAGCAACAAAAGACGCATTCCGGATGGCACTGCGTAAAGAACGGATGGCTGAGCTGGCTTTTGAAGATCATCGATTCTGGGATATCCGCCGCTGGAAAATCGGTCCAGAGACTGTTCAAATCAAGCGAGTAGCTGTAACGAAAGAAGGAGAAGGATATTCTTATGAATATACTACTACATCAGACCGTATTTGGAACGATAAGATGTATTTCTATCCAATACCTCAGGGCGAACTGTACAAGAATGCAAAACTGAAACAAAATCCGGGATGGGAGATTTGATTTTATCCGTTTACGGTATTCAGGTCGGATCCACACCTGTAATAAGCTGAATACAAGAATGTTCACGGGCCTTTCGGCTACGGTCCGTGAACACCTCTTGTACCATCCGTGAGCGACACTTGCACGGCTCGTGAACAACACTTGTACGGCTCGCGAGCGACACTTGCATTACATTTGTGAAACACTTGCACGGCTCGTGAGCATCACTTGCACGGTACGCAGCCTGCACAGACAGGTATCTTGCCGGACAAAAAAAGCAGGACTGAGACAAAGATATATTTGGAAAAATGTTGTATGCCTTTTGCTAAGATACAAGCAGCAAATATTTTTTTCCAGGTTTTAAGTAAAAAGACGAATTAGATAACAGAGAACGATGAAAAAGAACATTTGGAAGTTTTTAATAGGTTTCATAGCAATACTTATCGTAAGTACTACCATGCAAGCACAAGAAAATCGGGAGGCCCAAATGCGAATCCCCAAAGCACCGTTGTTCAGAGATCCGGTGCACGATGGGGCGGCCGATCCGGTGGTGATATATAATGAGAAGGAGAAAGCCTGGTATATGTTCTACACCAACCGGCGTGCCAACGTTCCCACACAAGGCACCAACTGGTGCTATGGTACTCACATTGGAGTGGCAGTCAGTACCGACAACGGGATGAACTGGGAATATGCCGGTGCTCTCGACTTAGAGTTCGAGCGGGGAACCAATACTTTCTGGGCTCCCCATGTCATACAGCATAAAGGGAAGTACCATCTGTTCGTCACTTACATTAAAGGCATACACGAAACATGGTCGTGTATTGGTACAATAGCCCATTATACAAGTAAGAACTTGTGGGACTGGAAGTTCCGCGAACTGATTCCTTTGGCTGATAATGATCCACTACTCGATGCTACCGTCTATCAGAAACCCGATGGTCGTTGGGGTATGTGGTATAAAAACGGGCGAATCGGCTATACAGTTGAGGCTGTTAGCGATGATTTGTATCATTGGACGAATGTACCGGGTGTGACAATCGACGATGTTCCTCACGAAGCTCCTTTCGTATTCTTTTATAAGCAGTATTATTGGATGCTGATAGACCAGTGGACCGGTTTAGGAGTTTATCGTTCGAAAGATGCCGATAAGTGGGAAAAGCAAGGAGTGATTCTACAGAAAGGAGGAACACGCAAAGAAGATAACGTACGTGCCAGCCACCCATGTGTCGTTGTTGCCGGCGACAAGGCTTATGTGTTCTATTTCACCCATCCGGGATGGGGGAAAGAAGGAGGTTGGGGAAACGAAGCCGGCAAAGTAGACGAAGCCGGTGTACTACCTCACATCTATCGCCGTTCTTCCATTCAGGTAGCCGAACTGAAGGTAGATGAAGCTGGAATAATGACTTGCGACCGGAATGCCCCATTCGATTTCTATTTACCTAATAACTAAACTGATACAAAAATGAAAAAGATACTTATATATATATTTATGCTGGTAACCTGCTGGGCTAATGCGGGCGAAAGAAGCAAGAATCTTCTTGGACAAATATTGGAAAAAGGTAAGATTGAAGCTTCCGGCCTAGAAAAAAGCCAGCAACAGGGAAAAATGCAATGGACAGCCACGCGCAACGGAGCAAGTCTCGCTTTTTCTTCAGGAACGGAGGCTTGGGATTTTTCTCCTTTCATCCATTTGGCCTGCGAAATTCAGAATCTTTCCGACCATGAGCTGTTTGTCGAGTGCCATTTGAATGGAGATTATTGGAGTACAGGAGCCGGTTACATCCCGGCAAGAAGTACAAAAGTCATCGAAACCCTGATATTACGCAAAACTTATCCGGAGGAACAGTTGAAGTTTTTCCCTAAAATGAACGGATTACCTGGGGGAGCCACCAGGTTGTGGTGCAGTTATCAACCGGACTCTATCAGAGTCTTTTCGCTCGATTTTCCCCGTATACAACCCAATGACCGGCTTGCAATAAAAAGCATTACATTGCAAAAGCCTTTCAAAGAGTATTCAGGCAAAGACTATGATGCCCTACTTCCTTTTGTCGATGAGTTCGGACAATATGTTCATGCAAATTATCCCGGGAAGATAGCAAAAGCTAGCGATATTGTCAAAGCCGACAAAAAAGAAATGCATGACTTGGAACAACACCCCAGTAACAGTGATTGGGATATGTACGGCGGATGGGCTACTGGCCCGAAACTGGCGGCAAGCGGCCATTTCCGCGTTGAAAAATATCAAGGGAAATGGTGGTTGGTCGATCCGTTGGGACATTTGTTCTGGTCGCATGGCATTACTTGCGTAGCAGGCGGTGACGAGACCAACATAACCGGACGTGAAAAGTTTTATCGTCCTTTCAGTCTGCCTGCCGGAGTTGATTCTTCGTTGTTCGTATCCGAACGCGACGGTAGAAAAGAGGTATCTTACTGGAAACTGAACATGTGCCGCAAATGGGGAGCAGATTATAAAGACAAAATGATAGAACGTGCCGTACGACGCTTAAAGAGCTGGAATGTCAATACCATAGCCAATTGGTCTAATCAGGAAGTTATCAACACACGGAAAGTACCCTATACAGCAGTGATTCATACTCAATACGGACATTTCATACAAGATCCCTTTTCTCCGGATTTCCAAAAAGGTCTTGAAAAAACGGTGGAGAATTCGTCTGCCCGCAACGACGAATGGTGTATCGGCTATTTTGTAGACAACGAATTGGGTTGGGGCAATGAAACCTATCTGGCAACATTGACTTTGCAAGGCCGTTATCCGTATGCAAAGCAGGAATTCCGGAAACGGATGATGGAAAAATATACTTCACTGGCTGAATTGAATACAGTCTGGGGAAGTAACTTTGCTACGTGGGACGACTGGATGAAGAATGACTCTTGTTATGCCGGTGCCAAAGAAGATCTGATTGACTTCACCAGACATATGGCAAATGCTTATTTTTGTAGTGTTAAGGATGCGCTGAAAAATAAAGCACCTCATAAGCTCTATTTGGGATGCAGGTTTAATTATGGCGATTATGCGGGCAATGCCGGTCAACGATGGATTGTGGATATTGCGGCCAGATATTGTGATATAGTCAGCTTCAACCGTTATAACTATTCAGCCTATTCTTTACGTCCGTCCGAAAAGATGGATTTTCCGATGATCATCGGCGAGTTTCATTTCGGGGGACTGGACCGTGGCCTGTTGCATGGCGGGTTACGTTATGGCGGCAATCAGCGAAACCGGGCAGACTTGTACAAGCACTACGTACAGGATGCAGTGCAGAATCCTTGGATTGTCGGGACCCATTGGTTCCAGTACAACGATCAGGCTGTAACCGGCCGTGGTGATGGAGAGAATTATCAGATAGGCTTTGTCAATGTGTACGATTCTCCGAATTGGGAACTTGTACGTGCCGCACGCACGGTAGGCGAAACTATGTATAAACTAAGAAATAATAAATAGTAACTATGAATATCAGAAATATATTTTATACATCAGCACTGCTGGTATCGTTTGTGTCTTGTCGTCCGGTGGCTGTGCAGGTCGATTCGCCGGTGATGAAGACCAAGTATTTTGCAAAGGATGAAGTGGCTGTGACAGGCGGGGCTTTTAAACATGCTGAAGAGAAAGATGTTGAATATCTGTTGAGTTTAGATGCTGACCGTTTCTTGAGCGGCTTCAGACAGGAAGCTGGATTGAAGCCCAAAGCTCCCAAATATGAAGGCTGGGAAAGTCTGGGTGTTGCCGGTCAGACATTGGGTCATTATCTGTCGGCTTGTGCGATGTATTATGCCACTTCGGGCGACGAACGTTTTAAAAAGATTCTGGACTATATTATCGACGAATTGGACGTTTGTCAGCAAGCCAATGGCAACGGCTACCTTGCAGCTACTCCGGAAGGTAAGCGAATTTTTGCAGAAGTAGCCAAGGGAAATATTTATTCGCAGGGATTCGACCTGAATGGAGGCTGGGTGCCTTTGTATGTAATGCACAAGGTTCTGGCTGGACTGATAGATGTCTACCAGTATGCAGGCAATGAGCGAGCCCTGAACATCGCAGAAAAACTTGCAGACTGGATGTACACTAACTTCTATCATCTGACAGAAGAACAAATGCAGAAGGTAATGGCTTGCGAGTTTGGAGGTATGAACGAAGCATTGGCCAATCTTTTTGGCATTACAGGCAATGATAAATATCTGGCATTGGCCAAACGTTTCGACAATCATAAGGCTATCATGGACTCACTGGCCATCGAGGTGGACGATCTGGAGGGAAAGCATGCCAATACGCAGGTACCTAAGGTGATAGGTGCTGCACGGTTGTACGAACTGACGGGCAGTAAGCGCGATTCAGTGATAGCCTCTTTCTTTTGGAAAACAGTTGTAGATAACCATACTTACGTGAATGGAGGAAACAGCGATGGTGAACATTTCGGTGCTCCGGGCCAGTTGAACGATCGTCTGAGTGGTTCCAACACAGAAACATGCAATACCTATAATATGCTGAAACTGACCCGCCATCTGTTCTCTTGGAATTCTCTTCCACAATACAGTGCATATTACGAAAAAGCTTTGTATAACCATATATTGGGCTCGCAGAATCCTGATGATGGAATGTGCAGTTACTATACTCCACTGATTTCAGGGGGCATTCGCGGATATCTGTCTCCTTACCAGTCTTTCTGTTGCTGTACGGGTTCGGGTATGGAAAATCATGTGAAATATGGAGACTTCATTTATGCTGAAGGTGCCGATTCCAGTCTTTTTGTAAATCTATTCATTCCTTCTTGTCTGACGTGGAAGGAACGTAACATGACGATTACGCAAGAAACCGACCTCCCTTCGTCCGGTACGACAGTTTTGACTGTAAGTACGGATAAGCCGCAAGCTGTTGTCTTCCGGTTGCGTTACCCCGAGTGGGCCGACGATATGAAAGTGCGGATTAACGGCAAATCGGTTTCGTTTAAGGCTTCGGCTGGCAGTTATGTTTCGCTGGAACGCACTTGGGAAGATAAAGACCGGTTGGAAATCTGTTTCCAGATGAAGACTTATACAGAGGCGATGCCAGATAATGAGAATAGAGTCGGAATTTTCTACGGTCCTGTATTGCTGGCTGGTGAACTGGGTAAGGAAGAACCCGATTTGGAAAAGGATATTCCGGTACTGGTTAATGACGGAAGACCGGTGGCAGAATGGTTGGAAAAAGTTTCTGACAATCCTCTGCGTTTCAAGACGAAGAACGTAGGTAATCCTCGTGAAATGTCATTGATACCTTTCTACGAGATGCACCATCAGCACTATATGGTTTATTGGGATTTGTTCACGGCAGCAGACTGGGAGGCTTATCAGGCTGCCTATAGAGAAGAACTGAAGCGCCTGCAAGAGTTGGACAAAATAACGGTCGATTACATAACACTGGGTGAGATGCAGCCTGAGAGAGATCACAACCTGCGTGGAAAGGATATAGGAAATGGTGTTTCGCATAAAAAGAAATGGAGAGCAGCCTGGATAGGCGGATGGTTTGAGTTCGATATGAAGGTTTTGCCCGATGTCCAACACGATTTGCATGTGACTTATTGGGGAGGCGAACCCGGACATCTTGAATTTAACATCTATGTAAATAATCGGTTACTGGCCAAACAGCATCTGCATCAAGACAAACCTGGCCAGTTTTACGAAGTGGCTTATCAGCTGCCCGATGAGGTATGTAAAGGAAAAGAGAAGATTACAGTGCGCTTCGAAGGTGTGCCTGGAAATTGGACTGGTCCTGTATACAATGCTCGTATCATAAGGAGAACAGATAAAACTGGCATGTAACGATCTTTCAGACGTAAATAATCTTGTTTTTGTTACTTCAGCTACGTAGATGCTACGGGCTGAAGTAACAGAAGTAATGCCATGAACAAATGTTAATAAAGCCATTTATGAGAAAAAAGATTATAGGAAGTATCTGTCTTTTCTGTTTACTATTTATAGGATCAGCAAATGTTGGAGCACAGGAGCAGGAAGACTGTAAGCCAAAGAATTGCATCAGGAATGCCAATGGTTGTTTCGATGCTCCTCCGGGAGTGGTCATTCATAATTCGCCGGCAGTTACGAAACACTTCATCGGTTCGCCCAGCATCATCCGTTGTAAGGATGGCAGTTATCTGGTTTCGCACGACTATTTCGGTGACAATGCCCGTACCATCACATTCGTGTACCGTTCGTACGATAAGGGGCAGACATGGAAGCGTATCGCAGAAATACACGGACTGTACTGGGCTACTTTGCTTGAAAGAACAGAAGGCGTATACCTGATAGGAAGCTATCGGGTAGGCCGTGGTGGCTACGGCAATGCGGTAGTACTGAAATCGGTCGATGGAGGTAGTACATGGACTACCCCGACAGATTCAAAATCCGGATTGCTTTTAGAAGGAAACTATCATTGTGCACCGGTGCCGGTGATTTACCATAATGGGCGGATTTGGCGTGCCATGGAGCAACATGCTACAAGCGACGGATGGGGGCAGTTCAGTGCCTTTATGATGTCGATAAAAGAGGGCGACGACATGTTGGATGCTTCTAACTGGACGTTTTCCAATTATTTGTCTTTCCCTTCAGGAGAGGGCATTCCCGGAAGTGCCTGGCTCGAAGGCAATGCGGTAGTGGATCGTAAAGGCAATGTGAAAGACATTCTTCGTGTACACTACGGGAAAGACAACATAGCAGCGATGGTCGACATTTCTCCTGATGGGACAAAGGCCAGCTTTGATTCCCGTTCGGGCTTCATCACCCTGCCGGGAGCCTGCAAAAAGTTTACAATCCGTTACGACGCGGTCAGCGACAAGTATTGGACGTTGAGCAACTGGGTACAGGAAGATGCACTGAAGCAGAGTTCGAATGTGGAGCGAATCCGCAATACGGTAGTGTTATCGTGGTCGGACGACTTGCGCAACTGGCACATGAAAGAAGTTGTCCTCCACCATCCGGATGTAGCGGTACATGCTTTTCAATATCTGGACTGGGTGATCGAGGGCGATGATATTATTGCCGTTTCCCGTACAGCCTGGGAGGACGAAACCGGTGATGCTGACAGTCAGCACAACGCCAATTATATAACGTTCCACCGCTTCTGCAATTTCCGTGATGGTGTTTCGGATAGCTTACATTAAGCACCGGCCTGAAAAAGGGTGTTTGCATAGCTCGTGAGCAACGCTTGTACGGCTCGTGAACAACACTTGCACGGCTCGCGAGCGACACTTGCACGGCTCACGAGCAACACTTGCACGGCTCGTACAGCTTTCATACAACGTTTTTTGATTTAAAAAGAAAACAAATAACTTATTGATTATGAAAAAGTTCAAGCTTTCTCTCACTTTTTTGGTTTTGTTCCTGTCATGTCAGGTTTCTTATGCCTGGACCGATTCGTTAAGGGTAGCACGCATTTTTTCGGATAATATGGTGCTGCAACAAGGCATTTATGCCCCTGTATGGGGATGGGCATCTCCAGGTACCCAGGTGACGGTCGAGGTAGCAGGCGGATGTTATACCGGTGTGGCAGATGAAACCGGTAAATGGCTTGTACGGATTGCACCAAAAACGGCTGGTGGACCTTACGAACTGAAGGTCAGATGCGGCAGCAAGGAAAAGGTCTATTCGAATGTCATGTTCGGAGAAGTCTGGCTAGCTTCTGGCCAGTCTAATATGAATTTTAGGTTGGCTTCGGTACAGCATGCAGCCGAGGAAGTACAGCATGCCGACTATCCAGACATACGCGAGTTTGCTACCCCGTATGTAGTAAGCCGTACTCCATTGCAGGATCTTAGCGGAGGCTCTTGGCAGGTGTGCACGCCTCAGACAGCCGGCGATTTTTCGGCTGTGGCCTATTTCTTTGCCCGTGCCTTGCATATCGATCGGAAAGTGCCTGTCGGTATCATTCACACTTCGTGGAGCGGTACCGTTTGCGAGGCATGGATTAGTGCCGGAATGCTTCATACCTTGCCCGAATTCAGGAACCGTGTAGTTGAAGAAATCTATAATAGTGATGAAGATTGGGCAAGTCTGCATCAGCTGGGCATAGAAAAAGACAAAGAACGAGCCCGGATTGTCAGTACGTCGGATGCCGGATTGAAACAGCGAGTGCATACGCGACGTTACGATGATTCGTCTTGGAAGACGGCTCCCTATCCGGTATATCCCGCCCGTGTCGGGTTGGGTGGCTATAAGCTGCTGTGGCTGCGGAAAGAAATCGAACTTCCCGCAGAGGCTATGGGCAAGGATCTGATGCTACATCTGGGCAAGGTGATCCGGAGCGATGTGACTTACTTCAACGGAGTAGAGGTAGGACGATCCGAATGGGACGGTGTCCGGACCTATCGTGTACCGGCCAAGTTACTGAAAAAAGGACGCAATGTGATAGCGGTAAGGCTGCTCTCCGAATGGGGCTACGGTCGTTTGGGCGACGAGGCAAGCACCCCTCGACTGTATTCGCAGGACCAGACTGTAGACGTAGCACTGGACGGTACATGGAAATTCAATGGAAGTATCGAGCCTGAGCTGCCCGTTGGCAAAGGATATTCCAACAACATCACTTGCATGTACAATACAAAGATTGCTCCTCTGGTTCCTTATGGATTGAGAGGTTTCCTTTGGTATCAGGGCGAGGGTAACTCCGGTAATCCCGATTTGTACGAACGTATGCAGCCTATTCTGATCAACGACTGGCGCATCCGTTTCGGGCAGGGTTCTCTGCCATTCTTGTTCGTGCAGTTACCTAACATTGACGGTGGCAACTGGCAACGCTTCCGGGAAGCACAGGCCAAGTCGTTGGACTGGCCCGACGTGGGCATGGCAGTGTCGATCGACGTAGGCGATCCTTACGACATCCACCCCAAGAATAAGAAAGTAGTAGGCGAACGTTTGTACAGCCGGGCAAAAGAATTGGCTTACAAAGAAAGCGACGGCGTTTTTCAGGGACCAGTGTGCGAATCGTTCCGCATCGAAGGGAATAAAATCCGCCTCACATTCAATGCCAAGACGGTAGGTTCAGGCTTGGTCAGCAAAGACGGAAACGAATTGCGCACATTCGAGGTCGCTGGTAAAGATGGTCGTTACGTGTCTGCCCAGGCTGTGATTGAGGGTTGCGATGTGATAGTCTGGAGCGATTCTGTTCAGGCTCCTTGTTATGCAAGACATGCCTGGAGTCCGAATCCGGCAGTTAATCTGTATAACCGCGAAGGCTTTCCCGCCACATCGTTCCGGATGGGGGACGGACGATGAAAGGTTTTGTTGCGCAATTCTTACGAAAGTAGGTATATAGCTCAGTAAGTATGTAATTAGAAGGTTATATCATAAAAAAGAGAATTGTGTATGCCTATTGGCTAAGGTGGAAAAAGCATTAGACCTGATTGTGGGTGACCAGAAAGGCCGTTTCTACTTTTTCGAGAGAAAGGATTTGTCCTGGTGAGTATTTTTTGGAAATAGTTATTTGATTTACAGAATATTGATATATATGAAGTACTCAAAAATGTATATGCCTGCAAAGCAGGTAGCATGTTTGCTGTTTTTTTTGTTTTTCGAAGTATATGCCTTGTACCCGTCCGAATTGCGCATGCCTTCTGTTTTTGGCGACAATATGATTTTGCAGCGTAACAAGGAACTGGTATTTTGGGGAAACGCGGCACCGTTTTCGGAAGTGACAGTAGAATTGCTTGGCCAGAGTTGGGTTTGTCGTGCAGATTCGGACGGCAGTTGGAAAGTAACAGTTGCTCTGACTGCAGAAAGCAGAGAGCCTTTTGATGTCAAAGTGCAGGCGGGGACAGAGAGCCTTGTATTTCATAATGTACTGTTGGGCGAAGTTTGGCTGGCTTCCGGACAATCGAATATGGAGTATTCCATGTCGGGAGTAGAAGATGCCCGCAATGAGATAGATCGGGCCAATTATCCAGAGATTCGGTTCTTCAATGTAGCTACTAATGTTTCGAATTATCCGTTGGATGACGTTCGCGGCAAGTGGGAAATCTGCTCTCCTGCTACGGTGGCTCGCCTGTCAGGTGTCGCATATTATTTTGCCCGTCAGGTGCTTGAGAAACAGCATGTACCGGTTGGCATTATTTCTTCTTCGTGGGGTTCGACTCCGGTAGAAGCATGGACAAGCAGAGAGATGCTGAAAATTCACCCGGATTTCAGTCGGGAAATAGAAACGATAGAAGCCGATACGACTGCCGACTGGGCAAAGGAGTATGCCGACTACCAGCAGGCTTGGAATGCTGTTCGTAACTCGAACAGAGGTTTGACCGTTTCGGCTCATACGCCGGGCTACGATGACTCGTCGTGGAAAGAAGTACGTTACCCAATGGATGTCTGGGGAATGGGATTGGGATATTTCGGCGGTTTCTTTTGGATAAGGAAACAGTTTACTTTGGATCGTGTTCCTGGCACGGACGTCTTTCTTTCGTTAGGTACGGTATACGGTGCGGCCGATGTATATTTGAATGGGAAATATGTAGGCTCACATAATAACCATTTGTCTGAAACTAAGTTTGCGGTAAAAAAGGAACTTCTGAAGAAGGGAAGTAATTGTATTGCAGTTCGCTTATGCTCTTTTTGGGGAACGGGCAAGATTGGGGCAAGCGGACAATCTGTAGCCGTGGTCGATGCTTCGGGCAAAACGATATTCCAGTTGGACAACGGATGGAAAATGTCGGCGGATATTGATGAGAAATTCCCAAGTTTTCCTCCATATAAATCTAAACCGGGAACTCTATACAATGCGATGATTCATCCTTTCCGCCATTATTCGATGAAGGGGATTATCTGGTATCAGGGCGAAAACAATGCAGCACGTGCTTTGCAGTACAGACAGATTTTCCCGATGCTGATATATGATTGGAGAATTAATTTTGCTCAGGGTAATTTACCATTTCTTTATGTACAACTGGCCAATTACAGGAAGCCCGAATCTTTCAAGTTCGATGACGAGTGGGCTTATCTTCGGGATGCACAGCTCCATACGCTGAAAGTAAGCAATACGGGGATGGCGACAATTATCGATGTGGGTAGCGTGAGCGAGATACATCCGCGTAATAAACGTACTGTTGGTGCCCGTCTATACGATCAGGCAGCTTATCTGGTTTATGGCGAAAAAAATATAGCAACAGGTCCTTTGCTGAAAGATTACGAGGTGAAGGGAAATGAGGTCGTGATACATGTATCAAATCCTAATTCTGTGCTGAGAACGTCAGATGGACGGTCGCCGCGTGGCTTCTATATTGCTGGTGAGAACAGACAGTTCTATCCGGCCGATAAAGTCACGATAAGCCATAATGTGATAATTCTATCATCTGCCAGGGTTGCACAGCCCGTTTCGGTAAGATATGCCTGGGCTTCCAATCCTATTTGTAATGTCTGTAATCGAGAGGGGACGCCTTTGTCTCCTTTCAGATTGGATAACTGGTGACATTTTTTGAGAATAGTTGTATATAAAGGTGGAATTTTATGAAATTATTACGATTATTTTTATGCTTGAGTGTGTTAATGTTTGAGGTTGTTGTGCAGGCACGTGAAGTCAAGCAGCTGGATAAATGGAACTTTTTTCTTGGTGAAATACCAGAGGCTGTGAAGCCGGACTATGATGATTCGTCATGGCAACATGTGACGGTTCCCCATGATTGGGCTATCGGCAGTCCTTTTGATATGCGTATTGATATGCAGACTGTACAGGTGCTTGAAGATGGAGAGAAAGTTCCTATGTTGCGTACAGGGCGTACGGGGGCACTTCCTATGTTCGGCGTTGGGTATTATCGTACGGAGATTGTTTCAGAACCTTCCATGAAAGGAAAACGGATCAGAGTTGAGTTTGATGGCGCCATGAGCTTGGCGAAAGTCTATTTGAATGGTTCTTATGTTGGTGAATGGCCTTATGGATATTCGTCTTTTTCCTTTGATTTAACAGATAAATGGAATTATGCAGGTAGAAATGTTCTTGTAGTACGTTTGGAAAACAAACCCGAATCATCCCGATGGTATGCCGGAAGTGGTTTGTATCGCCATGTACGATTAGTGACGACAAATAACGTTTGCATTGATCATTGGGGAGTTTTTGTTACGACTCCTGAAGTAGATGCAAAAAAAGCGAAAACCTGTATCAAAACTGTACTACGGAATTATACGCGTACGGAGAAAAGCGTTAGGTTGGAAAATATATTGTTAGATGCGCAGGGACAGATGATAGGTAAAACTCATTCAGTAAAAACGTTGGCTGGCGATCGGCTTGAATTCAATCAGGAGATAACAGTGAAGAGGCCTAAATTATGGAGTACAGATGTTCCTTATTTATATAAATTGGTTTCGAATGTGTATTGTGGCCAAGAGTTAGTTGATAGTTATGAAACCTCTGTCGGATTTAGAAGTGTAAGGTTTGATAAAAATAAAGGCTTCTTCCTGAATGGGCAACCATCGAAGTTGAAAGGAGTTTGCCTACATCATGATTTGGGACCATTGGGAGCTGCTGTCAATGTCCGTGCTTTGGAGAGGCAATTACAAATGATGCAGGAAATGGGCTGTAACGCTATTCGTACTTCTCACAATCCTCCGGCACCAGAACTTTTGGATCTGTGTGATCGGATGGGACTTATGGTACAAGTTGAAGCTTTTGATGAATGGCGTATCCCCAAATATGCTAACGGGTATAACCGCTATTTTGATGAATGGGCAGAACGTGATTTGGTTGCAATGATACGCAGGGATCGTAATCACCCGTGTGTCATTATGTGGAGCATTGGAAATGAAGTGAGAGAACAAGATTGTACATGGGGAGGTGAAATAGCGCGTAAGTTGGCTGATATTTGTAGACGTGAAGATCCAACGCGTCCAGTTACTGCCGGATTCAACAATCATTCAGCCGCTATTAAGAATGGTCTTGCTGAAGCTGTCGATTTAGTGGGATTCAACTATAAACCTTATGACTATCGCAATAAACATCGTGAATATCCCGATTTTATATTGTACGGTAGTGAAACCGCATCTACAGTTAGTTCACGTGGAGAATACAAGTTTCCGGTAAAAGAGAATCGAGGGGCCTATTATGAAGATTATCATGTTTCTTCGTACGATTTGGAATATCCAGGTTGGGCTTCGACTCCTGATACAGAGTTCGAGCAACAGGATGACTGTGAGTTTATACAGGGAGAATTTGTATGGACTGGCTTTGATTATTTGGGTGAACCCACTCCTTATAATGAAGCGACTCCAGCACGGAGCTCGTACTTTGGGATTGTTGATTTGGCGGGGTTAAAAAAAGACCGTTTTTACCTTTATCAGAGTAAATGGAGTAATAAACCGGTATTACATTTGCTACCTCATTGGAACTGGGAGGACCGACTTGGCAAACAAGTTCCTATATATTGTTATACCAATTATCCAAAGGCAGAATTGTTTGTTAATGGGAAAAGCCATGGTGTGCAGCAAAAACAAAAGAAGGGTAAATATGAACGTTATCGTCTAATGTGGTCTGATGTCGTTTATCAACCAGGTGAGATAAAAGTGGTGGCATACGATGAAAAGGGGAATGTAGCCGAAAGCCAAATCATCAAAACGGCAGGGGCACCTTGGCAAATCCGTACGACAGCCGACCGTTCTACAATAAAAGCCGGTGGCAAGGATCTGTCTTTTATTACAGTAGAAGTATTGGACAAGGATGGAAATTTGTGTCCTCGTGCAAATTCGTTGCTGTTTTTTGATGTTGAGGGAGACGGTTACCTTAAGGCTGTTTGTAACGGGGATCCAACAGAACAGACTTCATTTGCCTCCTCTTATATGAGGACATTTAATGGGAAATTAGTTGTAGTTGTAGCTTCAGGTAATAACAAAGGAAAAGTAAAACTTAAAGTTTATGGGGGGCATTTAAAACCAGCTCTTCAAGAGGTTAATATAATTCCATAAAGTTTAGGAAGAACTTGAAAAGTTTTAATAGAAAATATACGTTGATATGAATACTAAGGTGAATTTGAAATACATAATATTATTGGTATTTGGATTGTTCTTTGTGTTAACTTTTGCTGATGGGAAGTCGCCGTTGGAAAATAATACGCTTTTCAAGAAAGATGTGCAGTTGCCCCCTGGCAATGTGATATATAATTCCAAGGCCTCTTCAAAACGTTTTGTAGGTTCACCAAGTATTACGATTCTAAAAGATGGAACTTATTTGGCTTCGCATGATATTTTTGGAGGCATTATTTCTTATAGTTGTATTTATCGTTCCGATGATAAGGGTACAACATGGAAACAAATCTGCCAAATAGATTCGTTGACATGGGCAAAGTTGTTTATACATGGAGAAGAGGTTTATCTTTTGGGTATAAAGCCTAAATGTGTGATGGGATATGGTGACATAGTTATTCTTCGTTCTAAGGATAGCGGAAGCACATGGACTTCTCCAACCGATAGTAAAACAGGGCTGCTTCGAAGTGGATACTATCATACAGCACCTACACCAGTCGTCTTTCACAATGGCCGACTCTGGAAAGCAATGGAAAATCAAGGTGAAGAATATTGGGGATGGGGAGCGTTCCGGTCATTTATAATGTCTGCAAAGGAAAATGCTGACTGGCTGAATGCTTCTTCGTGGACGTTTAGCAATGAGTTACCTCATGTTGCAGGACAATATCCTTCAACCACTTGGCTGGAAGGTAATGCGGTTGTAGCTTCCGATGGCTCGGTAAAAAATGTATTGAGATTAGATCTGAAAGAAGATGACCGTGCAGCCGTAGTATCTGTTTCTTCCGATGGAAAAACGGTTTCGTTTGACCCGCAAAAAGATGTCATTTATTTCCCTGGTGCCGGTAAAAAGTTCACTATTCGTTATGATAGTATTTCTGCCCGCTATTGGACATTAAGTAATTATGTATTGCCAAATGAACGGACTGAAGGAGAAAATCTGTGTGCAGTCCGTAATACTATTGTGCTGGCATGTTCTGAGGATTTGGTTCATTGGGATATAAAAGATACCCTTCTTCATCATCCGGATATTCAGTATCATGGTTTTCAGTATCTGGACTGGCAGTTTGAGGGTGATGATATAATCGCAGTGTCGCGTACAGCTTGGGAAGATGAAACGGGGCATGCAGACAGTCAACATAACGCGAATTATCTGACATTTCATCGTTTCCCTAATTTTAGATATGAACGTATCGATAGTATGAACAATATTCATGTAGCTCGTTGGTATGGCAATGCGGAATCGGCATTTGCCTTGACTTTCGATGATGGATTCAAAGCTCATTATGATTATGCTTACCCTTTGTTGGAAAAGTATAATATTCACGGAACTTTCTATGTAAACTCAAATAATCTAGTTTCCAAACACGAGAAACAAGCGATAGGCCGTTATGGCTTTAAAGAAGATTTCTTGGAGATGAGTAAAGCCGGGCATGAAATTGGTTCCCATTCGCTGACTCATCCCAATCTGGCTGCTATTGGACAAGAAAAACTATGTAGAGAGTTGGAAGAAGACAAAAAGAATATTGAATCTTTTACTGCAACCAGATGCTTCACTCATGCTTGTCCATATTGTATACACAACGAGGCGGTAGACAGTGTGATGTTGATGCATTTTATTGCCGGTCGATATTGTGGAGGATTAGCTAATCCAGCCATTGGAAATGACGGAAAATGTTCTTTGATTAACTCAGATCTGTTGACGTGGAAATATCCCCGTTCGCTGGATAAAGAAAAGGAAAGTTTCTTGGAGTTGAAAGAAAAAATTAATCATTTGAACGGTGGCTTTGGAGTGGTATGCATACATGAGACCTTGCCTTTTAAGCTTCTTCATACATCCGACACTTATGAAGTTGCTACAACAGAATGGCTTGAAAAGGTGTGCAACTATTTATCCGCTTTGCGCAAACAAAAGAAGATATGGCCGGCACCTTTATCTGAAATTGTTCGTTATGCAGCAGAACGGTCTAATCTGCGGGTATGCAAATCGGTTGTTTCAAAAGATACCATATATTATCGTTTTTCTACATGGCTTGATCCTGAGGTATATAACGTTCCATTGACAATTGAATGTACATTACCTGCTGATTGGCATAAGGTGCATTATAAGATTGCATCGGATGGCACTGTTGTTTCCGAGAAAGTTTGTTCTGTTAGGAATGGGAAGTTATTGCTTGATATAATACCAGACAAAGAATCAGTTATACTGATGCGCAAATAACAGGGGTTGTAACTGAATATTAAATGCGGATATATTAACTTTATTAAATACAAACAAATATGAAAAAACTATTAAGTGGGTGTATCTTCGGTTTATGTTTGATGCTTTCCTGCTCACAACCGGAGAAAATGGGAGTTATTCAGTCAGGGGAAATATGGCCGGATGATAAAGGTGTTCATATCAATGCTCATGGCGGTGGTATCTTGTTCTATGACGATACTTATTATTGGTATGGGGAGCATAAGGCCGATTCAACCAGTGCGGCAATGGTAGGAATTATGTGTTATTCCTCAAAAAATCTCTCGGATTGGAAAAACGAAGGCGTTGTATTGCCGGTAGAGAAGAATGACACGACTAGTGATCTTATACAGGGGTGTGTTATGGAGCGTCCTAAGGTGATTTACAACCAGAAGACAAAGAAATTTGTTATGTGGTTCCACCTTGAATTGAAAGGACAGGGTTATACGGCTGCCCGTTCGGCTGTAGCTGTGAGCGATTCTCCTACTGGCCCATTTAAGTATTTAAAATCTTTACGTCCTAATGCAGGCCGATTGCCTTTTAATATGACAGCCGAGCAGAAGGCGGTTTTCGATACATTGGATATTGAACATTTTGCAAAATGGTGGACTCCGGACTGGCGGGAGGCAATCAAGAAAGGACTATTTGTGAAAAGAGACTTGGCTGGAGGACAGATGGCACGCGATATGCAACTTTTTGTAGATGATGACGGGAAAGCATATCACATTTTTTCTTCAGAGGATAATTTAACCTTGCATATTGCAGAATTAAGCGATGACTTTTTAAGTCATACTGGGAAGTATGTACGTGTAGATCCGGCAGGACACAATGAGGCTCCAGCTCTGTTCAAGAAAGACGGAACTTATTGGCTGATTGCTTCAGGCTGTACTGGTTGGGATCCGAATGAAGCGAGAATGTTTTCGGCACCTAGTATCTGGGGACCTTGGACGAAACATTCCAATCCGTGTGTAGGTCCCAATTCGGAACTGACGTTTGGAGGACAAAGTACTTTTGTACTTCGATTGCCTGGAAAGAAAGATGCTTATATATTTATGGCAGACATGTGGCGTCCAAAGAAGCCCAGTGATGCCCGTTATATTTGGCTTCCGATTCAGTTCAAAGACGGCAAGCCTTATGTAGAATGGATGGATAGCTGGGATTTGAATTTTTTTGATTGAGAAGTCAGCTATGTGCCAAGGTAGCCTGTTTACCTACCAGTAATCACTTTACAGAATGCCGTCAATTAGTGTTTTAGCCTATGATGGCAACCGTTTAGCCGAACAACTACCTATGTTACGCGAGTAAAGTAGGTAGTTACGACCGCCAAGTGACACTTTAGGAGGGTGAAGGATGGATACGCGGACGACGCGGAGGGGACGGACGAACACGGATGAAAAGGAAAAAAGGAGAAATAA
>ERZ791620.338-NODE-338-length-27065-cov-2.484820_pt1 | contig 27065 bp, 17 predicted proteins | sample MGYA00509962_ERZ791620 | MGnify/ENA primary metagenome ERZ791620 (study PRJEB30046, sample SAMN00715162) | human gut metagenome | study: EMG produced TPA metagenomics assembly of the A metagenome-wide association study of gut microbiota in type 2...
TGCGATTATCAAAGATTTCAAAGAACGATGTTTAATTTAAAGTGCCCACTAGTGATATAGAATATGAACCCTACGGTAAATCTTCCATTCAGTTTGTCGCTCATCCTTATTCTATCAAGCAATTTAACAACAGATGGTTTTTGATATGCAGCACGGATTCTTTTCCCAACAACCTTACTAATTTGGCAATTGATAGAATAAAGTCTCTACAAATAAACGAGAGCATCCAGTTTCGCGATAGTCCTGTTAATATAGATGAATACTTTGAAGACATTGTCGGCGTAACAGTGAGCCATAATGAGATTGTAAAGATCAAGCTTAAAGTATCGGAGAAAAGATACCCATATATTGAATCCAAACCTATCCATTCTTCACAAACTGAGCTGAAGTCTGAAAGAACAGATGGATATAGGATCATTACCATTAAAGTCAAACCCAATAAAGAGCTAACGAACTTACTGCTTTCATACGCTGATGACATTGAAATCCTCGAACCTGAATACCTCAGAGAAGAAATGAGGAAGAAGGTCGAAAATATGTATATGAAGTACACGCAAAAATAGCACCGTTAATCTTTTATACTCATTTCACATTGTATTATGAATGACACTATTACCATAAAAGCAACCAAAAAATCTCTTAGCACCGCAATAAAGGCATTATTTGCAGGATATAAGAAACATGCAAAGTACTCGGACGCTTACAAACTATCTTTAAGCGTCGCAACTCCGGGTCTTGTCACAGCGAGAGTCCTTGGAGGAGAATACTCGTTTGAAGCCGAAACAGAGGGTACTGGCAGTTTCTCCGTTTCCTACAGGTGGTTCAGATTGTTTGTAAAGGACTGCAAAATGAAGCAAATCTGTATGGCGGCCAATGGTGGATCCTTATGTTTAAACAATACTGCTACAATTAAAGTAGAATATACAACCGCCGAAATAAATGTCCCCTTGTCACTGTTCTACACACCAGGCGAAATAACGAGGGTTGACTGGCCTAACATCAACGAACAGATTATAGATTATTGGGGGCTTAAACCTCAAATTGAAGAAGCGGAAAATCGCATTAAGGATGTGATCAATACCGTATATATCAAGTTGGCCGACTACTTACCGCCAAATTCAACAGAAAGCAAAATAAAAGAGAAGATTCGGGAAATTATAGCAGGAAAATCGATGTGTTAACCAAATAGCGAATGATGATAACGAAAGAAGATTTATACAGTATAGCCGGCGTTTCAAGTACAATGCTTGACAATGGGGAGTGTGTTACCCTGAATGATGATGTTACAGATAGTTTGCCATCTCAACTCAAACTATATGGACTGACTTTAAAAGGTTGCTTTTCACTTAAATCATTACCTGAGGATCTGGACATCAAATATCTTTCCATACAGCAATGCCCCAACATAGTCCATTTGCCGGAATCGCTTCAACTGGAGCAATTATATCTATTCCAGTCGGAAATAGACACTTTACCCGTTCATTCATCTTGCTGGAAAGAATTAGTATTGATAGATTGTCCCAATATAAAGAAAATTCCAGATGCCTGTACGGTCTTTGCAGGAGATTTATTCCTGGAGGGCTGTAAGAATCTTGAATCACTTCCCGACATTAAGTCCGTTTATGGCAATCTGAATATAGCAAAGACAGCCATACGCCAATTGCCGGAAAACATCATCATAGGAAATGATTTGGAAGCATATTGCAGCGACATAGAAACGTTGCCGAAAAATATCCGCATTGGCGGAAATATATATTTATCCAATTGTAAGAATCTGAAATCTTTGCCTGATGGTCTGGTCGTCAATGGAGATCTGGACTTGAGTGAGTCGGGCCTGACAGAACTTCCTGACAAATTGATCGTTGGCGGAAATATAGATATCAGGTCCACCCCTATTCAAGAACTTCCCGACAACTTGATTGTAGGAGGAAAGATAATGATGGATGAAAATCAGGCAAACGCTTCGAATGTAAAAACAGAGCTTCCGGCCGACCTACCCCATCTAATTTGGAAGGACAGCGGATACATGTATGTCAAGGACAATTTGTATAAAGTGATTGAGCTGCACGACGATTATTGGATTGTTATTGCCCCCATCCTCAACGTGTATCGGGAGATAACTGGCTCTAATAGCATAGATAGTGAATACCGGTTTTATGTAGTGAAAAACGGTACGCATTATGGCATTGGAAATAGTTTGAAAGAGGCACAGGAAGATTTTGAGGACACTGCCCAAAATTCTATGTAAATGGGAACAAAACTCAGTTGTAAGTTCCTTTTCGTAGTACCTTCTATGGAAGTTCTCCCACGCTCACAAACTCCTCAAATGTCTTATGAATCAATATATGTTGGTTACGGCAAACACGCAGCACTGTAGAATCAACAAAGCTAATGCCGATACATATTCCCAACAAAAACTTCTTGCAGAAAATAGTCAAGGAAATAGTACCTCTTTCTCCAGTTCCACAAAACGGTTATAGAACACTAAATACGGGAACAGATGTCTGCACATATACTCCTTGTAATAATGCTTGAAGTAGCGGAAAGAACCTGAATGAAATAAAATAAAAATGAACGTGCCATCAGCATCGCTTATGCGTTTTGGGGTTGTTACGATTCCTAGTCATCTTGTCCTTCAATCATATATTTTTCTTGTTGCAATGTAAATTCCTTGCAAAAAAACATCAGTTAAACAATAAATTTCTGTAATTTTAGACGCTGAGAAAATAGCTGTAATTGTTTAAATGTTATAATTAGCCATTATAAATTTAACAATTTTATTGCTATATTCCTAATTTTCAATGAAATATCTATTTCTCATATCGGATTCATGATAATTTAAATTGCTAAGAGCATGGAGAAACAACTGCAAAATCGGATAAAAGAGTTGCTCACTGAGCTTATGATAACCAATAGGAGATTTGCTATAATACTTGTAAGCTCCCCTACAGCTATCTCTAAATACCTCGCAACCATCATTGAGAACCTGATTAAAATAGCACGGTGTCTCACATGTGATATGAACAACCTCATCCCGTTCGACAATGTTGTTGCAGTTAAGCCCACAAATAACTAATGAAAAAGCTCTATGCCAATCAATAAAAATGCACAATTTCGCTATCAGATACTTGATCGTTGTTTTAATAAGATGAAGAGAAACATATTATTAAGCTTAAAGTAAAACCTAACAAAGAACTTGAAGTAGAAATATTTTCTTTTGGAAATCAGGTAACAGTGCTCAAGTCTATATGGTTAAGGGGATAAATGATAGAAAAATTAAAAGATATATTGAAAAAGTATTCTACTATGCAGAAAGACTGCAATATAGAACCATAACTTCGTAAACAATAATTATGATAAAAGATGCAGACATAAGTGAGAACCAACTCCTCGTAGGTTACGGAGAAAAGGTTTGCATGAACCTCTTAAAGGATCATACCACCCAGCAGAATATCTACTGGGCAACCGACTCGTATTCTGACTTGGGAGATGACTTCTCCTTTTTTGCCCCTATTACACTTGATAAGATTACATCCTATATTTCAGATGATGGTATTGTCATCACAAAGGAAAAACATAAAGAGCTTGTTAAAGAAAATCCGGAGGTTAAGGAAAAATATCAGGAGATTATCCGTCCCCGTTCGGTAAAATCGAGAGAAGAACAAACTCAACGAGCAAAAGATAAAGCCGAAGTTTTCACTCCCGCCTGGATTTGTAATGCTCAGAACAATCTTATTGATGAAGCATGGTTCGGGCGGAAAGAAGGGCTGTTTAATTCTCCTGATCCTAACGACCCTCACAAATGGATTAATAATAAAGAAAAGATTATATTTCCTAAAGATAAGACATGGAAAGACTATGTGGCCGACATGCGTCTGGAGATAACGTGTGGAGAGGCTCCCTATCTCTGTAATCGTTATGATGCCGTATCTGGTGAATATAATAATGATGTTAAGTATCGAATTGGCTTGCTCGATCGAAAACTGCGTATCGTGTCAGAAAATACCAAAGACTCTAAGGAATGGATTTTGTGGGCAAAGATAGCTTTACGTTCCACTTATGGTTTTGAATGGCAAGGTGACAATCTATTGCTTGCCCGAGAAGCCCTGTTCTTTACTTTCGAGGAGCATTATATAGCTCAGTTCGGTGAGAAAAAGTTCAATCAGAACAAAATGCGTATGATGCCCGGTGTGGCCTACATCATATCGTGGAACATCTGGCAAATGGATGGTTTGAAGTTTGGACTGCCCGGATATGATCCCTACGTTGAAAAAGAGCCATCAACCGGTAAACAACTGTCCTTATTTGATGATGTGCAAGAAGAGAAGCACGAGCCGGCTCCACACGAGCGGCTCTGCCTTGTCAAAGACTTTCTTGAAGGTATTAATCTCCAGAAAGCCACACTTAACTCAAAAGATTTCCATGACCTAAAGGCACCTAAATGTACCTTTGAGTCTTTAGTAAATAAGAATAATTAAAACAATATATCTATGCCAACGTACTCAACCCTCGAAGAAATAAAGGTGGATACACAAGCTAATCCGTCTTCGAATAAATTGATCGTACTACGTTCAGAACAAAGAGACGCAATAGATCAAGCTAAAGAGCATTTCTGCGAAAAAAGCGGTCGAAAAGGTGATTATCAATATACTGTTCTTCCTGAATCCCGCCAGTTTCTCTGGAATGCAAAGATGCGTTTCGGTAAGACGGTTTGTGCCATGCAACTAATGCGCGAACTGGATGTGAAACGAACCCTTATTATTACACACCGCCCCGTAGTTGGGGACAGCTGGCTCAATGCATTTCGTCAGGTTGTAGGCTCCAAGGCTTCGGCTCCTAAAGTAGTGGGGAACTCTGATATACATCAGACTTATGGCTTTGGCACACGCTCCGATAATGAGAGCGAAGGTAACTTCTACGATCTTGAAAAGTTTGTACAAACCGAAGGCAACCACTATGCTTTCTTCATTTCGATGCAATATATGCGTCTCTCTGAGTTGGTCAACCTGAAGACGCAAGCAAAATATAAGAATCAATCTGTTGATAGCTCTGGTGGAACTACTAAAAATGAGAATGAAAAACTGAAAGCTGATATTCTCAATGCCGATTGGGACCTTGTTATTATCGACGAGGCACACGAGGGCACGCGAACATCTTTGGGGAAAAGCGTCATTGATGATTTCTTGAAGAAGGACAAGACCAAGATGCTTTATCTCTCCGGAACCCCCTTCAATCTCTATGAAGATTTCAAGGAAGGTGAAATTTACACATGGGACTATATTGCAGAACAGCAGGCTAAGAAAAATTGGTATGAAGAGCATCCTAATGAAAAGAATCCATATGAGGAATTGCCGAAGATGAATATCTTCACTTATGACATTACCAAGAATATAAACAATGTGCTTGACCAGACAGGCATATTTACTTTCCCTGAGTTCTTCCGTACATGGACAGGAAATCCCAAGGCGGACAAAGCAGATATGCCTGTTAATGCAAAAGGACGGTTTGTACATGAAGCAGAAGTACAGAAGTTTCTGAATCTTCTCTGTACAAAAGATGAATATAGCGATTTTCCATTCTCTAAAGAAGACTATCGTGAAACATTTCGCCATACGTTCTGGGTCGTTTCACATGTCAACGAAGCTGCAGCCTTGGAAAAATTGCTGAAAAAACACCCCATATTCAAGCGTTTCAACATAATAAACGTGGCAGGTAGAAACGATTCGGACGAACAGAACGAAAATGCGCTCGACAAGGTGCTGAAGGCCATAGGCGAATCACCGGAAGCCACTTCAACAATCACCATCTCATGCGGTCGTCTCACCACAGGAGTAACAATAAAGCCATGGACAGCTGTACTCTATCTCAAAGGCGGAGACCGTGCTGCCACCTATATGCAAACTATATTTCGTGTACAGTCGCCTTACAAAACACCTGACGGCAAGATGAAAACAGAGTGTTATGTATTCGACTTTGCTCCGGATCGAACCTTGAAGATTGTAGCCGAAACTTCAAAGTTTTCATCAATGGCGAAGACCAAGGATAAGCAAAAGGAAGAAGGCGAAGAAGAAAAGACTCAGGAGATGCGCGATAAGGATACTGTTCGCGACTTCATCGAACTCTGCCCGGTCATTTCTATGGATGGTGGAAAGATGAGTCCGATGGATGTCAATTCCATCTACAAGAAATTGGAGAGCGTCTATATCGACCGTTTGGTTCGTAAGGGTTTCGACGACCCTTGCCTGTACGTACAGGAAGAGCTGAACAAGATTGACCCAGCCCTGATTAACCAGATTGGCAAAAACGGAGGACAAGCTCCCGACGAGAAACGTAAGGATGCTAAAGAAACAGTCGACCTCAGCCACATGACCGAAGAACAGCGTGCGGCATGGGAAGAAAAGATACGCCAGAAGAAAGCTGAAGCTGCGGAAATGGCAAGGAAAAAAGCTCAAAAAGATGAGGAATTCCAAAAGCAGTGGGAATCTTGGAGCGAAGAAGAACGCGAGGAATGGCAACGTCAGGAAGCCGAGCGCATTGCCCGCCGTGAACAAGCTAAAAAAGATCGTGAAGAATTCCGCAAACGTATTACCAACATACGTGGAATAGCCCTGCGTATTCCATTGCTGATGTATGGTGGAGCAGATGCGGGCGATACGAAAGAAGATATCACTGTTGACAACTTTACCCGTAAAATTAAAGAAGAATCCTGGAAAGAGTTTATGCCGAAAGGTATCACCAAAGAGGACTTCAACAAAATCAAGAAATGCTTTAATGCCACTCGTTTTGAAGAAGCAGGAAAGAAATATCGTGCCCTGACCCGTGAGGCTGATTTCATGCATGTGGACGAGCGTATCCGTCAGATAACGGAAATTTTCTCATATTTCCGCAATCCGGATAAGGAAACCGTCCTTACTCCTTGGCGAGTAGTGAACATGCACATGAGTGATACCATTGGCGGTTGGTGCTTCTTCGACGAATCGTTCGATGAAAAGACAGGGCAACTGGACACCCCACGTTATGTGGACCAGAAAGATGTAACCAGTCAGCTTTTCGATAAAGTAGATCCTGCCGGTGAAGTACAGACCAAAATACTGGAAATCAACTCCAAGACAGGCCTCTATCCTCTTTACGTCACCTATTCGCTTTATCGTCGCCGGTTAGTAGAATACATTAAAGCGGAGTGTATTGGTATGGATAGCGTAAGCGTTGAAGATGAACAAACCGTATGGGACGATATTATTAAAGACAATATCTATGTTATCTGTAACACTCCCATGGCTGTAGGTATCACCCGTCGCACCCTCTTCGGCTTCCGCGATGTAGAGAGAAAAGCGAATATAAAGGATGTACAATTAATTAAACGTGCTTCCAATGACCAGGAAGGTCTTGTTAAAGAATTGAAGACTGTTGGTTTCTGGAAGGGTAATTCAAATAAACAAGAAATGAAATTTAATGCAGTGGTGGGAAATCCGCCATATCAAATGATGGATGGTGGAAATAATGCAAGTGCAATTCCTATTTACAATACTTTTGTAGATTTTAGTAGAAGCATCTCTCCTGATTATATATCAATGATTATGCCTGCACGTTGGAGTGTTGGTGGTAGAGGACTTGATACATTTAGAGATACAATGCTTAATGATTATCACCTGTGTAAATTATTTGACTTCCAAAACGGTGCTGATTGTTTTCCTGGTATCAGAATAGGTGGTGGAGTGTGTTATTTTTTATGGAATAGTCATAAAAAAGATAATCTCGTAGAGATAATTAATATGCCGTTAGGAGAAACAAATATAAGCATTAAACGTAAGCCGTTAGAATTTGGTTTAAATTTTTTAATTAGGAGCAATTTTATATATAATATAATAAAAAAAATCAATGGATTAAATGAAATAAAGATGTCGTCCATAGTTTGGGCTCAAAAACCATTTGGATTTCGTACAAATTTCTCTGATTTTAAAGACTCTGGTGAAATAAAACTATATACAAAAAAAACATCATCAGGTTTTGCTTATGTAGACAGGACAGACATCATTAAAAATTCTTCTTTTATTGATGAATGGCAAGTTGTTACATCTAGATCTACATCTGTCCCTGAAGAAGATAATGGACAAGTATTACGTATGGTACAAACTTTTATTTGCGAACCGAAATCAGTTGTAACAGAATCATATGTAGTAGTAGGATCTTTTAAAACACAAAAGGAAGCGCTTAATTGTTTATCTTATCTTAAAACAAAATTCTTTAGGATTTTATGTCAAGTAGTGATAGTATCTCCTGATGTATCTGCTAAAACTTTTGATCTCGTACCAATTCAAGATTTTTCTCATCCTTGGACTGATAAAGACCTATATGTCAAATATAATTTAACAGATGAAGAAATTAACTATATTGAAAATAATATTAAACCCATGGAATAATGCCCAAAAAACTTTATACATCCATCCCAAAGAATTACCCTGTATGCCAGCATAGTGACTGAACTATGGCAGCCACATGCCTGCGTCAGGTATCATATACCGAATTATTGGAAAATGAAGAATACCTTCATCTGATTAATCCCAATAAATGCAGCAAGGACATTACTTGCAAATACTATCGTGATAATCAGCCTATCATGTATGCACGTGGATTCACAAACTTTCAGAAACGAATGTTTCCTGACCAGTATCTTAAGTTCATGAACCTGCTGATTGCCACATTCGGGCGAAATGCTTACTTCGAACGCCGTAGAGGTGAGACTGCCCTGTCACCAAAAGAACAGGCAATAGTACTCAAGGCTTTAAAAAAGGTAGGTGTAACCGAGGAAATGGAATTCGATAAGTACGAAGAGAATCTGAATTGGAATGATTGACTCAGTACTTTACTACAATTACTCCAGTACTTTGCCCGAAGTACTGGAGTACTCTGGTATAAGTATTATAGTACTTTAATGTAAGTACTGACCAAACCTAATATTAAGCAGAAAAAGATGGCAAAGAAACAAATTATACCCACTTCTGAATCAATACGTAACGCCTATATACAGGAATTGCAGAAACGTAGGACTGATGCAGAATCATTCGCGTCTATCAGCGAAGTAGAACTGGTAACATTTATACGTAAATACGAGTCCACTACCTTTTCGAGTATTTACGAGTGCCTTGACCATAACTTCTACGACCGTGTTCGCAACCGCATAGCAACCAACCGGGAAATGGCAGCTATGGACGAGGAAGCGGAACTGATGTATTCTGTCCATCTGAAAACCTACTCTCAGTTCCTTGAATCAAAAGCATTCAAAAACTTGTTCAAACGCAAAATAAATTTGGAAGGAACAGTCAAGAAGGCACAGCCTCAACAGGAAGTAAAGGTACAAAAATTCCGTGAAGAGACAGAAGGTGAACGCAAACATATTACAAAAGAAATGGAAGTAATACATAGAAACCCTCAGCTCCGCCAGCAGTGTATCGACCGCTACGGCTATCAGTGCCAGTGTTGCGGTATGGACTTTGCTGAGATGTATGGAGAAGCACTTGGAGCAAACTTTATAGAAGTACACCATCTGAAGCCTATCTCAACCTTTGAAACTGATGGAATCCCTGAGGATTTCGTAGAAAATCTTGTACCTTTGTGTTCAAACTGCCACTCCATGATTCATCACATTGAGCAAAGCGAGCACCCGCTCCGCGAATTGCGTGAAGCATACAAAGGCGATAAGAAAGGTCTGAAAGTCGTGAAAGAGGACTAAAGAAGCAACATCACATAATAAAGTAGTGCATATGGACATCAACAAATATATAGGCGAAACCACAGAATACGACAAGAAGCAGGAAGTGGAACGTCGTAAGGTTAAAAGCTGGCTAAAAAGTGTCAGCGCATTTGCTAACGGATCAGGCGGTAGTCTGCTCTTTGGCATTGCCGACGATGACAGTCTTGTAGGACTGAAAGATGCAAAAGATGATGCTGAATTTATCAGTCAGAAGATAAAGGAACGTATCGACCCTATACCACAAGTTGTGATGAAGATTGAACAAGAGGAGGATAAAGATTTTCTGATTCTACATGTCTACCCAGGTGAAGATACCCCCTACTATTATATAGGCGATGGCGTGCTTGAAACTTTTGTCCGTATCGGTAATGAGTCTGTTGTTGCCGATGCGACAGAACATAAACGCCTCGTTTTAAGAGGTAGAAACACATCATTCGACGCACGTCCGAGCGATGAATCAATAGACAACTATGCTTTCACCAAACTTAGAAGCCGTTATTACGCTTGGAATGGCATAAGCTTCGACAACAAATTATATCGTTCATTTGGATTGGTTGATACTAAAGGAATACTGACGAATGCCGGTTTGCTCATGGCCGATGAATGTCCCATCCGACAAAGCAGGGTTTTCTGTACCCGTTGGAATGGCAAAACAAAGGCAAGTGGTATGATAGATGCCTTAGACAGCAGCGAGATATCAGGAGGACTGGTTACTTTATTAGAAGAGACTATGGCTTTTATCCGCCGCAACATGCGTACAATCTGGTATAAAGAACCCATGCAACGTGTAGAAATTCCTGAGTATATCGAGCGTAGTGTAATGGAGGCTACGGTCAATGCACTGGCACACAGAGACTACCTGATATCAGGGAGTGAAATCCATGTAGATATGTATGACGACCGTATGGTTATTTATTCCCCCGGAGCAATGCCCGAAGGTAGAATCATCCAAGATATGAATCTTGAAGATATTCCTTCTGTTAGAAGAAATCCCATCATAGCTGATATTTTCACTCAACTCGGCTTCATGGAACGAAAAGGGTCCGGCATGGGAAAAATTCTTGGTCCATATAGAGCTATGCCATATTTTACTGAAAGAATGCTACCGACTTTCTATTCGGACAGAGCTCAGTTCACGGTTACTTTTCCAAATCTTATAAGAATATGGAAAGAAGAACATCCTGATATAGAGATAAATTATGTTGAGGATACAAATGTCCCTCAAGGTGGCACTCAAGATGGCACTCAAGATGGCACTCAAGGTGGCACTCAAGACGAAGATTTAGATGCCTGGATAGAACAACAGGTTGCCACTTATCCTAAAATTACAACTGAAGAATTGGCTTCACAATCAGGGAAAGGCATAAGAACAATTAAACGTCATATCGCTAAAATGCCACACATCAGATTTATTGGCAGTGGATATAGCGGATACTGGGAAGTTGGAGAAAAAGAATCTGATCATGATAGAAAAGTTAACGAAAGAACTAAAAGATAAAATCGCATCATTCGACATCAGCGAGCCATACGTCTGGCTGCTGAAACTGTCGGAGGCAGATTTCAATGAGCTTGAAGTCTGCCTGAATGATATTGCTTCTACTAATAATGGAGTTTCTGCTTTAGTATCCCCTCAATATGCCGTAGCCACTACAATCTATATAGCTGAATGGTATAAGCGCAAGTATCAAAGCGGAAACAGTAATTCACTGGTAGAAAAGCTTGACCTTAAAACACTTTGGACGAATACCGGCATTAACCAGAAACTGTATCTCTATCATGATGATAAAGGCGACAAGCGTTGGCTATATTCTATTTACGTGCTCGGCGGCCTTGCCATTAAACATGAACTTGGGAGAAATGACAACCTGAGATTCCTGAAAGGCTTGTGCCGCATCTACCATGGTGAAGACTATACGCTCGAAAATCTGGATGAAGCATCAAGAGCCGTTGCTTTCCGTGAAAGTATCAAACACTGCCACTCACTGTATGAGTATATGCAGGAGATACTCAATGGCCAAATGCCATTCGACGAAGAAGATTTGACAGATGCAGCATCTGATGTCAATCGCTTTGTAACCGTTCTGAAAGCTGCGAATGACGAGATTCTGAAAATGAAATTCCGTTTTGAATGGGTCGTCACTTTTTCATCGGCTTATACCTTTATGTCCCGACGACTTAATGTCTTACTGAAGCCGGAAGAAGTTGGCGGTGGCTTACACCAGTATCTACGATTTGACAGGGTTCATCTTTGGGGCGTGCCACATCCTGAAACCCAGAGACATCTTTATGTCTATATCAGATTCCGATACAATGAGAAAACGATTGAGCCATCAACCATGGATAAGCCGATTATCACCTATTTGAATCACGGTGTGAATGATTTTGTGGCCTTTGGCGTGGAAAAAGGCGTACAGGTGAAGCATATTCCGGCCACTCGCTTCAACAGGATAGAAATCATAGTTAAAGATGATGATGGCAATGAATATCCGGCACAATCGGTCGATGCTATGGAATACATTCAGCTATGGAGATCAGATAGTATCTGTAACACATGGACATCAACGCAGAATGCGCAGAGAGAAACTGCGTTACTCTTCGCTCCCCCCTAAAAATAGAGGGAGGAGCCCCCCGCCAATGAAGTGTATCGCATGCCGTTCAATGACAGCCGATTTGGCATCAGCGAAATATGGAACTGGGTGTATATATACGATTCAGTTACTTTCTATACCCACACAGGACAGGAAATATGTCTGTATAACCGGATAGGATATGACCAGATTACGACAAGACTGTATTCCGATACGATTCATTACGTTAATGGGGGCATGGTGAATCATTATTACATAGATGATCCTGAAATCAGCGAAGAACCTGACATAGAAAAACTTCCTCTGATTTTCGGAAAAGATGACATCATTGTGCGACATTTTGCAACCAGAGACAACATTCTGAATGCCAGGGCGGAAATTGAAGCGGTAGCTGAACTGATAAAGTTTAAACAGCAAAATGGAAGATTTGAAGAATGGACCACCATAAATAAACCTACATATGGTAAAGTAACACTCCAAATAACAGTAAAGAGTAAACCTTTCTTAATGACAGTCGCCTATCTCCCCAGATTTAAAGAAGACAATCCGATAGTACGCGACTTCGATTGCACAGTTGTCCGCTACCGCACTATGGATGGAGAAGAAGTAACCTATCAGGACAATATCCCTTTGGATAGTAAGGTATTGGCTCCGACAATCCCTATCCAATACGGTGAGGAAGAAAGTTTCTTTATAGTAGATATATATCGCCCTACCCTCTTAAAGGAAGTCTTGCTTGACGGCAACATCATACAGTATCTGAAAGAAGATGAGACTCTGGACTTACCTTACATTTATAAGGATAGAACACAAGTTAATGATTTCAGTTGCAGAGGCTATCAGGCTTATCCATGCAATAATATCGGTAATATCTACACAGAGGATTTCATAAATATCTCTGGTAATCCAAGTATCGGGGAAGCAGCTATGAATGCATGGCGTATGGACAGACGTTTCATGGGAAATTTGCTTGATGCGGTGGCTCCAGACTGTCTTGTGGTATGTTTCGGTAATTCACAAGCCAACAGTTCTTGGGATGGAAAAAATGCTCTGTTCTGGAATTATGATGTCCATACAGACCCTGAGTCCATTAATCCAGATAATGAAGCAGACTCAAAAGATGTAGGCTTGATATTCCAGGACATTCGACATTCTAATAATTTGTCCTGCAATCTTGGATTGGACATCGACAACGACCCATGGGCTTGGGACGATATAGAAGAGTCCGTACTGAAATGTTTCGAAGTGGCCAACACTTACGGTATCTACTTCTTCCTAATGAAACCACTGAGAGACTTGGATATTGACAAGATACCTGAAGAAATATATAAGCCCTTGTTTGAAAAAAGAGGTGGCCATCTGAGCCGTGAAGATAAATTGGGATTAATCAGGCTGAGTGATGAATTAGGCTTTGAATGGCCAGAATTTGATATTTTTGTTGACAACGAATAACAATAAAACAGATATGAATTTCTCCGAATTATATAATAGTAACCGCAAGGCGGTAGAAAGAGCACTCGTAGCCATGTGGTGTGGCGAGTCGAACAACGAAAGTCAGCGTTCTTATATCAAGCAGATGAAGGCACTTATCAGTGACTTGTTTGCTCCAAAGAATGCAGTGCCTGTAGTTCAATGTATGAACTCCTATATACCGGTCTCACCTGATAAGGTTGAGAAAGCGAAGGCCTTGGTAGGTAAACTCTGGACAAAGCCATATCCACCATACGAACATCAGTATAAATGTTGGGATGTATTGCTGAACCAACATACTGCGGACAACAAGCCTAAATCAATCGTTGTAACCACTGGAACTGGCTCTGGTAAAACCGAATGTTTTATGATGCCTCTGGTTCATGACCTTTCTCTCCATGCGCAACCGGGAATGATTCAGGCTCTTTTCCTTTATCCACTGAATACTCTTATGGAAGACCAGAAAGAACGCTTGGAAGAACTATTGACAAGAGTCGAGGAAACAACCCGTACCAGGCTCACCTACACCGTATACAATGGAGATCTTCCTGAGATGGAACCTGAAAAGACCGACACATCGGACGATGCAGACAAGTTGCGTAAACGTATTGAGCAGATTACAGGTGGAGTATATGAATTTGTTCAAACTGACCCTAATGAGGGGGGACATTTTGAATTGAGAAATGCAAAATATTCCCACATGATATACACTCGTAAGGACGTGCGCAAAAATCCTCCGCATATTGTTTTGACAAATCCTACAATGTTAGAGTACATTCTGCTGCGTGGAAGTGACGCCAATCTTATTGTAGCTGGAAGAAATAGTCTCAGATGGGTCGCCATTGATGAAACACACTCTTATACAGGAGCCGGTGCAGCTGAGTTGGCCATGCTCTTGCGTCGTGTGCTACTCGCCTTTAAAGTTGATGCGCAGGATATACGGTTTGCCACTTCATCAGCCACTTTTGGCAATGGAGAAGATAAGGAAAAAGATGAACGCGAATTGAAGGAGTTCATAGCCGGAATTACAGGTATAAGAATTGATCAGGTAGAAGCTGTGGGTGGCAGCCGTATTGGTGAGACAGAAATTCCGCAAGGTGAAGATGAAGAACGATGGAGAAAAATCTTCCAGGCAGATTACATTTCATTGGATGAATTGTATCCGGAGGAAGCTACCATAAGTGAGAAGTTACAATGGCTGGATGAAATGTGCCAGCGTGAGGAAGACAGATACAAAGCTACAGGACTGAAAGTTCCCAGTATGAAACTGAAGGTGCACTATTTTTACCGTGTACCAAACAATGGGCTTTATGTCCGTCTGAATGAGTTTGCTGATGGTTCCTTCAAGATTTATTCTGAAAATATCATAAACCGGAAGAACGATGGCGAAATTGATTCTGTAGAAGAAATTCCACTATTGGAATTAAGCCGGTGCAAGCATTGCGGAGAATACGTAGCACTAGCCATGGTCAACACGGAGGATTGGACATACGAGCCTGTCGCAACAGACGATAGCGATATGTTCGATCTGGATATGGAAGGGAGTGATGATGGCTCAAACAAGAGGTATGTTATTTTCGGCCTGTCCAAAACAAAAAGTGTGAAGGGAGACAACAATGTGTCATTCCGTTTGCTCCCAGGAGCCAAACTGCAACCTGTGATCCCAGCTGATGAGGAGGACACTGACAGCTGGCATATAGTAGGTAACATTCAATGTCGCTGCCCCTATTGTAATGCAAAACAAGGAAAGAGCCACAATACAGACAAAGATATTGAAAACGATGCAAATGGGAACATGGAAGATAACCGTCTTCAGAAACTCCGTCTTTCTGCAGATTTTATTTCTCGCATGATGGCACCAAGCATTCTCGATCAGCTGGACAAGGGAGAATCGACAACAGGCGGTATTGTACTTCACGACGGACAGCAATATATCAGTTTTGTGGATAGTCGTCAGGCTGCAGCAAAAGCTACATTGAAGCAGAATCTGGAACAGGAACGTATGTGGTTCTATAGTACGATATATCATGAGATGTGCAGAAGAAGAGCAAACGGAATCACACTGGAGGCAGCCAAAGCTCAGATTAAGGCAGCTGTTCAAGCAGACCCCATGTCTATGTTGAAGTATGCTCCCATGTTACAAAATCTCCAATCGCCTGACACCAATGTGGTGCAAAAGCAATTGGACGATATGTCATGCAACTATATGACATGGTCAGAGATTGCAGAACTGCTAAAGAAAGATCCATATTGCCCGGTATTTGCCTCTGTATTTGTGAAACGGTCGGGAGAAAGTGACGAAATAGAAGATGGATTACCATCTGACGAAATAATTGACAAGTATGTACAGAGTATTATGGTGATGTATTTGTCACACCGTCCTGCATCAGCTGCATCACCAGAAAATTTAGGATTGTTCGAAGCTTGCTATCCGCAGCTCAAACAAATAGAGTTGCCTGATGAGGTACAAAATTTTAACAGTATTATCAATAATCCGGCTAACCAAATTACCAAAGAGGACTGGCAAAACCTGATGCAGGTTTACCTTGATTATACTGTCCGTAACAACCAGTCATTCTATCTTCGGATTCCAGGGAACGACAAAATTGACATATTTTCTACCGTACGCTTTGCCACAGAAAAGCCTCGCCGCCGACCATTTAACAAGCCGAAATTGGAAGAAGGCAAAATATCTCAAGCCCGTATTGTACGATATTTGTGCGCATTGATTGCACGTGATGACCATTCACTTACCATCAACGACGCTCAGCGTCAGTATTTCAAGATAATTTCTGATGTCGTAGATGCCCTTTGGAATACATTGACCGGCAACGAATATAAGATTCTTCAGGTGGGACAACGTCTGAACGATAACGGGCAATTTGTCAATGAAAAAGACAACGCTCCACGTTTCAACTTGAATGATCTTTGTTTCAAACTCTATGATGATGTGTATCTGTGTGACACAAAAGCAGATGTAGGTCCTCATGCTGTATGTCTTCGACCTATTGGTAATAATTTCAAGCGGTTCTCACCTTATCTGGAGGGTGGCATTCCGATTGAACTTAGAGAAGATCTGCATGAACATTGGAATGTATTCCCTTACTATGTTGGTTCTGGCGAAAAAGAAGGCGACAGAGAATCTATCGAAGCATGGGCAAAAGAACAGCGGGCTTTACTTTGGAATCATAATATCTGGGGCACAGATGGTATATTTTCTGACCGTCTGGAGGATATTCATGCTTTCCCAAATCTTTTCATCCAACAGGAACATACAGCCCAAGTGGACAAGAATGTTGCTCGAGGATTACAATCCAAGTTCAAAGACCATACTATTAATATCCTTGCATGCTCAACAACGATGGAAATGGGTGTAGACCTTGGAAACCTGGAAGTCGTAATGCTTTCAAGTGTCCCTCCAATGCCGGCCAACTACAAACAGCGAGCTGGACGAAGCGGTCGTAACAACAAAATACGCAGTGCCTGTATCACACTTTGTAGTTCAGATGTGATTGGTCTCCGTACTTTGAGGAACCCGATTGAAAAGATAATAAACCGACCAGTACGTGTACCGACTGTAGACTTAATGAGTCCGCAAGTAATACAGCGTCATGTGAATTCCTTCCTTGTCCGTTCCTTTGGTGTATTTACCGACGGATCGAACGGTGGCCGGCTTACTCAGAAAGTGGCAGATTACTACACTCCGTTCGAGGTACGAATCAGCAACGGAAGAATTCTTATCTTGAAGAATAACGGTGCTAACGAAACAGATCCAGATGATTTATTAGGTGATCCTACAGGTACCATGTATGAGAAGTTCAATATATTATGTTCGAAACCTTTGGATACAGAAATCCGGGAGAATCTGACCAAACTCCTGAAGGGAACATGTTATGATGGCAATCTTACTCAGGTCGTAAAGAATGCACAAGATATAAATGACAGATGTTATGCCGAGTTGCGCAACAAGCTGGTTGACTACAAAACGGCGTTCTCCGGTAACGGCAGAATCAGTGATAAGTTCCGTATAAAGCTTAAGATGCAGTACATTGAAGTATTATACAAACGACTTCTTAATTTCTGGGCAACCAGTAGGTTCACTCCTAACGCCAACATGCCGGTTAATGTGATCACTCTCGACTTGAACAGCAATGGCAAGAAAGACTTCTTCACTCCGATGACATCATCTAACCCATCCTATTCTCTACGTGATGCCATCGCGCAATATATACCGGGTAATAGTGTTGTCGTAGATGGTGTGGTATATTCTGTTCGTGGTATCGAAGTAACGAATATGTATGATGACAACCATAAAGCATACAAGACCATCTATCGCAACAGTGACAAGACCGTTATTGACGATCCGAATCTCAGTAATCCAATCAGGTGGTCTGTGAATAATGCAAACGGACTGGAGATGATTCAACCGGTTGGTTTTATGCCTGATATAAACGAAAACAGAACTCGAATTATGGACAACAATGTCTATACAAGAGTGAGTGCGCAATTGATTGATGCTGACGATTGGCCCAATCACGTGACTGAGCCACATTTGTTCTCTGTTCGTCGTAACAATGAATCAGGCAATGCCAAGATCCTCTATTACAATGAAGGGAAAGGCTATGGATATTGTTTCTGCCCACGGTGTGGAAGGACAGTTGTGGAAGAAGAAGTGGCTGATACAAATAACCCTTTCATTTTCCCAATAGAGTTCAACCCCTTGCATGCACCAAACAATGATGGACAACAACAAAGGCTAAATTTTCATTTCGCCATTACTGGAAAGGACATGCGTAAGATATGCAGCTGTTCCAATGACACATCTAAAATAAAACGCAATGTCATTATTGGTGATATGATTCAGACGGATTTTAGCGAAATACGTATCCGACATAAAGGCATGAACAGATGGATGTCCAACCGTGACGAAGAAGGAAACCTTCTTTTCACGCTTGGAATAGCATTTACCCAAACACTGGTGGATATTTTAGGAAAGGAACGTGGAGCGGTAGATTTTGCAATCATGCCTAATGGTCACATCTGTATCTTTGACTGTAATCCTGGTGGTGCAGGCTATGCCAACCAGATGGCCAATATGCTGATAATGAAAGAGGTTATTAAAGCCTCAAAGAAGCTTTTGAGTGAAGCTCGAGAAAAGCAATCGAAGGATATGATACTTGATAAATTTACTCTTCGTTATGCAAAGTTCCTCGATATTAATGCAGCTTTAGCGTGGATTGAAGAAGAGGAAGAAATTGGAGATACTGTTCCACAAAATATCAAAGATGCGTTCCCGAATACTTCTCCATCACAGACAACACTATATGATCTGAAGAAAGCATTTGCCTCTTCACAACAGGATGTTGTGTTATTTGCAGACAACGATTATCAGGAATGGGATTATGAAGACAATGAAAACGGTTGGCAGCCCCAGTTTATGAGTTATTTCGCCATAAAGAGCAACAAAACGTCCTTCTGTGTCTTAAAGTCAAAACAAGATAGCATTTCTGAACCAATCAAGGCTATTTGCCGTGATATTAAGGCGTGGGCAAAGGGAAAAGATAATATCAAAACCGTATCAAACCCATGGGCTGATAGAGACATCTATCCTATTGCTTATATTGATGGCTATCTCTATTTTATGAACAACAAGGAGAATGCTCAGCTCAATATCCAATGGGGCAATAACACCATGTTCTTCGTACGTACAGATAATCCAGCATCAGGTGCCTCTGCCTCTGTAATTGATCTCTCCTACAAACCCTCGGCTAAACTCTTAAAATTGTCTGGAGATAAATATAAAGAAATAGACACCAAAAAGTTAGGAGGTATACTACAGACTGAATCCGGAGGTCTCATAGATCAGTTCATAGAGTATGCAAAGCAGAATGCCGGGAAGTTGAAAATCAGTTATCAGGATGAGCACCTGAAGAGTATTATGGGTATTATCATCACACTCCAGACGATTGAACACATCATAAAACAGATTGGTTCAGACTTCGACATCGAATTTCTGGTAGAGGCATATAAGGATGACAGAGGAAATGCTGCCAGCATATGTGCGAACCAGCCTTCATCTGAAAAACGTGATGAATGGCTTACGTCCCTTACCCAAGCGTGGATAGATGATTTGAGTTATGAACATAAAATAAAAGGTTCTCTTATCCCTGTCGTTTCATTAAATAAGCGAACACTCACTCACTGGCGTGTGCTTACTATTACCTGTGGTAACAAAAGACTCTCTATCTATCCAGATGGAGGATTTATTAATGAATGGAACATCGGAAGACAACCTAACGGTGAACGATTTGATGTGAGAACAATCACCCATGACGCAGATATTCATCTGTTTAGAAATAAGGATATAAAAATTGATATAATAATTGAAGACTGTTAATAAGATAAAGATAGTATAAATAATGCCGCTATCCAAAATTTTGGATAGTGTCTATAAGAAGATACTTACAGCTGAATCCTGTTTCCATTTACACAAAATTTTGGATAGTGTCTTGGATAGTGTCAAAATTTTGGATAGTTTCGATAGCAGCTAAAACAACAAAATTCAGGTCTGTTATTTTGGGGTTACCAAATAACAGACCTGAACTTTATCATGCAATCATCGCTTTATGCGATTTGGTCAGAGCTTTAGGAGCCTTTTTATCTACAGCCATAAATAACAGCAACTGGTCCTTATAGCTAAGTGTAACTTTATCTGAATTCTTCTTCCACCATTTATAAAAATTGACAGGATCATTATTGTAAGGAACGGAGGCTTGCACCTGTTCATCATATCCCGGATAGTCAATAAATAACTTCAGTCCCATAAAATCTCTGTAATATACAAAATGACAGTTTTGCAATCTCGACATGAGAACCCTATAATATGATTTGTCTATCATTAACTCATATTCCACCACAGTCCTATGCAATGACACAGGATTCTCTGTTATCCACTTCTTAATCTTCATTGTCTTGTTACCGATAGTAAGAAGGCTGTCTGGCATATAATATCCTCCTTTTCTCGGTAAAAAACCGTCTATTATCGAATTATTATTCGGCGATACGACATCCTCTCCATCTGCTACTGTTGCGTTCTCTTTCAAATACGAGAGGATATCTATGTGATTCTGCGTACCTCCAGGATAACGTTCTATAAGTTCCTCGTATGATGCACCCAAGAAGAAATCCTCTATGAAATTCCATCTTTGTTCATTACTCAGATAGTTAAGGAAAAAATGCTCATAAATGTCACAACTTGTTTTATGTCTGTTCTTAACACCCTCAAGAATGAAATTAGTGTAAATCTTACTTTCAGAATCTTTTTTTATCCTTCGTGGATCGTTTATACGAACGAAGATTTTAGGTTCATCACCGCCTTGTGTTTCAAAACTGCCTATTCCGAGTATCTCAATCAATGAACCGAGTCTGATATGGTTTTTAAGCATAACTTCACCAGCAGAAACATATCTGATTGCCTTTCTCGAAGCATTCCCATCAAACATAGAGGTCAGAATCCTGATTAATGTGGTAAATTGAGATTCATAGTTTGTCGAAAACACCTGATATTCTTCGTTGAACCCGACAACCCTTCTCTGCAGGAAAGAGTCGGCTTCCAATGTATTGCGACCGATAAGTCTTCCCGAATATGTTGATAGAATAAATGATATTATTTTGTTTATATCATATTTTGAGGGCAAAAGAGACTCTACTATACTTCTGAATTCCTGTTCTTTAAAAAACCCACCTCTTCGTTTTAACTGAACAAAAGCTATTTTGATTGCAGAAATAACTTCATTTATCGTATTGAGTACAACATTAAATTCTGTGTCGATCCTGTGTGTTACTTTTACAAGAGGAGACAGGCTTATTCCTTCCGATTCAAGGAACCTCTTATTATAGAAATCTCTTTTTATCTGAGGGAAACTGTATTCGTTAAAATGCGACGACCAGATTTTATCGAGGTTCAGCTCAATATTGTATGAATCTGTCTTTTCAGATCTACTTATCACACTGAAACAATCTCCATATTTCTCTTTAAGTCTCTGCATTCCGACCTCGTTTGTACGTGCATAGACGCAGGTAAACACCCTTTTGGGCCTTGCTATCAAAACATTGAAACGTGTTTTGAGCAGATAGTCCTTCTCTATCATCATCAATGCGGTAGAAACCTTTTGATCAAGTCCGTCGCCTGTTTCAAAAATATATCCAAAGTCATTTGAAGATAAAAGCATATTTCTCTTTCTACCGTTTGCCATAAAATGACGCATTATTTTTTTGAGAACTTCCTGCAACTGAAAAGTCTTTATGGAAGACATGCCAAATAACTGTTTGCTATACCTCAGATCAGAAGGTGAAAATGTTAGTGCTGCGTATCCCTTCATCCCTTTTTTACGAGCGACACGCCCTATCTCCTGCACATAGTCCGGTAACAAACCGGAAGGGGCATGATGATATACAACCTGAATATCCGGAATATCCACCCCCATTCCAAAAGCTTTGGTTGCAACCATTACTTTAGCCTGATTATTCTTAAATCTCTCATAGGCAGCTCTTTGGTTGTCACTTATCATTGAGCCATGAAACGAAACTACCCCATCAATCCCCATCTCAGCTACCTTATCTTCTATCTTAGCTATATGACGTGTATAGGGGACATAGACAATTGTCTTCAAATCAAGTTCACGAACTCCTTTTATGAAGTTGGCTGTTTCTGCAACCTTGTTATTCTCGAATGAACCATCGTTATAATTGCCATGAGTATCAATCACAAATTCTATATCTGTCCTACGAACCTCACCTATGAATTTATGCGGGTCATGCATGTTTAACGAGTTTATACTGTCAAACACCATATCATTAACACCGCCATATACTGCAGTAGCCGTTAATGCAACCAAAGGGAATGAGGAAGCAGAATACTTGCGTATCTTATTCAGATGATTTCCAAGAAACCAATAATCTACTCTAAAGTCCCTGCCCCATGTGGTGATCAGATGAGCTTCGTCTATGATAAGAAGGCCTAATCTTCTCTCTCCAATAAAATAACTCAATGCGTATGAAAGTAACAATTCCGGTGATAAATATAAGATATCTATTTCACCCCTTTTGCATCTGTCTATAATCCGGTCACGGTCCATCAGATTAAGATCGCTGTTGATAAACTCTACCCTTGAATACTCTCTTTCATTCTTCAGATTCATAACCTGATCATTCATAAGAGCCTTGAGTGGAGATACAACGATAGTTACATCTCCCTGTTCTGCTGCATAGAATGCCGGTATCTGAAAAATAAGTGACTTACCAGCCCCGGTTGGTGCGGTAATGAATATGTCACGAGGTATATTACCACTTTTTGCAGTCTTGTACTCATTAATGATGGTATCTATTATAAGCCCCTGTGATATAGGCATTGTAGCTTTCCCCGTCTCTGGATTTTCATACACATTTATATCGCGGAACGATGCAGACTCTCCCCAATACTTCTTCAATAAAGTAATCGATTCATTAGAAGGAGTATAATTCTTAGTGACATTCTCCAATGATGCTGTATATATACCTCCACCATAAGCTGATAATAGAGCATTCAGATACTCCATATTTCTTTCTATAGCGGTGCCCAACACATTCTTGGCTGAAAGTTTTACCACCATCTTTTTTCTGAAATTGGATGTCCTGATACATTCATTGACAAAGAAATCCAATGAATAAGGATTGGATGCAATATCTATCACTTCTTCACTTGAGTACGAATAGGGTGAAGGATCAAGCTTTTTCACTTCTGTAAAAAAGGGAACGGTCATATTTTCTTCATCAAACCCTTTCAAAGAATAGAAGTAATTATCTCCAATCTTAAACTGTTCCGCATGATATACTGGCATTTCGTCTGAACGGACCTCCAATCCATTGCCAGAATTCTCTTCCACATATAACTCTTTTGGAATTGGCAATAATGAACGCAGATTGTCATAAACCACAACCAATCTATCCTTATAGAAGTCTGGTTTTAGGTTTTCTATCAGATATGAATATTGCTGATGAGATAAAATACAAAAATCCGCTGATTGCGATAATTTTATAAATACTTTTGTAAACCATTCATCATTGAATAACGATGCATTTCCTTCCTTATCAAAGGTTTCAACATGCACAATGTTGTCTTTATAGGGAGTGAAATCCACATAAGGAGTTAAACCTACAAATACAAAAATGGGACGTTCAATCTCATTCCGTTTTTCATTGATAATAGATTCCAATCTGTTCACAAAAGGAGTTATCATAATCAAATAAAATTAGTTAATAGATAAAATTATTATTTATGCTACAAAAATACATAGCAAGTATGCAAACTTTCTGCACACTTAAAAAATATAAGCTGTTCTATTCTTTACTGGAAATTGAAATTGCAATAATATAAACTGCATTAATACGATTCTCAAAGAAAGCTGCAATAAATATATTAACCCCAAAGCCTAATACAGACACCAAATTCCGTAAAAAAGGTACCTTTCCCCCACTTACGATTACAAAATTTACGCTTCACTTGACGTACTTTTGTATCAGATAGAAAACGAGAAGAGAACTGAAAGAAAAAGATGGTAATAGAATGAAAAGAAATGTCGAAGACTGGATGATTTGCATTCTGCATACACTGTAAAATCAAAAAATCAAGTGATACTACAATATTATTTCAAAAACAATCAAGTTATGAGGAAGATTATCTTAGCATTGGCAGCGATCATGACTCTGAGCCTTGTCGCTTGCGCCCAAAACAAAGGAGGAAAACGTATGCAAACTGAAAGAAAAACATTGGTGGTGTATTTCTCTGCTACCGGCACCACGGCCAACGCTGCCCGCACAATTGCGGATGTCACCGGTGGCACACTGCATGAAATTGTTCCCCAACAATCCTACACCTCCGACGACCTTGACTGGAACAACAAGCAGTCGCGCAGCTCTGTAGAGATGAACAATCCGAAAGCCCGCCCGGCATTGAAAGAAACGCCGACGGATGTCAGCAAGTATGATGTCATCTTCATCGGCTATCCCATTTGGTGGAATCAAGCGCCGCGAATCATCAATACCTTTATCGAAAGCCACTCATTGAAAGGCAAAACACTGATACCCTTTGCTACATCCGGAGGAAGCGGAATAAACAACAGCGTAAAGGAGCTGAGGAAGGCCTATCCTGATTTGCTTTGGCAAAATGGAAAGCTGCTGAACGGCATCAGCCGTAATGCTGTTCAGAGTTGGGTCGAGAATGTAATGAAGTAACCGAAGAGGGTTTAAGGTATCAGAAAAGAACTCTTTACTGCGTCTTTATAAGAGTATAAGAATTGTCAATATACGAAGCTGACGCCATCTCCCCAATGACACGGTTTTCAATGAACTTCGCACCTACAGACACAACATAGCAACCCGTAGAAAAAATCGGGTGGAGACGTCTCATTCGGAACATCCCCACCCGATTTATTTTTCTGTTTCCTTCAACCTTCGGCCTTTTTTACTTCAAGCTACCGCCAATGATGTCCAGCAACTCGTTCGTAATGGCCTGTTGACGGCTCTTGTTATACTGCTTCGTCAGGTCTTGTATCAACTCGTTGGCATTGTCTGTTGCGGCCTGCATGGCCAACATACGTGCCGCGTGTTCGGAAGCATTGGAGTCGAGCAGAACGGTGTAAATCTTCTGACTTAAAACCTTAGGCAAGAGGTCGGTTACCAGTTCGGCAACCGAAGGTTCTACGATATAGTCGTTGTTGAACCGGTTCTCCTTCACCTTGTCGCCCCCTGCTTCCTGTCGGATTTTCTCCAGATCAATGGGCAGATAGTTCTCGTACATCAAGACCTGAGATCCGGTCGACTTGAAGTGATGGTACACCAGTTCTACCTGATCGACCTCCTTCTGGATGAACTGCTCCATCAGCGTTGCCGCCAGTTGCGAAGCATCGGCATACGAAGGACGGTCGCACATGGGCTGATACGTGCCTTGTGATACATATCCCAACTTCTTTACGGCTTCTTCCACCTTCTTCCCTACTGGGTAAATCAGGATATTCTCCTTGCCCAATGCCTGGTATTCCTCCAGCCGGTGTTCCAACATCTTAACGACGTTGGAGTTAAAAGCACCACACAGCGAAGTATTGGACGAAAATACCACAATGGCAACCCGAGCTACAGGGCGCACTTCTGTATAGAGCGATTCGAACGAGACATCTGTACTTAAAAAATTAGTCAGAATCTCATTCAGTTTCCGCTGATAAGGCAGCATATTCTCTATCCGTCCCTGCGCTTTATGAAGTTTGGCCGAAGCCACCATCTTCATAGCCGAAGTAATCTGGCGGGTACTTTTGACCGAACTTATTCTATTTTTTACCTCTTTCAGTGAAGCCATTTCTTGATGTTTTGAATGTTGAACTTATTACGGTCAGCTGAACATTTTTGCGACCATTGCTGCCGTCTCTTCGATCTTCTGAGTCACTTCGTCATTGATGACACCTGTCTTCAGTACATCGAGAACATCGTTCCGGTGATTCATTTCGAGCTGTTCAAGGAAACTGCGCTCAAACTCCTTCACTTTGTCCAAAGGCACATCTTTCAGCAATCCGTGTGTACCGCAATACAGAATAGCCACCTGCTTTTCGACAGGCATCGGGCTGTACTGAGGCTGTACCAGCAAACGGGTATTCTTCTGTCCCTTATCGATAGTCAGCGCGGTAACGGGGTCCATATCGCCACTGAACTTGGTAAATGCTTCGAGTTCGCGATACTGAGCCTGGTCGATCTTCAACGTACCGGCCACTTTCTTCATCGCCTTGATCTGTGCATTACCACCGACACGGCTCACCGAAATACCGACATCAATAGCCGGACGGTTGCCCTGATTGAACAGATTGGTATCGAGGAAAATCTGTCCGTCGGTGATAGATATCACATTGGTCGGGATATATGCCGATACGTCGCCGGCCTGCGTTTCAATGATAGGCAAGGCTGTCAGTGAACCGCCGCCTTTTACTTTTCCGCGCAGACTGTCGGGCAAGTCGTTCATCTGGCATGCTACTTCCTGCTGATTGATGATTCGTGCCGCACGTTCCAACAAACGTGAATGCAGGTAGAAAATATCACCCGGATAGGCCTCACGTCCGGAAGGACGACGCAAAATCAATGATACCTCACGATAGGCAACCGCCTGTTTGGAAAGGTCGTCATAGACAACCAAGGCATGACGGCCGGTATCGCGGAAATACTCGCCGATAGCAGGG
>ERZ791620.366-NODE-366-length-26226-cov-2.495740_pt1 | contig 26226 bp, 21 predicted proteins | sample MGYA00509962_ERZ791620 | MGnify/ENA primary metagenome ERZ791620 (study PRJEB30046, sample SAMN00715162) | human gut metagenome | study: EMG produced TPA metagenomics assembly of the A metagenome-wide association study of gut microbiota in type 2...
TGTATTGCTCGTGAGCCACACTTGCATTACTCATGAGCCACACTTGTGTTGCTCGCGAGCCGTACTTGTGTTGTTCACGAGCCACACTTGCATGGCTCATGAACGACACTTGCCATCCAGAAAATGGTGCAAGCAATGATTGACAACCGTCCCCAAAAGGACTTTACGAAAAGGCAACTTTTTCCAGCGCCAAACGCCCCAATTCATTTTGACGACAACTAGCCCTTATACAACAATTCTTCGATACTTCCTTTACCCCATCATCTCCCTACCGACCAATACGTGAAACACAAAATCCACGCACAAACACGTTTCAACAAAAATATTTAAGATTCACGTTTCACAGCAACTCGCTACTTATAAAGCACTTACTGTGAAACGTCACGGAGAAGAGTTATAGAGGATGAAGGTTCACACTATCTAAAACGTGAAATATTAAGTTATGCAAGAAGCTATCTAAAAAAGAGAGAAAGAGCAAAATATTACCTCATTATATTTAACTAATAATACATACAATACATATCACAAGAAATCAATTAAAGAATAATGTTTCGTTAGGAAAAATAGTTAAGATGAAATAGCTGCAGAATAGTAGCGCTAAATAATGTTAATAAAAGACTTAATCTTTCATGATTTTATACTAATAAAAAAAGAATCATTACATTTGCCATGTTCTCATGTGAAATTCCTTTTGCTTTTGTTAAAATAGCAAAGGAATGACCCCCACGCCGAAGCAACATATAGAGAAGCGAAAATCTATGTGATGCGGTATTGGGAGGGTCAATGAGAACAGACATATGAAGGCGTTTACTTGACGCTCTGTTCTTGACGTATCGAAATCTCGCAAATTACGGTATTGTAGTCTTGAACTTAGCAACGGTAGATGCCCCGGGTGTGATTATATCACGGCCCATGGTATATCGTATAAGCATGTATTGCATCCTTTTGGCATGCAAGTGTGTTTATATATGATTGTACCGTGTGGCTAACGTATATTCATATCGGCGTGGGCTCTGACGTTGTCTGTTCGACTACAATAGGCAATGCGAGAGCCTCGATACGTGGAATGGACAACAGGACGATTCCACGCTTTTTTATGTCCGTATTTAACCTTTTTACGGTACTAAAAATGAATAAAATATGAACACACCTTGTAATGTGAATCCTGTAGAATTTGGATATTCGTCCAATATCAGCCACTACGCCAAAGCCCTTGTAAGAAAGAATAGTGTGAACCTTCTAAAATAGTTTCACAGCAATGGGCATTTTCTTTTCTATTTTGAGCGAAGGCATCACCTGCCTTTTCTATGGCATTGTAATCACAGCTTTCATCATGGCCACGCTCTATTTCATCCTTTCCACTTTGAGCAAAGGTATTGTCCGTTCCATCCCATTTTTCATAACCGGTCCTATTCTGGCATTGCTACTTATGGTCAATATGACCCTCTTGGTTGGAGCCTTCACAGTAAAGAGCGAAACAGAATCCATGCGCTTGTGGCTGACGCAGCGACTTGACGGCATCCACGGAACAGCCGATCTTCAATCCAGTCAGCAAGTAGGCGATATGCTGAACGAACAGTTCCCCTTATCCGGATGTTTCCTCAACCTGTTCGACATGAGCGGGCACCCAATAGAAGAATTACCACAGGTATTTTACGAGGTAATTAATGAAGAAATGAACAGCATGATATGGAGCAGACTATTCTGGTCATTAGGATTCATTATAGCGGCCATGCTTGTAGCCTTGTATTTCGACAAAGGAGAAGGTAACCGCAACAATGGCAAAAGCAAAAGGGGAACTAAAGGAGTCCGAACAAATCCCCGGAAGAATTTTGACGATTTCTGATATTCTTCAAATCGGCTAATACAAAATGTAAAGATAACAATATAAAAATCAACAAATATGGCAAACCATCTAATCATCGGACTTGGCGGCACCGGAGGCAAAGTGCTGCGTGAGTTAAGAAAACGAGTGTATGAAGAGTTCCACGGCAATGACCCCGGTAATGGAGTCTTTTTGGACTATGTATATGTAGACTCTTCTCCATCGGATTTGGAAGACCGTACCGGCTGGAGCGTATTGGGCAAAAGTGTACATTTAGGCACGGCACAGAAAGTCAACATCAACGGTATCGGTACAAGCGTGCTTGGCAATATCAACCTGTATCCGGGGTTGAAGGGATTCCTCAACCCTACCGACCTGCAACTGATGCAACAAGAAATGGGAGCCTTGATCAGTGCGGGCATAGGTGGACAACGCCGCCGATTGGGACGAACGCTGATGGCGAATAATATATTCGACAAAAACAATCCTGGCAATTTCGAACAAGTAGTCCGTGGTGCCGTACAGCGGATCCAGCAAGCCAGCGGCAACGAAGACACCACCTTCCACATTTGTGCAGGTCTGGCAGGAGGAACGGGATCCGGCTCCATCATCGACGCAATCGCCCAAATAAGAACATGGTTCCCTTACCAGCAAGATACACATGCGTTCAAAATCCGTCTGTTCCTTTACACACCGGAACGAACCTTAGTCAGTGCCAAGCATGATGCGGGTTTCTATCAGGCCAACGGTTATGCGGCCCTGACAGAGCTGAACGCGTTGAGCATCGGCAAATATCATCCCACGGATGTCAAAGGAGAAAAAGATCTCTTTTCCGGTGAAATTCGCCGGTTACTCGAAAACCAGGAAGCTTTCGAAGTGGCCTATATTTACACCAATGTCAACGAACAGGGAAAAGTACTGGACTTGTCCCACGGCCTACCTGCCGCAGTGGCAGACTTTATCTTTCAGACCACCATTGCCAGCGAAATGGGTGGAACTAACGGACAGCTGAACCGATTGGTGGGCTGCGAAAATGACGGTGCCGAACCCGAAAAGAACCAGGCAGGCGAAATAGCCCACAGTCGCAAATTCCTTTCATTTGGCATCACACGAGTAGAATTTCCCGAAGCGGAAATTCGTGAATTCATGACCTATAGCTATGCACTGCAAGCCGCACGCCAGCTTACATATAACATGTGGCAAGATGGAATCGGCTACGGAGAACGCACCATGGAAGAAGTCGGTATAGGCTTTGCAGATGAAATTCAAAACAAGAAAAACCGGGAAGGCCTGATGCTAAGCAACAATTACTTGACTTTAGCCAAACCGATTGTGGAAAGCCCGGCAACAAAAAAATGGAAGCTGTTTGACGAAACTTGGGAAGCACGTACCCAGGCTGAAGCCGATGATGTTATGGCCACTGTGGACAAAAAACAATGGCTGACCAATTTTTCAACCCGTTGCGAAGAATTCTTTAACCACCAATTCCGCCAACATGGAGTAATTGGGTTCTACAAGATACAGCAACAAGAACGTAAAGGTTATGCCCGCACCATCCGTCGCCACATTGAAAAAAAACTGTTCGACGAATGGATCAGCGGTGCGGAAAACAGTAAAAGTATCCTGGAAATTGAAAAATACACCCGTCTCTTAATAGAAAACTGTAGCAGCCGTGTAGCCGAATTTGACACACAAAAGGCAAGATTAGAAGAAGAGCAGGAAAACCTGAGTCAGCAAATCAACGAGATTAATCAAAACTGGGGCGGTATAGGATTCTTAAGAGGTCTGATGAACAAACACCAGGAAGTCTTTTCACAATACAAAGCAACCAAGAGCGAATATTATGCAGCTGCCACCCGAGTAGTTGCATACGGCTACGCCAAAGAATTACTTCAAGACATCATAGAGGAGCTGGGACGAATGCTGGACGGCATTTTAGCTTTCAAAGATGAACTAAACGCTATCAACGAAGAAGTGTTGAAACAGGCATCCAGCAAATGTCAGACAAACGAAGAACAGAAAGATACAGATATTAAGAAATACAATCCGGAAACCGTCCGCAATATTTGCCGTCAATTTATCAGCAATAAAGAAGAAATGTCTTCGAATGCGGCTACTATCCGTACACGTATGGTAGCTAATCTGGGAGAAGATGGAGAGCGTACATTTGCCAATCTTTACGACAAAACCGATTATGAATCAGCCATTGACATTGTGTTGGATGTTTGCCAGGAAAATGCACTACGCAACATGGAGAATGCTGCCAAGAGCGACCCACTCAACAAAATGGTGGGAGTCAACATCTTGGAGAAACTGAAATCAGAGCTGAACACAGAGGAAAAGATGGAGCAGTTTGTCAAACTCGTCACCCAGACATCGCGTACATACGTCCAGTTCGATCCCACCGAACGCGCCATGGTTATACCTGGAAACGTTGGAGCCATGATGCCAATGGTCCAGTTAGCTTTGCCGGAAGCTGATGAACGTACAAGTGATTTCCGCCAGAAACTGATTGATGCTTTCAGAAAAGAAGTAACAGGATTTGACCCCAAACAAGATGTAGCAGTCAACTACAAAGACAATCAAATTGTAGTCGTTTCTGCCAACTCCGGTTTCCCACTTCGCTTTTTGGCCAATGTCAAGACTGCCAAGGAAAAATACGATGCTTTGGTAACCAGACAGAACGAGAAACATCAGCTGAATACGATGGTTCTGCACACGGAAAGTTTCAAAGAAGAGCTGCCCGACCTCTATGAAGAAAGCCCTGAAATTACCAAATATAAGATGGTAAAACCGCTTATGTTAGCCTATGCCTTAGGTATCGTTGCCGAGCAACAGGATCCTGTCACACAAGCCAAGTTTGATGCCATCCGCATTCCCGACGAGACCTTTGGAGACACCTGGAAACCCATGGGGAAAGGATTCGTGGAATCGTGGAACGCATTAGGACAAGATTTCAAATTGGCTCAATTACTGAAAAAGCAGGTAGACATCGAACTGACGAAGCAGGCACGCAGCAACGACCAGAAGGCCGTTCTTCGCAAGGCCATCGGTCAGGTTGTCCAGACCAAGATTCTGCCAAGTTCGCTTTGCGAGAACAACCAGTTCAACCCGAACTACACGAAGTTCCGCAACTTGGCAATGGAAATCATTACGGAAAAATTACAAGATCTATAATTAACTCACTTAAAACGAAACAATATGGCAATTAAAAAAGGCATATGCAAAAACTACGGTGAATGTGACATAGCTGACACCAAACCGCCCGTAGTACAAGAAGCTGACAGCACGAACTTTGTGTGCGAAGAGTGTGGAAAACCGTTAACTGAATGTAAAGAAGGTCCCGTAACTGGTGGTAATAAATTAAAGGCTATTTTGGCAGCAATCGCTGGTCTGGCTGTTGTCGGAGGAGGTGGAGCTTACTATTTCCTGTCTTCTGGCGACACCACTCCACAGCCGGGACAAGTTACGCTAACGAAGTCGGCATCGGAACTAAATATAGGTCAAGCAGACACCTTGCAAGCAACGGTGACTCCCGGAGAAGCAACAGCACAATTGGAATGGACATCGAGCGACGCAAGTATCGTAAGCGTCGATAATGGTATAGTCAAAGCACTGGCTGAAGGCAAAGCCCAAGTAAGTGTGCAAGTGGCAGGAGCAGAGGGACTGACAGACGTTTGTACCTATACGGTCACTAAAAAGGAAGAAGAGTCGGAAGGAGAAACAGGAGGCGAAAAACCATCAACAGATATAAATTTAGGCTACGCTTCTTACCAAGGCGACACGAAAAACGGGAAGCCGCATGGCAATGGTACCCTGATGTTCAAGTCCAGACACCTCATCCCCGGCACCAAAGACAGCTATGCAGAAGCAGGTGAGCAGGTTATCGGTGCCTTCCGAGACGGTGAAATCAACATGGGCACTTTGTACCAAAAGAACGGCAACCGAGTAGTCGTAAAACATAAATAAGAAACTATTTATTAACAATACGATGAGAAAGACTGGCTTTTGCTTCATATGCTTGTTCCTCATGCTACATACAGTGGCATGGGGACAAGTACAGTATGCAACCGCACGCTTGCAATCAATGGCGCAACTACTGCCTGTTGACTGGAGCAAATTGGTCTATGGGGAAAACAATGGTTTTACGTATTCAGGCCATCCATTGACAATTTACGTAAATGAATGGAATGAAGTAACGCACATCGGATATAAGCTGTTCCCGACAGACATTCGCAAAAGCAGTCCTTCTCCCGTTTACGACTTTCTGGAAAGATACTTCCTTGAACTTGACTTGCTAAAGGATATTGACAAATCCATGCGTCTGGCACTTGACAAAGTACAGCTGAATGTAAAGACTCCGGAAATCATCCACACGCTTGACGGAACGGAGAAACTGCAAGTGGATATGCTCAGTTTGAAAAGGTATCAGGTATCATGGTCGAAAGATGATCGCAATATATTAACGATTACTTTTGATATGGACTATCAGCTTCTATCAGGATGTAATGCGATTGAAGCTGAAAAGAAATTGATACGCGAACTCCGACGCTATCGCCAGCAAGAGATACATGATCCAACTGTCGATCTGCCGGAAGCAGATGCAACCGGAAACAAGTTTTGGCAAGTAGACAAAGGAAGCTATATTTTGGACGAGATTCGCCATACATTGTATTACGAAAGAAAGGAAAAGGAAGCATGGAGCTTAGTTTGCGATATTTCTCATCCCATATGGAGCACGTTCAACCTGATGTTATCTACAAACATTGAGCACCAATGCAACCTTGATATGGTAGTCGACCTGTACGGGTACCACCAGACAGGATTGACTATACCTTTAAAGAAATGGATTGCTTTCTGCCTTGAACAAGGATGTAAAGCATATGTAGGGATTAAGTCTCATCAAGATAAAAAGATAACCGGTACAGTATTTATGGTTAATGAGAAAATGGGGTATAACCACATGCTCACAATCGAATTGGACAAAGATATCATCGCTCATCGTAAAGGAGATATTCATTCGCGCTTGTATGCCTATATTCCTTTACACAATGTATCGGACGATTATTTCCAGTTCTACACAAAAGTACCTAATGTTGACACTCTAAAATAACTGTAAAAGAATGAAATACGTATTTTGCTTTTTGTGGTCATTATTGATTGCCTTTCCGTGCATTGCACAAACAAGCAATGCAGAAGCAAAGGCTCAAATCAATAAAATAAAAAAAAGTTCTTCATACCTGTATGGAGAAGCAACGTTGGCATCCACGGAAGATGCCATAAAATTGGCCAATGAAATATTAAGAGAAGAAATCGACGCTTGGATTCAAGAGAAGAAAAAACTCCGCGAATCCAATAATGTTGTAATTAAAAATATCAACGAAGTTTCCCAGCAGATGACACTGCCCAGAGGAAATATGCACCGTGCTTTTGTCTATGTGAAAAAAAGTGATATCATCCCATCGGATAATGTTACGGTGATAGCTACTGAAAATACTCCTAACAATTCACACACGGAGGCCAGTACTCCCAATACCAACAAAGTTCCCTCAAAAAGCGAACTGACATCAACTCAGGAAACGACTTTGGAAACTATTCTAAAGCTAACAGATTTTAACCAATTAAAAGATTGCCTGACTTCTTTAAAACGAGAAGGGAAAATAAAAGAGTACGGAAAATACTCCTCCCTCACGCAACCTGCTAACTATTACCTTATCATATATAACCGACAAGGAATAATAGAGGCAGTTTTGGCACCAGGAAAGGATACCCGTACAAATCTGAAAACTAAAGGTACCGACAGTATTAGCAATTACAAAGGAAGAGGTGCCATTGGATTTAAATTTTAATATTCAACTATTATATCAATTTAGTACATGAAGAAGTTTTTAATACTATTCTATTTACTCTGCTTGTACTGCGGCATCCAAATAGATGCCCAAACAGTAACAGTTACTCTTACTACAGACTCAAGCTTTGATAACCCAGCAATGATTGAAAAGTTGGAAAACAATTTAGGTCGAGTTTTAACTGAAATCAATCGTGCACAAAAAGAAAATCGCCCACTGAACTTAGTAGGAATGCCTCTAAATGAATTTGCAGCCAACTCATTATCTATGCTTTGGGCAAACATCCATTTCTATTGCGATGACGAGGAAGTTGTAGAAAGATGCTGGCCATTAACTAATGGCTACTTGCTTCGCCGTATCCCACTCATCATCACCCCCGAAGGTGAAGAATTCGGAAGCGGTACTTATCAGGAGGCAATCGTAGAATTCACACCGTCAGGAACCATCTCCGACTTCCGTTTTGCTTTGGATGCACAATTGGGTGAAAGTATGGAAAAAGGTGGAAACGGTGTAGTAGAAACCGAAAGACGAATGAAGATTCTCAGTTATTGCGAACGCTTCCGAACAGCTTATAACACTAAAGACTTGAACTTCCTGAACCAGATTTTCAGTGATGATGCATTGATCATTACAGGAACAGTAGTTAAAACCAAACCGAACGAAATGGGAATTGGAGGAGAAAAAGTCCTGTACAAGAAACAGAACAAACAGCAATATCTGGCCAATCTTAAACGAGCTTTCCTACGCAACAAATGGATAGATGTCAAATTCTTCCAAATTGGAGAAAAAGGAGAAACTGGTGGACCGGATGCCATTACACGCTCTACCGAAAATCCCAATATGTACGGAGTGCGCCTACGCCAGGAATGGCGTTCGAGTAATTATAGCGATGAAGGCTATGTATTCTTGTTATGGGATTTCACAGATGAAGAAGCGCCTGTTATCCATGTCCGAACTTGGCAACCGGAATGGGTTGTCGGACAAAAGCTTCCAGAAAATGATATATTTTCTTTAAGTGATTTCGATTTATAAATAAAGCAAATAATGATGAAAAATAAACTAATATTGATTATTTGGGGAGTTATTTTTCTTTCGCTTCCCACCATTCAAGCTCAAAATGTGTTCATGACAATAGATGAACAAACGGAATTACAACGTTACATAGACCTTGGAGGCAAAGCATCTGCTGTATTCGTATCTTCCATGGAAGATTTGGTGATAGTATCGAATAAAAAAGAAGATAAGTTTACACAAAAGAAAAACGGCCAAATGTATGAATACGAAACTCAGATTGATATTTCAGATGGTGATAGAACTTTCAAGGTTATGCGTAAAAATACTGCATTAACTGCAGAAGTAAAGAAAATATTTACTAAAAAGAACCAACGCTATTATTTTAAGGTTGAAGCCGTAGCCAATCCTATCATTTTGAATGAGCAGGGTGGTAGAGCAGAAGCTTATCTGGTTGATGGCAAAGCATGCGTAGAGTTTACAACAGCAATAGAAAATTTAAAGGTGAAACATCCTCAAGGACTACCTTGCACCATCCAACATTCTAAATCGGAAGCAGGTGCTTATGTTACATCGGTTATTATAGACATGGTCGTTTTTGATAAGCTCCGCAATGCCATGAACAAAGCAACTGAAGAATATAACACACAAGATGAAAAGATCCAAAAAATGGGAGAAAAAGGAATAGAAATTCCCGAAACAGAATGGCAAAAGCTTGATGAGCTACAGAAAAAAGCAGATGCGGCCGATGTTGCTTTCAATTCAATCTCCTCACTCACAGTATACACTGATAATTCTAACTACCTAACCGTATCAATCAGAGATTTATCTGTAAAGCAGAAATTATTATACGGTATTCTTCCATTGCTCGAAAAAGTTGAAATCTATAACCGTAGTTATGATCAATATGTAGGCAGCGCACAACAAGCTGAGAAAAGCCGAAAATTCAACACAGCACAGGAATTTTACGAACAAGGAGCAAATGCCACTGATGCAACCGAAGAAGAAAAGTCTGCATGTCGAGCCAAAGCCTTGGAAATGAAAGAATGTGCAGGTTATTGGAACATGGCCAACCAAGTCTTGAAGAAACTTAAAGAACTTCAAGGACAGGGAGGTAGAGCCGATTATGGAATGATTGAAGAATGTTATGAAGTAGCCATAGCTAACTATGAATCTCTATACAAAATACGAAACGATGAAGAATTCCAAAGACGAGCCACCGTATTGAAAAATGCATTAGACAGACTTGGGTTAGTTATAGAAGGTAACGTTGTCAAAACCGACATGAAACAAGGGCGTTTGCTTGAAGAACCAGCTACGGACGTATCCATTTACGCATGCACAAGCGGGTTTAATAAAGACATGAGAAAAGGAAAACACGGAACATATATAGGTAGAGTGGACGCAAAAGGAAATTTCCACGTACAAGTAGACCGATATGTTTATGCCGGCCTCCTATTTGTGCCTGATGATGGTAAAAATAATACTTGGGTTTCACTTCATGAACGAAAACACCTGAAAACAAAAGTAAGAATAAAAGAATAACTATTGTCTAACTAAATATCTACAAAAATGAAACGTTTAATTAATTTAATGCTATTGGTTCTTGCAATAGCAGTGGCTGCACCTACTTCTATGCAAGCCCAAAAGAAAAAAGAAAAAAAAGAAAAAAAGGCAAAGAAAGAGTTTGTCTGGGAACTGCCAGAACTTACTAAAAACAAGGATTTCGACAAATATCTCCTTACCTGCGATACGCTAAACAACCGAATTCGCGCATATTGTGACAGCATTGTCTTTTATGAAGTGAAGAAAATCCAAGAGACAGATGCTAATGGCAATGTCATAATGGACGAAAACGGAAAACCCAAAGAAATTTATGCCGTAGTAGATAATGAAAATCACATTCGGGGTTCAAAAGAAGCGATATTCCAGTATGCGGATATGATTCTGAGTGGCACAAGTATCATTTTAGACATGGCAAACATAACTGTACTTACAGCAACCGCCACTACAGCCCTTCCTTCATTAGGTCTGAAAGCACTTTCTTACGGGAAGTATCTGAAGGCAGGTCCCATTATGGCCAAAGATGGTGCTGTAGAAATAAAAGAAATCGTAAGTAAATGTAGAACACAAGCAAAAGCTATTCGTGCTTACAAAAACAGTTTTACAGAATCCGGTGAATTAATCGATCCTCAAGCAGATGTTTCTAATTTGGAAGGTGTCAATCTGAATGATGTACCTACTATCACAAAACCCTCCGAAGAATTAGCACAAGAACTTGAAAAAGCAAAGCAAGAAAATGCCAATGCAAAAGATGCGGATGAGGACGCATTTGAGGATATAGCCTGATGTATATCAATTATGCAAGCTCTCAATTTTAACTAAACAAAACTTTGCTGGTATTAAACTAAAAAGAGCTAAACCAATTTTCATACAAAAACATGAATGATAGGTTTAGCTCTTTTCACCAAACATTAACGCTCACCAATCTTTGGAATTTGTTACATATTATTCAAATTCAACAAAATAAGAAGATTATATACTCATGAAAAAAAATGCTTATTATTGGAGTATTCTATGGATGTGTATCTGTTGTTTTTCCTTGCCCTTAATGGCTGAAGAACTACAACAAAGGACACAAGTGACAACTCCGGACAAATCATTAGAAGCTAAAGTCATTAAAGCATACCGGGAGGGTGACTATGTAGTGGTGGATATGCTACTTTGCAATGTATCGAAGAAAGACTATACACTGAGTTTCAGCTTAGTAAATGCAGACCGTATATCAGTATACGACGAATTTGGCAATCAATATTCTAAAGGTATTGTTGGACGTTTCGGAAATGACAATAATACCGCCAACATGACCCCAAAGGCATTATTGCCTTCGGAAGTTCCAATCCGCTTCAGTTTATTTATCCCAGGAGTGGAAGAAAAAGTATCTCTTCTACCTCGTATCAATTTTGGATATTGCCGTCCGGCGCCTCCTCACGAATTCAAGTCATGGAAGATGAGTGTAAAGAATGTTATGATCACAAACTAATTTGTAAAACTAAAAATTATGAAGAAACTTTTATTCATTCTACTCTGTGTGGTAGTGGGCTGTACCTCCACTTCCAAGCAATCATCACCATTTAAAGGTGAATGGAAACAAGAAACAGCCGAAGAACTCAATTTACTGAGAATAGACCTGTATGAGAAAACGGTAAAGCTACCTGACGAAAGCGGTTCCTGCTTCGGATATCTGCAAACCGAAAACGAATTTGCCGCCGATTATTGGATTATTGATGAAGTAACGAATATTACAAAAGATTCTGCCAATGTAAAAGTATACAGTTGGCGTTATGGAAGTCCTGAAGACAAAAATGATCGTGTTTTGCTTTATAATTCCAATGAACATACGATAACTGTAAAACAAGAAGGGTATAGCTTTATCCTTTCTCCGACAGAAAATAATAACAACAATCAATAAAAACAAAATGTCATGAAAAAATTAATCACTTTAGGTTTCCTTGTAGTAGCCGTTTTGAGCTTTATTTCGTGTTCACCAAGTAGTCCTGGAAAGGCATTGAAATCCTATTTGACAGATCTGAAAAATGAGAATTATGAGTCTTTTATAAAAGGCGTATATTTCCCAGAAGATATGGATGAACAACGTAAAAAGAAGGATGAAGCTCAGCTGTTAGCAATAATCAAAGAGAAAGGAGCCAAAGAATATGAGAAAAAAGGAGGAGTGAAGAGCATCGAGATTTTATCAGAAACCATTTCGGAAGACGGCAAATCTGCAGTCGTGGAATATAAACAAACCTTCGGCAACGGAGAAGAAGAAAAACAAAGCCAAAAGATGATCAAGAAAGATGATAAATGGTTTATTGACATGAGAAAATAGTATATATACAAACTCTTTATATCAGAAGATTATAAAAGATATAATTCTTATTATCGCAGCAACTTTATAATCAGCCGCATGAAATGAAAAGAAAGAATACAATAATAAATACTCATTTGCTCTTAGAATTTATTATTGTGGCAGTTTTGTTATGGGGATGTTCCTCCACTCCCCATAACAAAACCGGCTTTTTACCCACAATACCCAAAGAAACTTTGCGTTCGGGCGATATTGTTTTCCGACAAGGCTCAGGACTGACAAGCCGCATTGTACAAAAGGCAGACAAAAATGGGATATATTCGCATGTGGGAATTGTGTTACGTGATAAGAACGGAGATTATATGGTCGTCCACGCAGTACCCGATGAACCTGATTATAAAGGTGATACCGATAGGGTAAAGTTGGAATCTGTAGATGATTTTTTCGGAAATGGGAAAGCCATATGCGGAGCTGTAATGCGAGTGAACGTAGATTCTGCCAAAGCCGCTCGGGCAGCAACCCATGCCTTAAATATATTTCAGCGGAATACCTTGTTCGACCATCAATATGACCTATCTGATACAACTCAAATGTACTGCACAGAATTGGTTTACTTTGTTTATAAGAAAGAAGGGGTAACGTTAGCGGATACAGAGAGCACTTTGGTAATACCTATAATAAACAAACAGTGCTTATTGCCTGGCGATTTATTAGAGGGTAATTATTTATCAATGTTAATTGAATTATAATCTTCAAAATAACATTGACTTATCGCATTCCCAGTCAGTCCAGTTGGCAACGGGATGCCTGAAACTATCTAATAAAAAATGATTCATACTATTCTTTATAAAACTACATGTTCCACTATTAACAAATTTGCAAGCATGAAAAATATTAACTCTTTTTTATTTTGCTGCACCACAGCATTTCTACTTTTAGCCTGCGGTAATGGTTCTAAATCAAAATCTGATTCTTCTGAGAACAACGATAATTCAGCTGAAACTATATGTATTACAGCCGAAGAAAATACTGTTATTCTTTTAACGCACCCAACAAGTTGCAAGGTCGAAAATACAGAAAATGGGTGTTTAGTAACATTCAAGACTGAAGCAGGAAAACAGGTTTTCCTTTTACCATGCCAATACAACCTTGCAGCTTTTGACAATCAACGAGCTAATGGCAGTTATCAGGAAATCGAATTCATACCTGGTAATGTTTTCAAACGAGATACAGGTTTTTCCATGAAAGGGAATGTCACTGTCTATGACGGGAAAGGAATCACATTCCTACTCCCCAACTATAAACTACTTTCCATAGTAGGTATATTTCTCTATGACAAAAAAGCATTAGATATGTCAACTGTACGGATACAACACCTAAAAATGAAAACGATTTCTAAAGAAGAACTTCATGTTTTAGGCATTAATGTAGCATTGGCATCATCACCAGATCATATTATATCCCATGTTTATGTACCTTCTTCTGATCCACTGTCAAAAGCTATAGATGTCAAACAAGCTGTAACAGATAAAAAGATTGAAGACTGCAAAATTGTAAATTTCTAACTATCCCACTGACCTGCAAATTATTCCCCAGTTAGCCTCCATCTTCCGGCCAACTGGGGAATAATTTTTTCCTAACTGGAAAAAAAATGATTGCCTGCGACGGCTACTTCTCGATACGGATGCGCGCATCCACCGCAATCACATTCTTTTCGGTAGCCAGCAAAGGATTGATGTCCATTTCTTTGATCTCCGTAGCAAAGCGAAGGAGGGTGGAGAGGCGGACAATAATTTCGGCAAACTTGTCTTCGTTAACGCCCTTCTGGCCACGTGTACCCTTGATTATCTTATAAGCACGGAGGGAGTGGATCATGGAGTAAGCTTCTTCGTAGGACAACGGAGCGAGACCCGATGACACGTCTTTCAGCACTTCGACAAAGATGCCGCCCAAACCGCACAGCACGACGTGGCCAAACTTCTCTTCGTACTTGGCACCGATGAATAGTTCCGTACCCTTCAGCATGGGCTGCACCATGACAGCAGTCACTTCGGGCAGCTGCATCATACGGTCGAACTCCAGCGCCAGGTGCTGCTCGGTCTTGATGTTGAGCACCACGCCGCCTACATCGGACTTATGGACAGGGCCTACCACCTTCGCCACAACAGGGAACCCTGCACGGCGGGCAAAAGCCAGTACTTCTTCTTTTTTGGGCGACACAAACTCGTCGACCAACGGTATGCCTGCCGAATGGAGCAAGGCCTGTACCTGATTGGGGGCGATGTAGCCGTCGGTATCGATGGAGTCGATGATACGGCGGATGCGGGGCACGTCGACGCCAAACAATTCGATTTCGTTGGCGGCTGGACGCGGAGCATTCATGATGCGGGTCAGGGCAGTGCCCAGTGTCACCTCGTCGGCAAAGTTCACGTGGCCTTTCTTCAGGAAGTCGGCCACCTCGGCTCCGGCCGTATTGATGGAGGGCAGAATGGGGAAAATCGGTTTACGGCAGGTCTGCATGGCTTCGTGCAGCACGTCGTACATCTCGAACATCGTCACCAGACCCGGCGTACCGAAGATAGCCATCACGGCGTCGATGTTGTCGAACTTGTTTTCACAATAGTCCAGACACAGTTTCAGGTGCTGGGGTGTACAGTTACCGAGGATGTCGATGGGGTTGCCCACCGCCGCACCGGGATAGAGTTGCGCCTTCAGCTCATCGGCCAAGGGGCCTTCGAGCTTCGGCACGTTCAGTCCGCCTTTGCTCAGGGCATCGGTCAGCATCACACCCGGACCTCCGGCATGGGTGATGATGGCAAAGTTCTTTCCACGGAGTTCGGGCAGGGTAAAGATACAGCCTACGGTGGTCAGCTCCTCGCGCGAATAGCAGCGCACGATGCCTGCCTTGCGGAAAAGGGCTTCGACAGCCGAATCGCTGCTGGCAATGGCCCCCGTGTGCGAACTGGCCGCACGGCTTCCGCTCTCGCTGCTTCCGGCCTTGATGGCCTCGCAACCCTTCTTGATGAGCGAAGAGGCGTGGAAAAGCAGACGGTCGGGGTCGCCGATGCTTTCGATGTAGAGCAACTTGATGTGCGAGTCACGGTCGGGGTCGAAGTGCTCGTCCATGTATTGCAACACGTCTTCCACCCCAATCTGCTTGGCATTGCCCACCGACCATACGGAATTGAACTGCAAGCCCTTGGTCACGGCGCTTTCCAGAATGAAGACTGCCGTGGCGCCCGAACTGGAGATGAGGTCCACCCCCTGCGGATGCAGCTGCGGGATGGGCTGGCTGAAGACACTGTGATGCCACGCGTTCATGTAGCCGATGCAATTGGGGCCGATGAGGGAGGCTCCGTACCGGTTCACCGTGGCAAGGATGCGGTCTTCGAGCAAGGCTCCTTCGTGCGTCTCCTCGCCGAAGCCCGCCGACAGAATGATGAATGCCTTGACCTGCTTTTCGGCAGCCAGCACATCTACTACATCGGGACACATCGGAGCCGGAATGGCAAGTATAGCGAGATCGGTTTCGGGAAGGTCCTTCACGTCGGCATAAGCCTTGACGCCCTGTACTTCCGCCTCTTTCGGATTGACGGCACGCAACTCACCGGCATATCCGCCGCTGATCAAGTTTCTCAGTATAGCCCCTCCCGGCTTGTGTACATTATTCGAAGCCCCTACCACGACGATGCTGGCAGGATGCAGTAATTGGGTTGTAATCATAGAGCTTTCTTGAATTAATTCACGTATATTTCACAAATATACAATAAATATACAGAAAAGAAAACGTAAAAGCCGGAAGTTTATAATGTATTTATATTGCCTGCCTGTCAGAACTGGTGCTCGTCTATTATTTTTCCGTCCATATCGCGCATTCTTACAGACAGCTTACCATCCTTTACACATCCTTCCATTACCGTATTCCACGAATTCACCCAAACCGGGAATTTGACTTCGTGCGAAGGAGGCTGATAAAGCATTCTATGCAAATGTCCACAAAGCATGACGTCAATGCCAGCTTCGTTTAAAACAGGAACAAATTTACGGAGCACATCATCTTGCCCGTGCCAGCGAGCTTTTTTGTCGGTTAACGGAGGCATATGAGCAATTACAATCCGATAAGTAGCTTCCTGAAAATCTTTCGACTGTACCGCTTCCTTCAGCCAAGCAGCCTGCTCGGTACGATAAGTGTCATAATCGGTTATTCCACTGTATTCAATATCCGAATCGGGTTTGTCTTCTCCGGTATCTAAAACGAGAAAGCATACCGGCCCCTGACGGAACATAAAGTACAGATTCGGTTCATGTGGAGAAAAAAGCTGCTGGAATTCTGTTGCAAAAATGCCACGTGTTTCGTGATTTCCACGCGCGTAATACATTGGTTTCTCACCAGCGAAAAGCCGAATGCTTTCGTCCATAAATCCCGAAAAAATAGTGTCACGATCAGGTACATACGACAGCATATCGCCATTAAAGAAGATCATGTCCTTATTTTCGAAACTGGCAGCTTTCAGTAAGCGAGAAATATCACCCTTACGCCCATGAATATCATTGATCATCACAAAAGAAGTTTCCTTTTTCGTACGATCGTTTGTAGTAAACGTTAATGGTGCTTTTTTATATACATTGGTAGAAGCCACTTTGCCATAAACCACTTGTGATCCTTCGAAACTAAGTACTTCCTGTGCAAAAACACGGTAACGATAGGAAACTCCCGGCTCTAATCCCTTTATTCTTACGGTGTGAATATCACTCACCTTTTTCACGCCATTAGTAGTATCAAAATATTTAGGTCGTTCACATAGATAAAAAGAAGAGCTGTCATCCGGAGCTAATTCCACCCAGCCTACAGTAGGTTTATTGCTTAACCATACTATCGAAACCTCATTCTCGCCTAAGTTCTGCAAATAAGGATAATGACTGATAGTCACTTTCTGGGCCATTACTCCCGTACAACAGAAGTAGAGAAGAACTAAACACAAAGAAATTTTAATTGTACCATTCATAATTTATCTTTAACTTATATCAAGTTTACTAATGAGCATTTTATTTCTGTATCTAAAGAAAAAAATCCTCCCTTCCTTATAAACCGCCCAACGTCAGAAAAGCAGTTAACAAAGAAAAGGAGGAAAAACATGATGCTAAATGTTCTGGTAAACAATATTTTTCAAAAAGTATCTGGCACGATTAATTGTATCCCGGATTCTGTACCAGCTTAGGATTCTTTTCCAACTGCGCCTGTGGAATCGGCCAATAGCGCATATAAGGCTCGAATTTACGATTCTCTATCAGACGGTCTTTTTCTTGCAGTTCTGATGCAGGAGTAATAACTGCACGACGAGTCGGATCGGGCTCACTATAGTCAATAGTACCTACCATGTGGTATAACGGACCATTCATAACTGTTTCAGCCACCATTTTACCATTTTTGTCTTTCCAACGGAGAATATCCTGTCTGCGGAGTCCCTCTCCAGCCAATTCAATAGTCCGCTCGCGACGAACCAGTTCGCGAATCTTATCCTGCGTATTATATTTACTGCGATCCACCTTAATATGTCCTCCACGCTGGCGCAACTGATCAATCAGGTCGAGTGCTTCCGAAAGGTTTTCATTCAACTCTACATTACATTCAGCAATAGTCAGCAATACCTCTGCGTAACGAAAGAGAATGGGACACAATCGATCGTTCTTCAGCGAAGGAGAATATTGATTAATGGAAGGCAAAGCATACTTCGCATAAATCAGGCCTGTGGCCGATGCGTTGGTAGCTGCATCATAGTAATCTGCATTCTTTTTACCGTTAATCTCCTTGTCAAGAGTATTAATAATGCGATTTCCACTTTTGCCCTCCCAATCCATACCTGGGTAAACTACAGTATTATAGAGGCGTGGATCACGATCTGCAAAAGGATGTCGCTCGTCATAACCCGATCCTTCCTCTTCAGGCATCAGACCGTTTTTCATTTCGAACATATCCACCAAGTTTTGTGTAGGAACAAACGAAGCCCAGCCTCCATCCTGATTATTGTAAAGACGTACCACATCACCAAACTTATACAAGTCCTCTATATGTTGATCGGCATAAATGATTTCTTTAGAAGATTGTCCGTCAAGACTAAACAGCTTGATAAAATCCGGCTCCAATTCATAAAGATTCAGCGCACAAATATCATTGGCAGCCTGACGGGCTGTTTCCCAATCATCATAATAAAGATGCGCGCGCATCTTTATGGCCAAAGCTGTGCCTTTTGCTATACGGCCTTTCTGAGCCGGTGCATCAGGCAGATCGGGAATTGCTTCGTCCAACTCTTTATAGATAAAGTCTCTGACCGCTTCTTCCGACGAACGTTCAACCTGTGCAGCTTCTGCTGTTTCCGTCGGTTCCGTAATCAAAGGAATGCCTCCAAACCAATAATTAATGACCAGATATTCCCAAGCACGGATGACACGAACCTGTGCAATCATATTCTTACGGTCTTCTTCATCGGCAAATGTCGGTTTTCCGATATTTGCTAGAAAAACATTACAGCGGGCAATAGATTCATATTTATAATAGTTTGGCACTTTGTTTGGATTCAATTCGCCAGTGGCTACATACTTATAACTGGAAGATCCTGTACGGTTAAAAGAAATATCGGACATACAGTCATTAAAGAAAATGTAATTAGGTCCTGTACATTGGTCGAACCACCAGTTGTAGCAGGCAGTCAGTCCAGCCTCGGCATCTGCTTCTGTTTTCCAGAAAGTTGCCGGAGTAATAGCGTCGTGAGGAGCTACATCAAAGAAATTATCGCACGATGAAAGCAGGAAAGAAAACACTCCCGCACATACTGCATATTTGGATAATCGAATTATATTCACCATAATTATCTGTTGTTAAAGAAGGTTAGAACGTCAAGTTGATACCAAAAGAATGTGTAGTCAGGTTGGGGAAAGTACGCACACTTCCATCTCCGCTTTCCGGATCTATATCTACCGGAAGATTATCGAACGTAAACAAATTCTCGCCCGAATAATACAAACGCGCATGGCTGATACCTAATCTGCTCAGCCAAGCAGACGGGAATGTATAGCCTACCTGCAGATTTTTCACACGGAAGTAATCGGTATCAAAACACCAGAAGCTGGAACGGGTGGATTGATGGTTAGGAGAAGATGTTCCCTCAGTAGGACGCGGGAAAGAACCATCCGGATTTTCTTCAGACCAAGCGTCAAGCCAAGCTGTAGAAGGCTGTGAAACGTCGCCCTTAAAATCACCAACCACTTGTTCGGTAAAATATCTGCGCGTACCAGTCACACCCTGACCCATTACAGCCATATCAAAGTTCTTCCATGAAGCACTAAAACTGATGCCATACGTAAAGTCCGGTTGATTGGTGCCTACCAGATCTTTATCGTTCGATGTCAACTGTCCGTTTCCATCTACATCGCGGAATTTAAAATCGCCAGCCTTGAAATCGGACTTGAAAGGGTTACCGTATTTTTCCTGATAAGCAGCAGCTTCCTCATCGCTACGGAAAATCCCGTCTACAACATACGTATAATAAGAATTATAAGGCGCCCCTACCCGGTTGATGTAATAATCATTAATCATTTCGTCTACTTCGCCCAAGTTAAGAATTTCATTGCGGTTATAAGCAAAATTAGCAGCTGCACCCAATGTCCAGTCTCCAAAACTTTGTTGCCAATTGGCAGACAGTTCTACACCTTCATTTTCCATTGAACCGATATTGGCCATATAAGCTCCGAAACCAAAAGTAGCCGGTACTTGTACATCCATCAGCATATCTGTTGTCTTACGATAGTAGTAGTCTAACGACACATTAAAATGATCCAAAAAGCTCATGTCAATACCTACACCGGTCGTTGTACTGGTTTCCCAAGTTATGTCAGCCTGTTTGTAACCTACCTGGCAGATACCGGTGTAAACTTCATTGTCGAACACAAAGTTCTTCCCGATGCTATAGGTAGAAAGAGCCGGATAATAATCGTCAATAGCCTCTTGATTTCCCAGTTGCCCCCAGGATACACGCAATTTCAATGACTGCAACCAGCTTTTTGCACTTTCCATAAAGCGTTCCTCAGAGATGCGCCAACCTGCTGAAATTCCAGGGAAATATCCCCAACGGTTATCTTTATTGAATCGCGAAGAAGCATCAGCACGGAAATTCAATTCCAGTAAATATTTACCCATATAGTCATAATTTATACGACCAAAATAGGACATCAAAGCAAGTTCGCGAGAGTAACCGCTATTAGTTTGCGAAGAAGCCTCACCACCGTTCATATCTGTGATATCATTAGTTGGGAAACCGGTTCGACTAGCACCTAAGGTCTTATAATTGTACTTTTCCACCCGGTAGCCAGCCAAGCCTTTCAGGTGATGTCCGCTAAAAGTCTTGTCGTAGTTCAGAAAAGCATCAAACGAATAGCGATTGCTCATTGTCATGGTTTCATCCAGTTCATTAGGACCTTGATATACATTCTCATTCAATTGAATGTCTTTCATAAACGCCTTGTAGTCGGATGTATTCATGGTATAAGCACCTTTAGCAGTCAGCTTCAGGCCATCAATGATCTTATAATCGGCACTCATCACACCTGTAAAATTCTGTCCTTTATGCAAACACCGTTGTCCCATATCCAACCACGCAATGGGATTACCATCCGAATTCGAACTGTAAGTTCCATCTTCATACTTATAAGGCATCCATGTAGCCAGTGTATTGACCAAGTTGATGATTTGTCCCGAACCATCATTATAACGGCTGTTGTTAGGTTCCCACCAATAATTGTTGATGTAAGACAGATTGGAATGGGTCTCCAAACGGTCATTTACCTTAATATCAATATTGGAACGTACATTAAACTGTTTACGGCCACTATTGCGCAAGACGCCGTCTTGTCCAAGAAATCCAATGGAGTTCATATACCGGAAGAATTGATTTCCACCAGAAACACTGACGTTATGCTTATGTATAAAACCTGAATTATAAGCCAAATCGTACCAGTTCGTATTGGCGTGTTCGTACGGATCAGTACCGCTTTTAAACAATTCTATATCTTCGTCGCTGAAGCGGGCTGTTTTATTGCTATTTTCCAATGCCATATTATAGTAAAGAGCCGCATCCCACGAATTCATACGTTCTACTCTTGCCGTAGGTGACTGAAAGCCGACACTACCATTATAGCTCACTCTGGGTTTACCTTCACTACCTCGTTTGGTCGTAATCAAGATAACGCCGTTCGAAGCTTTCGAACCGTAAATGGAAGCAGCCGCGGCGTCCTTTAATACAGAGATAGACTCAATATCGTTGGCATCCAACTGGTTAATGGAACCTTCCTCTACACCATCCACCAAGATATAGGGATTAGCGTTATTCAGTGTTCCCTGGCCACGTACCCGGATGGTGGCACCGTCAGCACCTGGCTGACCATCACTCGAAGTGATTGTTACACCGGGCATCATGCCCTGAATAGCTGTAGAAAGCGCAGTAATAGGACGCCCTTCCAATTCTTTCTGCGACACCGAAGCCACTGCTCCAGTCAAATTCACCTTAGTCTGCGTACCATAACCAACCACCACAACTTCCTGCAGCAATTGATTGTCCTCTTTCAAGTGAACGGTCGAAGGCATTCCTGCTTTCACTGTCAACACTTCGGAAACATATCCGATGAACGAAATCACCAATTTGTCACCATCGCTGGCATTGATAGAGAATTTGCCGTCTATATCGGTCAGCACACCGGTCGACGTGCCTTTCAGCAGTACATTGGCTCCTATAATAGGCAAGTCGTTAGCATCAACTACTACTCCCGATACGTTCCGGGTTGCATGATGTTCTACCGATTGTGCATTCGATCGGGTACCGATGGTAATCGTGTTGTTTTCCTGTTCGAAACTCAATCGGGTCTGAGAAGAAATCTGCTGAAGAACAGATTGCAAAGATGCACCAGAAGCTTTAATCGTAACACGAGGAGAAGTGCTGATGACATGTTGGTCATAGAAAAACTTAACTCCTGTCTGTTGTCCCAAAAGCTTAACTACATTCTCTACTGTTTCATTCTTTACATCTAACGAAACAGCATGTTTCTGCTGAGCCCATACATGCTCTGGCAAAACCGATAAACATGCAAAGAACAAAAATGCAATAAATAAATTGGCATTTTTGTTTTTCTTTCTGAGTCTAGAAAGATAATTCATAGATTGTGCGTTTTTTAATTCTTACTTATTTACCTGTTGGTTTTTTGGAGTCTCCGCTAAAGAATACACCCAACGCACAAAATGCTGGGGAGACATTAACTTTTTTTAATCCTTATAGAATAGTACTTCGTTTTCCTTTATGCTATAGTGAATGCCACTGGTGTATTGAATAGACTGAAGAACAGCCTCCAAACTTTTATTCTCATGCTCACCCGAGATTATATTGTCGAACTTCTGCCCCTTGGCAAAAACAATACGGCAATTGTACATACGCTCCAATTCTTTAGCCACATCGTGGATAGGAGTAGAAGCAAAGCGCAGGCTACCATTGCGCCAAGTAGCAACAGCACAGTCTTCGCACGACTTGCTATATTCGCCCTGTGTCCGATTGACAATTACCCGTTCATTAGCCTTCAGCCTCATCATAGCCTCGGGCATATCCACCTGTACTTTTCCGCTTTCCACGTCTACATAGGCTGTCTCGTCGGAAGAATAAGATTTGACATTAAAAGTAGTGCCCAACACACGTACATCCAAGCCGGGAGCATCAACCACAAAAGCCTGTTTCTCGTTACGGGTAACGCAAAAATAAGCCTCACCCTCCAGCGAAACCCGCCGTTCCTTGCCCACAAAACGATTGGGATAACGTATCTGTGAACAAGCATTAAGCACCAAACATGTACCGTCAGGCAAACAAACCTTCTTATGCTCGCCAAAAGAAGTAGAAGCTGTCAGATAAGTAATCTGCCCGTCTGCCACATATCGGAAATAGTAAATACCACCCCAGACTAGGCACAACACTGCCGCCACTCCCGCTACAGCATGCCACAGACGGTAATATTTTTTCGACTTGTTTCCATTAATACGATGCAACAGCTGGCGGGCTTCATCTTTATATTTTTCCCGCTCCACATCCGTTTCAAACTGATGGAAAGAGGATTCTTCCCAAATCTCTGCCGACATATCATTGAACAGTTCATCGGATGAACCAGTCCGGCATTCTTCCAATAGCCGTCGGGCCTCCTCTGTTGTATAAAGATTGTCTACATAACGATGCAACAGTGTTCTATCTTTCTTTTTATCTTCCATACCTAATTTAAAATCGCAACTACAAAATTCTTTCTAAAGACATGTTTCATTTATATGACATATACACTACAGAAAGAAAACACTAGGGTATGATTAACATCATTTAACCATATCGTTTATCTTTTCTAGAAACGCAAACAAATAAGCAACAATACAAGGTCAGCATACGTCACAACATATTTTTTCAGATAACTCCGAAGAATACGAAGAGACGAAGAAATATGTTCCTGTACCGTATTGACAGAAATCCCCAAAGCCTCTGCAATCTCACGATGAGACATTTGCTCCTCTCGACTCATTTCAAAAATCTCACGTTGCCGATCAGTCAACTGATGCATGGCACTAGAAATCAGGTTTCGGAGATCGTTTGCAAGGATATGCTGCCGGGTATCATCACTATAATCTACAGCTTGTGACAGGATATAGTCACGCAGATTCTCCTCCTTTTCCAGATTGCGAAGCTGGTTCAGAATACGGTTACGGACAATGGTATAAAGATAAGAAGAAAAAGAAGTATCGGGATTGATAAAACGTCTTCCCTGCCAGATGACGGTAAAGGCATCCTGAAAAACATCCTCTGCATAGTCGCGCGACTTCAGGAAACGCATGGCAAAATAAATAAGCCGGTTCTTATATGCTGCATAAAGTTCACAAAAAGCCTCCTCGTCTCCATCAATCAAGCGGAGTACCAAAGTACGTTCATCCTTTAAAGTTTCAATCGCATACATACAGATTTGTTCATTGGTTCAATTTGCACTGCAAAAGTACGCCAACCATGTTACAAACGTGTGTAATATGACAGAAAGCACATCAAACATAAGGGAAAGGAATAACCGGATATAGTAAAAGCATACAGCTATGTAGTAGGAAGAATGCTCCCATCCTTTAGACAGCTTACATCTCGCGGCGCGAAACGTACATCCCGCGTGCTGAGATATGCATCCCGACTGCCGAGATGTGCATCCCGGCACGCGAGATGAAACGAAAGTAAGGAGAAAGATGATAGAAAGGTAGGGAAGAGAGGGGAAAAGGAGTAATGAGGGGCATGACAAAGACAGACCTTATCCAGGCACACCAAAGGACTGAAAAAGAAAAGGAGCACAGAAGTACGCCGGTCATTGAACACCCGTTTCGTACTCTGTGCCCTCTCTATCTGGAAAACGGTCAAGAAAATACAACCGTTATTGCAGCACCGTCCCGTCCGCCTGCACCTTTACATATACATCCTGTTCGCCTTTCTCCAGTTCGATCAGGTAGTAATCGCCGGCAGGAGTCTGCACGTAGTCGGCATCGTCCATCACGAAACCGGCATGGGCGGCCAGGGCTGCGTCTTTTACAACCTGCGGAACATCGGTCAAACGTATGTCCCACGAAGTGGAAACCCACTCACCGGCAGTAGTGAAGCGTACTTCTTTCGCCGTGCGGTCGTGAATGATGTCTACCTCTACCCAGTTGGCCTCGTAGTCAGTCTCTACAATGCTGGCACCGGGATAGTTCTTTTCGATAAAGGTACGCATGGCATCTGTCAGGTCGGAAGGCAAGTAGCTGCCGGCGCCACCGTCCGTATCGGGCACTTCCTTTACGAGAATACCGTCAACGTTGTAGTGCAGATCCATTTCCTGATTACCCGACTCTACTTCAATCACGTAGACTGTCTCCATCGCTCTGCGTTCTACCATGTCCACGTCTTCTACCTTCCACTGGGCGTACTGGCTGCTTTGGAAAGCGCTTCTCACCGCTGCAGGCAGTGCATCGTAAGGCAGGTCGGTCTCGGTCATCTGCCAGATGCCGTCGGGAGTAAACCAGGCATCGGCCTCGTACCGGTCATTATAGAATTCGGCTACGTAGTGGGCACCTTCCGTCTCCCACTTCACCACTTGTGTATTAGGATATTTCTCGGCAAAGGCATTTTGCAATTCGGCCGATACGGCAATACCTTTGTCATCATCGTCGTCACAACTTTGCAGGTTCAGACTCAACAGACCAGCTGCCAGCAACATAAAAAACATCTTCAGTTTCATAATCATTTCCTTTCTTTTTTAGTTAATCATACTCATTTGTTTGCTGCAAAGATGAGGGCTAAATCTGGAAAGATTCTGGAAGTATATACCAAATTGGCAGAAAACCGCTATCTTTGCACATATTTATTTCCAAAAGCGTTCATAACAAAAGAGATACATACAGATATGGAAAAGAAATTCAAACGTACCACCGTGACATCGGCACTGCCCTATGCCAACGGACCTGTTCATATCGGACACCTGGCCGGCGTCTATGTACCGGCCGACATCTACGTCCGCTACCTGCGACTCAAGAAGGAAGACGTCATCTTTATCGGCGGAAGCGACGAGCACGGAGTGCCCCTCACCATCCGCGCCAA